>Ga0209711_10002260_pt1 | contig 17572 bp, 12 predicted proteins | sample ArcticOcean_MG_C_7_FD_187441 | JGI IMG/M metagenome (GOLD analysis project Ga0209711, IMG submission 187441) | Marine microbial communities from western Arctic Ocean - ArcticOcean_MG_CB11_88 (SPAdes) (version 2) | ecosystem: Environmental > Aquatic > Marine > Oceanic | place: Arctic Ocean... | reverse complement strand
AATTTGATTGAAATCATAAAAAGTTGTTGAGATTTGATTCGAATCAAATTTGATTGAAATCAAAAAAAGTTGTTGAGATTTGATTCGAATCAAATTTGATTGAAATCAAAAAAAAGGAGTGTACTATAAAAACATATTTGATTTGACGTAGTATGATTATAAAATAACAAATATAAATTTTAATAACAAATATAAATTTTATTTCTAATTTTTTACATTATTTAAGAAGTAAAATAAATATAAATGTCCTTTTTGATTTTATGTGGTGAAATGTTACATGATAAAGTTTTAGAAAAACACGATTCCGAAGCCATGGTCTCCATTAAAGGCGCGCGCGGTGGTGATGTCTATCTTATCCGCGTGATTGGTGAGACAGACAGCCGCTTTGTCTACATTGATTTGGAGGGCGCCACATTGCACGCGGACAATTATAAATTTAAGAATGATCAGGTATACGTCCCGCTACGTATACAACAGATACACAAAGATGAAGAAATTTTCAAGATGCTTAAAAGAATGGAGTCAGCAATGGAAAGGCCAATGTGGAAAACGCACGTTTATCAATGACATTAACTTAAAAAGAGATGATTGTACTATAAAAACAATATATTTTACCTATTGTATGATTATACATATAACACGCAAAGCAGCTAACAAACTACTCAAAAAGAGTCCTCGCATTCTACTTTCATGTAAATCGGGCGGGTGGGCGTAAACGTGTTGGTCTCTACCGGAGGTGGAGCAGCGACCTCTGGGTCTGGAACCATGAACTCTGCGTACTTGGCCATCTCTGGACTGAGTGTGGTCACGTCAACCATTGGCGGCGGAGCAACAACCTCTGGTGTGGCCGAATTGTTATGCTTCTGTATGAGTTTTCGCTGCTTATCTAATACGTTTTCAACATTTGAAAGTTTCACGAAGCCGTACAGCCCAAGTTGGACAGGTGTTGTTGAGATTTGATTCGAATCAAATTTGATTGAAATCAAAAAAAGGTTGTTGAGATTTGATTCGAATCAAATTTGATTGAAATCAAAGGCCGTGAGCCGTGAGCATAATAATATGAAAGAGCTAGTGGTGCAGGCGGTGCACCAAAGGAGTTGGATAGTGTATTACGATGGTTGGAAGTCAGGGTTCGAAAACCGTTGGAGGCCAAAGAATTTTATATTGATGCCAAACGACTCGAGTGTCAGAATTTGAATTACACTTAATCAGAGAATAATGAAATGTGATTATAAAAGGAAATCGAATTAATGAACATGTTTTTTGTGAAACAGCAGAGTAACCAGTGTGGGTTACACGCTATACAGAATCTGTTCAAATCCGCTGCTGTAACACGGGATGATTTACATGAAGCTTGCCAGACAATTCATAAAACAACAGGAGACGCAGTTCGAAATCACGAATCTTTCGGGGGGGATTGGTCAGTAGAAGCGGTCACACAAGCCATGCATAATCGCGGCTACACTGTTGAGCGCTGTGTGAAATCCAATCGTTCGGAACGCGCCTGGGCCCTTGACGACATGGATAGTCTAGCACAAGACCCGTTATTCCGAGGATTTTTGATTCACCAACCTGTCAATCACCACTTCACGTGTATCAGACCCGAAAAGGTTGAGGACGACACTCATTTATATTATGTGGATTCACAGGCGGCCGGGCCGATACGCATTTCGTCACGCTTGGCGATGCGTCGTTGTTTGGCGACGGCCTATGCGTGGGAGCCTTTTGCTATCAAAGGGCCCGAGATGAATTACGTCGAGCCTGTGAAAACGCCTGTTTATGTGTACGAGGGCCTTGTCGAGGACAAGGCGCGTAAAAGATTTAAACCGTCTGTGGAGTTTTTGCGTGAGTGGGAGAACCTTGCATCACCCAAAGCAGGAAGAGAAAAAACAAAACCCGGACAATCCACTCCTGCTTTGGGGGGCGCTGTTCATGGCGACAAGACGGACATGTAGGATATTGACGATGATAATAGACGAGTTGTTTGGTTGCCCATTTGTTCCAACATTCCACACAAAATTCATGACCACACTGGAGTTCGGTAAATTTTTCCCGACGCTTATAACATATTGTACATTCTTTCATTTTTTATATAATTGGATTAAACTTAAATAGTTAGTTACATAATTTCTATCATTGTCTCTTTACATCCGTAGGCTATGCCTCTAGAACGTCTTTTGAGCTTGTCCACTTTGGCGTACATGACGTCAAAGGGGACGTTCTTGAGTCTGAAATTTTCAAAGCATTCGAGACATAAATTCCAATACTGTTGGTCAAAATGAACTGTCCACATGCGTGTCGCAAGAGGCGTCCATACGACAAACAACGTTTTGGACGCATTTTGTCCGACCATCTCTTGGTGGATTTGCGTCATGTAGTAGTAGGCGGGAACGTCCCATTTTTTCTGTAGATATTCTCGCATCTGTTCGTTGGTCTGCTTCTGACCGGATTGGGTATAACTCCCTGGGCATTTGATTTCGACATTATAGTGGTCGGCGACGGAGCCATCCTCGTTGAGTAGGAGAAGGCCGCCGTCCGGAGACACGGCGTAGATGTCGTTGATGTTAATCTGTGGACATTCGAAAAAGTGACCGTTTGGAAAGTGGTCGAGAATAACGGCGGCGGCACTGTCCTCGTGCTTGGAGCCCCAGGCCATTCTATCCAGTGAAAGTTGGTCAAAGTTTTCCTTTTTGTCGCCAAACCACCGTTCGAGGATTTCGTCCCAATCGCTCTCTTGTTTAAAGTCAAAAAAAAGGCTGCTAGGTTTGCTTCCAGTGATACGGCCTTTGCGACCGTCGAGCCATTCTTGCGTGCCTTGTTCAGGCATGTGAAGACCTTGGTCAGCGATAGAGTGAAATCTCGGGTTTTCGAAAATGTTGCTCATTCTATTATTTAAATATACTGGTTAATATTTACAAACAAAAATGCACTCCTCTTATTCTCTACATGCTCGGATTCCTTCGTCCAGTAAACCGGAACCCCGTCGGCGCAAACGTAAAATTTTGCCGGTGCTGCAGCATTATAGTTCGTTAAAATATCGTTGTTATCATTGTGGCGCGGAAGTTTACTTTTTGCCCGGGCATGAATTGGTATGTTCAAAATGTGCATCGCGCACCGTGGCGAAAATAAACGAAAATCCCGAAAAGCGCATGTTTTCAGCCCGATGATTCTTCTTCGTCCAATTTTTTTTTTATTATCGCCAAAAAATCTTTGCTTTTAATGGCAAGTATTTGAAATTCATCTAATGTGGGTGGTTTTATACGATTGGCCGCCTCTGAAGGCGGAGGTAATATTCTCGCGGCCGTCCATCCAGCAACAGCACCTGCTAAAAACTGTAACATTTAAAAAAAATAAATACGATTAAATACTCTGTTAAATTTCTTCTGCCAACCACTCTAAACCTAATTTTGCTCTGTCGTTCTTTGTCGCTGAGCATTCTACGACTTTCCATTTTAACCAATTCACCGCTTCTAAGCCAAGGGCCTCGGTTATGTTCTGTTTATCCAAAGCTCTCGGCAAATCTTGTTTGTTGGCCAAAATAAGAAAGGGTTTATCGTTCAACTCCTTGTGTGACATAAGCGTGTGTAATTCGGTTTTTACCGTCTCAATCCTATCAATATCTGACGAATCCACGACAAAAACGACACCATCCGATTGTCCAAAATAGTGGGGCCAGAGGGTGCGTAATTTTTCTTGACCGCCTAAATCCCACATTTTAATGGACAAATTACCGACAGCAACTTCTTCTATGTTGAATCCAATCGTCGGCACAGTATATTCTACGAATTCGTCGAGATGTAAAGCATACAAGACGGCCGTTTTGCCGGCGTTATCGAGTCCTAAAATAAGGATAGCTGAATCTCTATGAAACGATTGCCACAGCTTATCCAGCTGGCTAAATAAGATGCCCATTATTTTACAAAAACCGCCATATATACCGCCATGGACATTCTGTAAAAAGTGTTTTGTCATTTTTGCCCTACCAAAATGCAGTATATAAGAACGTTTTAGAAAAACATCAAAATGTCATACGAAGATTCATCCGCAATCACAGGAGTCGGAAACGGCGACCCTAATCACGCACTTCAGCCATTCTTTGGCTCTATCGAACCGCAGTATCAGAAGATGTTGGCCGAAGATAGATTCGCACACGAGACTTTCAATTTGCCCAAGGCTTACGAAGGCAAAAACAAACATCTCGAATCAGTGCTCGATTATTTAATTACTGAGGAAGACGCCTGGTACACGTCATCCGTCCTCCCATGGGTCTTGACAGATGACCTTTCGGTCAAGTGGGACATCTTCCGCTTTAATAAGACTTTGATGGATTTAGAGCCGCACCAGGGTGTCCCCAGATACGTCACAGCCGAGAGAGAGTCTCGTTCTGACCGTTTGGTGCGCAGAGGTCTCGCGTTCATTATCGAACACGGTTTCTACAAGACTGACCAGGGTCGCCAGCATTACTTGATGAATCTTAGACAGATTGTCGATTCAGTGAACGAGACCGCTTACCACGGCGTCATTCATGCCCTATTGTCCAGCAAAAACCACTACAAGGAGTGGGAGCGCCAACACGGTGCCACCGTCACTCGTGCGGGCCAGCTCTTGCGTCAACAGCGGCGCCGATGGGCTGTCGTCCAGAAGCAGGAACGTGGTCTGTACTTGTTAGATGCCGAGTTGAAGGATCAAATGAAGTACGAGGGTGTCTCGCCTAATGTATGGATTCTTCCCAGCAAGATGTCCATCTACGTCACCATGGTGCCTTCTGCAGAGGTAGAGTTCTACCGCAAGGGAAGCGGCGCCGCCGCCAACCTCGAGAAAGGGCCCGACAACCTCTTGACCTTCCGTGGTTCCAAGGTGTTCGAGACTCGTCCTTTCGACATTGATTTCATTGGCGAGCCCCGTGACCTTTTGGTCAGACAGCGCCAGATTGGCGAGTACTTTAAATTTCCGACTCAGGCGGAAGCCGGTACAAAAGAAAACGGCGATCCCAACCCTCGTGACATCTACATCTACTCGATGGATTCCGATAGATTTGAAAAAATGAACTACGGTGAGGCCGAACTCATCGCCAAAGCCAATGCCGTGTTAGCTGGTGTTCCCAGCGATGGCGCCGGAACCGTGCTCTTGCTGCGTCCGTTCCAGACGTACAACATGGCTTCGGGTGTGCTCATGAAAGGTGGTTTAGATACTGGTTTTACCGCACACGGTCACCACGACTTTATGTTGACAGACGATGTCATCCACAAGGTTCACATTGGTCACTATACGTTCTACCACAAGTCGATTGTCAAGCAGTCTAAGAACATTATTCTTGCCGAAGATATCTTCGCACATTCTTATGTGTCTGGTGAAGGCACTGGCGTCTTCCCTAGTGCCGGCAAAGACGCCTTCAACCAACAGTTGGCCAGAGACACTTTCACACACGATATTATTGCTTTGTGGGTTCCTGCCAAGAAAGGAAAAGTCGATATCCAGAATCCTCTGGACATCTCCGGCCACTATAATGCACACACTCTTGACGCTAACAACAGCACTATCGACGATGTCGCTCCTCACTACAACGGCGCGGATGAGTACGCGAACACTATGGGATTTGACCGCTTGCAGAACTACGACCAGAATGAACAGTTCTTGTCGCCAATGCGTCACCTCAACACCGTGTGCTTCCAGGGCCACCAGCTCTCATTTGATTCCGAGAAGAAGACCTTCGCCAAGATAACCACTAATACCGGGCACTGGGGCCCTAATGTATACCCAGGTTGTCGCGCAGTGCGCAACGGTGAGAACGCCTTCCTTAAAGACATGGAATACGAGAAAATGGCCGTCGGTGGTTCTCGTAACTAGATATACAAAAAAAAATAAACCGTTAAATATAAAGTAATAAATTTCAACTATAAATTTTAAAACTTTTTTATGTACATAGACGTTCCTCCTCCTATCCCTTTAAATCAATCTACAGGCTGGGCAAACCCCTGACCTGTAGAAAAAACCGCTTTTTAGCGTTCAGGTTAAAAGCAGAGTCAGAGACGGTGAATAAATTAAAAATCTAAAATATAACACATATCTGTATATAAAATTATGTTGTTTATTTTATATTAAAATGGGTTCTGTGTTTTCAACGTTTGATGTCGAGACCTTTTCCCAAAAAACTGTACAGTCTTATCAATCAAAGCGTTTGACGACGACTGAGTTGGCAAAAATCCTTAGTTGCGTTCCGAAGAGATATCGTGAAAAGGTGGCTGGACGTTTGTTGGAATTGCACAAATAACATATTTAGGTTGACTCGCACTAACAAATGGACGTGTATACATATCAATATTCTTGTCCAACGTGGTGGGGAAATTCATCAGGTATTCGGAATATTTATGTGGAAGACGACACTTCTCCGGAGATAGCGGCGCAAGAAGACGCGAAGACCTTTTCGGGCGCGAAGAAATGTGACGTTCATCTGATACAGAAATTTAAAATGACTGTCACCGAAGTGGAGACGTATCCGGCGATGGCATGCCAACCCCTGTACAAATGGTCTAAAACTCGCTAAAAAGTTCATCTTTTTTATAAGAATGTCTCCAGACGAGGTTTTTATTTTGACCGTCCGACGATAAATCGGCTGGAGATATAATTGTCCAATCTGTATTTTTTTCGAGTACCCCCACAGTTGTCAGCGCATAAGACACAAACGCAGAGCAAAAAAAAGTTTGGTCTGTCCTGGGAATAAGTATGTGCAACATACCCGCCAACCAATGGCCTATTGCAGTATCGTAGCCTTTACCGTACACTTTTTCGTGTATTTTTAATAGTTTATCTTTTGTAAATAAATCATATGTACTTGGGTCTGTGGGCACCCTTTTGTACAGTTTTTGGTGTTTTTCTGTGGCGCAGTTGATGTATTCTTCAATAGGGACGAGGGCGATACCAAATTTGATTTTGCCATCGCATGGGTCTTTGTGTATGTGTTGGGAAGAGTCCCATATATATGTGCCGTTGAGTTTTTTTCCACATGTCCATGGCGGGTCAACAACGACAAGACCCGCGTGCGAATAGGGAGAGCCCGTCCACCAACGAATTGCCCAATCTACGAGAACAAAAATAGAGCCGCATTTTGGGTTTTCGTTAAACAATACAATATCTCCTGTTTTCAGTTTGCCCGTGAAAACAATCTCTTTTTTTTTAGATGTACACCAAGACATTTTTTAAAAAAATAAATGTTATTTATATACGTTTATTCGTCAATAACAACCGATTTTTCAACCGCCAATGTCATATAATTTAAAGACATATATGTATACCAACCCAACATCACAAGTTGTGTGGCCGTTTGTATTGCAATGACAGTCATTTTCGTAACTATATATATCGTTATAGACACTGTCGCGACGGATAATACGTTATTTAGCCACATAGCGTGATAACAATCTTTCCATACGGGGTCGATAGGTTCTTCTTGCCATGCCGCCAGCATGAGTTTGCCTATTACCGTGTCGAAGGCAAAGATGCCGTTTTCCACAAAGAATGCTGCGGCTTCGGGAAATTGCCATCTGAACCAAAATACGGGCGTCCAAAATATATTATATTCCATCATCAGTTCGGGCAATGTTAGTTGTCCTTCGATATGATTTTCATGCGTATACGTTGCGCAATCCAGATATGTTTGTCTTTGGCCCAGTTCAATTTCGTAATATGTTTTATTCATGGTCGTAAATTGTGATCTTCCGGTCGTTGTATTCCACGTGGACGAATTTAATTCACGCCACAAATGATTTGTTCGGATTTTTTCGGACGTCCATGGGTCGGGCGCCGAGCACGTGAGGCACATGTCCTCCGAGGGCGATAGCGCCATAAAGGGTAATATTTTATAAAAGCAACCGGTCTCGAGGCGCGTGACGTACCACGCGTGGATATCTTCCACGAGCGTGTACGGTAACAGTGGAGCACATGATAATCGCCAATCATACACCATGTACAGATACAGTGCCGATATAATAAAGCCCATAATGACCGTATTCGCCAACCACACCAGAGGAATGACCGACCACGTGGTGTTGAACACGATGACCAGTGCCACGATGAGACACGCTAGCAATGCATTGTCCATGTTGACAAGTCTTTGTTGTTGTATATCCGCATACGAACCGTCGCTGTCCAAAGGTATAAAAATGGTATTTTTAACGTCACACGACGAGAATAATATGTAATCGTACATGTGGAACAGACTGTATCCGAAAAAGGGTACGTACGTGTCGTTGGTATACGTGAAAAATTTGCGGGACGAATCTAAAAATTTGTCTACGTGTCCCAGCCATTGTTTTTTATGAGACGAATTGAATGCATATTCTGTAAAATTTGTGACCAAAAAAGACCAATCGTTGGCCACGTGTCGTGTCCAACGTTCTGCGTTTTTCGAAACAAGTTCTTCCACAGACTGCTTGTTGGACGTGTCTGTGGCTGTCAATTTCGAAAAACGTCTGTCGAAAAATTGAGCGTTATCTTCGATAATCGTATTGAAATATTCAGAAACGTCGTGAATGATAACTGTACCAAAGTACTGGGAATAGAACTCAGACATACCGTCGCCATGTTCTATGGCTTGTTCGATAATATTGTCAATGATACTGCATTCGGTACACCATGGCGCGGAAGACCTTTCGGCGCATGTTTTTGGGGCTGTTTTTAGAGGGACGCCTAACCAATGCAATTTAGAGTGATGTGGCGAGTGTTTGATAGTTTCAGACATGCCTCTGTTCCAGTGGGATTTCAAATTGGTGAACACGCGCTCCGTGTGCGAGTGTTTGGCGGGTTCGTCTTTTCCCAGGTCGTTCCACCAGCGATGTAGATGTGTCTTCGCGTGGTGACTGGCATCAACAGCTGTCCATAAATTTTTGGACATGTCGCGCGCTTCCCATTCGTGGGTAATCTCATTGTACACCGATTTTGTTCGGTCGAATACACGCCACGTGGTCGCTGCTTTTGACGGATTGCCTTCTTGGTCATAATTTGGGTCAATGTGTTCGAGAACGAGCGTCACTATATTCGTGGCTTCGATGCTATTTAGCACTTTTCGGAAGGCACCGCCAAACGTTTGAAATACTTTCATATACATATCGGCATTAATACCGGCATCGTACATGGCTAAACGGACATTTGCCCAGTTAAAATTCTCTGAAAATACGTGTGGTATTGCAATATGCACGGCCTGCATTAATTCGAAGCTCATCGTATATTTACGTTTCCAATTGTACATAATGTCCGTGGGGAATTCTGGTGCACCAAAATAAGTCGCCATTTCCACGCCAATATATTTTAGTTCGAGGCATTCTTTCCATTTTGCCTTTTCAAGTGGCCGCAATTCCGAAAATGAATATTCTACTAGACCATTCATTAAATCGTCACATACAGATGAACCAGACCAGTCCAGGGTTTCTGTAACCTTGCGGAGAATATCTTCATTCTCCGACTGTAGGAAATGATGTCTCTCATGGAGTCTTCTTCCTTCAGAGGTTTCAGAAGGACATGTAATTTTTTTCCATCCAATCCCCGCCGATATTCCTAACGAAACGGCTTTAATAGCGCTATCGATAGCACCCATGACGATATTCAACATCGGACACACCACGGACAACAACGTCTCGAAGAAGGAGCCAACAGGGCCCAAGAATTTGAATACCAGACCCAATATCTTCATCCATTCTGCAATCAATAGGTCGATAATTTTGAGAGCAATATCGATAAAGTTTTTGAAAAAGGCGTCAATGACGGAGGTGTCGCCTGACATGATGGCAATGGCTTGCAACAACATTTGTACAATGGACGTCACAATATCCATGAGAATGCCTTCTAACTTTTCGTAAATCAAATCCATAATTTTGACAATGTCGAAACAAATTTTTTCGGCGCCCGGTGCAATGGCTTTCAAAAATTCACCCGTCGTCTGGAAAAATTCACGCACTAAATACACTTGACCCTGCAGAATTGTTCGGGCGCCCGACTTGAAAGTTGTAATCAAACTGTCTTCTGTGAGTCCAGGCCCTATGAAATCTTGAACAATCGTTGTCGCCATATTAATGACCACAAGTCCCGTTCGAATGCCGTGCACATAAATAACTTGTGCAATAATATTGAAATATTTTGCAATCGGTCTTCGTAATTTTCTATCTATTTTCGGAATCAGACCCGCTACCATGGCGGCCAATGCCCCTTGTTGACGTTCGTAATCACATAAACGCGGCAATGTTTTCAAATTGACGTCGGCAAAATTACCCGCTATTATGGCAATTCCGTCGTTCACCGCTTGCCGGGCGATATTCATGGTCAATCGTTTGTTATTGCGCACCCACAGTCCGGCCGAACAAAAGAAATCGTCACGCCCGTAGATCGTGCAGCCGGCGTCTGTCAAATCTACGGAAGGGTCTAAAGATGTAATGGATTGGACATTCGATACATCACAAGCCCATTCTTTTTCACCATCCTCGTTGTCCACAATCGCACAGCCTGTGGGACGATTGCTATATAAATCCGCGACATTGTTTAACTTTTCAGTGCTCGAAGCAAATTCCTTCAAAAAAGATAACGTCGGCGTGGTCGTGATTTCATAGGTGGCATCAGAGGTGCGGGCGTCTTTTTCATTGATGCCGATTTCATCGCCATTAAAGATGCGGTCGGCGACATCACACGTGGGATTGAGAGGGCCCAACGATACAATATAATCCAACGCGTCTGCAAAGGCCCCAGTATTTTGAAATGTCCATTCGATAATCATGGAATTACACCAATGAAGAGATACATCTCCAGACGTGAAACGTTCTTCAATCAAATCGCCCACTTGTTGAGACGACGCTGTGATGTCCAAGTCTGGATAACGCGCGATGCAACGGCATTTGTCCGTGACTTTTAACGGTTGCAAATAAGAACACATACAGTCGTTTTTATTGTTATTCGTGTCACATATTTCAATGCGTTTTTCTCCTTGCATGGCGTTGTACTCTTTGTCTTCACATGGTGTCCAGCGCAAATTTGGTGAACCGTCGGTGGTACTGTCCGCCGTGGGCACTTCTAGTTTTGGATACATATACTTCCAACGTGCGACCAGCTGCTCTTTGTTCATTCCATGACCACAATTCGTTTGATAATTAAAAAAGTGTCCGGTCACAATGTCACCGAACGATAACGCAACCCGCGTTAAAATGCGCGCCGATTCAATGGCTGTGCGTGTAATGGGCGGCAATGCCAAGGGCAATACGATGCTTTTGTCGAGGCCGATGTCCTCAATATTGATATTAATGGAACGGAGGGGTTTGATAAACGGAAATGCGTCCCCAAATCCCGGCCCGAGGATACCATGGGACACATGCATAACAAGGGCGTCCAAAGGTGCAAATATATCAAAATTCAAGTTTGGCTGACCACACCAAGGATTAAACGGTTTTTCGCCCTCTTCCAACGTGCGGCCATAGTGATAGTCACACTGACATTCAGCCAAGTCTTGTGTCCATATCCAACCGTTGGAGTTGACAACACCCGTGTCATAATTATACGCAGTGTCTTCTTGCCTATCGAGACAGGTATATACCTTTTTACGAGCAATTGTCGGCCCCTCCCATCTTTGAAGGGTACGAAACACGTTTTGTTCTTGTGTGAAAATAGATTTGAATAGCAATTCCATCCCCATGCCAGACACAATAGCGTATGCATTGATATATAGAATGCCGTAATTAAACAAAGAGCATCCCGCAGTATACGATAGGCGCACGTACTTGTGGTCATCGACATCGCGCGCCCAATCACACTCTAATTCTAGTGGACTGTTTTCATCTAAGAATATTTGCGTCAAATCTTTTTTAGACGTTATCATCTGTTCCAAAATATACACGAACCATTGGGCAAATATTGCTCCTGATTGCACCGCCTGATACATATTTGCAAAAGCGTGTTGCACAGACCACACCTCAGGGTCTAAGGCCGACACCTCGGGGTCAAACGACGCCATCAAGTGTAACGGCCCATTCATACCTATCGTAGCAGCAATATGAACAGCACCACTGGCGCCATGCGCCAGGGCGGTAAAAAGACCTTCTTTTGGATAACGCGCCAGTACAAAATCAGGGTCAAACACTTTGATTATGTTGGCCACAGTATTAAACATAATAGAATCTAAGGCCAGACCACCCTCCGTAATTCCACGTTCCAATTTGAACGATACTTTGTATATGTCCGGGAATTCCGTTAAAAGCATTCGAAACATCATTTGAAAGGTACGAATAGCAGCCTGAAACAAGTTGTTAATAGCGGCCGTCACGTGAGGTTCCATCGTTATGAAAAACCCAATATTAAACAGTGGCTCAAAGCGGCGACAAGCGCACGCCACGACTTTCTGGCCGATAGAAATTGCTGTCAATGTATGATTCACTGGCAAAGCAATGTCAAAATCGTTGTAGTAAAAGGTATTTGTGGTGGGGTCTTTCTTCGCAGGGTCGTAAAACCAACTTGTAAATGAACGGGTACCTGTAATGAGGGCCATCACCAGTTCAGAAAACATCTTAAACATGTTGATGTGAGAACAGGCCGTCAGCGTGACGTACCACGCCTTTATGACTTGTGCGTGCATCACCAAAAACGTATTGGCCACAGGCATGCCTAGCCCATAGAATACACGCGAAATTTGTAAGAATGGTTCAATAATATTATCCATCAGTGGAATTAAGAAACATTTCCACGAATCATCTAAAATAGATAAAATATCCGCATGATAGTAGTGCATCATAAATGTTGCTATCACAAATAATCCCGCGGCAACAGACCACTTAGCACGCGACGCAAACATTGTACCCAAATCAATTACAATATTCCATATGCCCAAGACGGGCGTTAAAACGACTCCAATGAGACTAGCGACGATTTGCATCACGATTTGTTGTAAATCACGAATCAACGAATCGTCTGTAGAACCACCAACGTTTAGAACGGTCACTACGAAAAAAGATAAGGCAACGCCTATCAGCGCAGTTAATAGAAGTAAAAAAACATCATACATTTATTTTTTATTTAGCTCTCTAAATACTGTCCCACACCAAATGTAGCGTACAGCCTTTGTAAAGTGCGCTCGCCAGCCACTGCCAGACTCGTCAATAAACGGTCTGTACGAGCCTTCTTTCGAAGCATAGAATCTCTAACCGATTCGTCCGCTGTTATATATACACGTTTTGGTGCCAACGCTATCCAATGATACACCATAAGCGGCTTTGTGGACGGCCGCGAACCTATTCTAGTGGCACGTCCAATCGCTTGCTCTTCATCAGATGCTGACCATTGTGGCTCCATGATGTGGAACGCGTCCACACCCATCAAAGAAATGCCCGTCTGTGCCCGTGACGTGATAATCAACACCCTTCCGGTACCAGAATGGAACCATTCCATGTCCGCAACGTCTTTAAACAACCGGAACTCTAGCGAAGAGTTCTGTGCACACGCATAATCGTAAAAGCCATCGGCACCACGCTCGCGAAAGAACGAATATACCACTGTCCTCGGCGCATTGTCCTCCACAATCTTTCGGAATACACGCCTCCATTTGGAAGTGGCGTTGCAGAACTGGCGCGAACGACTCAGATACGCATCTTGACGTTTGCTCCTCTCAAAAACATATTCCTGCCACTCTTCGGCGGTCATTCGCGAACCCATGTATCGATGCTGGGTTACTTGGTGTTTCATCGGTGGGACGTACAATATACGCTTGTCCAAATGACATGTCCGCATCATGCGGCACAGTCCGGGGTATTGACTACTATCGTCCAACGGCGTTGCCGACAGCAGCAACGAGAATGCCGAACGCCTACACATATTTTGTACAAACGCACTATTCCCACAGGTATTGACGTATTGTTGACACTCGTCTACCACCAAAAAATAATCTTTGGGACAACATAAGTCGAGAAAAGACTTTTTAGGCGTTGCACACTTAAATTTGCGCATTTTATACAACTGCTTGGCGAACTTACAGAAACGAATCTCATTTACAAGAGCCGACCAAGACATTGACATATATGTTTTTCGTGTGCCACCAGTCGATTTTGTCAACAGGCGAATCAACCGATTATAATGCGCCAATGGCTTGTTGTCCTCCGAAAACCACCAATCCACATTCTTCACGAGGATATCTCCAAATGTAAACGATTCAGACGCGTTGTATTTGGACAGATTGTCCTTCCACGATGTGTCGATGTTGGTCTTGGTAGTCAACACAATAACCTTGCTTTTTGTATGTGTCATCAAAAACACTCTGGCGGCATGAAGGGCGGCCAATGTCTTGCCACTACCCAGTGGATAATACGCTAGAATGCTGCGCTGACTCTTTGAGTCGAACATCAGGTTCTGAACGCATAGTGAAGGGCCGTACTGATACGGTCGACCATCGAACAACTTGCAATATGACATATTTCCAAATAAATTTCTTTTAAACTAAATACATTTCCGAGATTTGATTCAAATCAAAATCAAAATGTCCTGAGATTTTCCAAGATTTGATTGCAATCAAAATCAAAATGTCCTGAGATTTTCCAAGATTTGATTGCAATCAAAATCAAAATGTCCTGAGATTTTCCGAGATTTGATTGCAATCAAAATCAAAATGTCCTGAGATTTTCCGACGTCAAATCATCAACGACGAGAAGCTTCGCGTGGGCGCCTGCGAGACGCGTGGACGCAAAGTAACACCGGAAAACGTCCAGTGGTTTGATTGTGCCCACAAAAACCGTGCCACGTGGGTCATGGGAATCTCTGCACTGGCCCACAAACCCGAAGAATACTTCCAAACGCAGTGGCCCATTGAGCGGGCCAAGTGCAAACTCCGTGCTGCATTTGTCATCAATACGAGACCATCGAGGAGAACAAAAGAGCTAACTTAATCGCGGCGAGTAACAGAAAATACAATCAAGAAGAAACAAAAGAGATTTAAACAAACTGTATTACTTTGTGACTATATTAAAATTCACTTTCACTTTCACTAGATATGGTATTAAAGCCTACTTCAAAGTAAATTTCGTACAACGTTTTGTTGCCCACTTTGTACACGGCTTGCTTGGCACCCGGTGGCACATCAATGGGTTCAAAACTCGAGAAACGCAAACAGTCCATACTATCAGGGACGTTTGAACAGACACATTTTGATTTCAACGTGATGGCGGGTATTGGACGTTCTATAGACATTATCTCTTGTATGTTGTCCATCGTCTCGGGCGTGTGCTTTGCAGATGGTTTAAAACGGTATTGGCCACGTGCCCAATCATAAATATGGACGCCATACTTGTTCTCAGTGACGTAGGTAAAATCCAGAACGCCGTGCTCGGCAAATATATCCGTCATACATGCAATCGCATACTTATAAAACGTCGAGCGGTGTTTCAACATCAGTGAGAAATCGGGTGTCGATAAATAATTCAAATTTTTGTGCGCTTGCAGTATCTCGCTTTTTTTTTTGTTGATGCGGGCGATGTAGCCCGGCGTTTTCAACGTCACAATCGGAAATACGTCGCCGGTGCCTTCGAGGTGTATCATGGGCAATTTGCTTTCACATTTTTGTTTGGGCCATTTCGTATAGTCTACGTTCATCGGTGGCCGACATTTTGCTAAAAACGCGTGTCTTGGGTGCAACGCCGCCCAAATGTGATTTCGATAAGGTGCCCAATAAGTGATATATTTACTATGGGCTGACGAATCGACGGCGCCCTGCTCGACAGTCGGAACATACATGTGCAACACGGCCGAGAGTGATTCCAAAATATCACCTAATATCTTGGGCTCCACCCAATTCCGTATTTCTTTCGCCTGTTGATACACTTCGCGGGCAAAATCCTCACAATCACCCGTGAAAGAAACGCCACCATCTGGCTTCGGTTCGCGCGGGACTTCCCACCGTTCCGTACCTTTGAATTCGCCAGAATCGAGGATTTGAACATCTGGCGTATAATTTGTATCGCATCGCGAATGCAGTGTTAACATGTCCGCCACAACATTGAGACAACGCATGTGTCTGGAACGAACACCGCGCGCCATCATGTCAGCAATAATTCTTACAAAATCGTACTCAGACACGTGATTTCGTTTTAGGGACACTAACAACCTTTGACGGTGCGATTTAAGCGCCTGTTGTTTAGTATTTATCATCGTATCCATCATACAGAATGCTCCGGATGGGAGCGTAACGCCCATGTGATTAACATAATAAGGTGAGTGCACCATTTTAAGCCCGTCTTTGATGCCTTTCAATCCCTTTGTATTGAAAGGCGATATATATCTCAAATTTGCTTCCGCCTCCTGAAACATTAACGTTACGACACGAGTACTTTGAAAATTCAAGTGATTGTTTATGGGCGGTATTTTCCGAAGCCGAATGGTACAATAGCCTGTCTTTAAAGGCGGTCTAGATGACGAATCGGTCAGATTTAAATGGTAGGATTTAAGTGATGCTTGCGACAAGTCTAAGACAGACGACCCGAGATACATAGTCACAGGGATGTCGTCGTCATTTGAACGCGAACAAAACAACATGGCGACAAGACCCAATTTTTCAACGTCAGAATTCAGAACAATGGAGTGTTCCGATTCTTTGGACGTTGTTATGGTTCTAGGTGTCGAATTACAAGTTAAATAAAAGACACCAAATATATTATCAATATGGCTTGAAATATTAGTAACACAGAATTCGACGTTTTTTTTGGACATGAAATTCTGAGTTGTCGTAATTCAATTTACGTATCTTATATACCCGCGCATAGCGATACCACAATCGCTCCCAATGAATTCTGGCCCTCGCGCTTACCTTTTGGAATTGCAATTGGAACATCAAGTTAGGTGATGAATTAAAAATAAAAGAATGTAGTATTTTGATAGAAATTTTATATTCTAACCAATTCACAATTTCTTGAAACCATTCTGGAGTCCCGGCAAGCGACTCGAACGTAAGTGCATATTTCATCAAATAATTTAACCCCAATGTCTGTTTTTGGTTCAGCGATGGGACATTCAATATACCACGCGAAGAACGCATAGACCACGCCTCCTCGTCATTATAATGAGTTCTGCATGTTATCCTGAACATGCAGAACGACCGCGTATCTAAATAAAGACAAACGTTTCTATCTGAAACTAAATCAAAAGTCATTACTATTTTCTGTTTGCGTGTTGTAGATCGGGTTTGTTTTAAATTAATCCTTTATATTAAATTCAGTGGCAATAATACTTCCCGTGTCCACGACATCTGTCAATAGATTCAGTTTTTTCAAATCTTTATCATATGTCCACCACACGCCTTCTCCCGTATCGCCGACAGCACCCTTCTCCCCTTGTGGGCCGACATCGCCCTTACCACCAGCGTCGCCATTAGCACCAGCGTCTCCTTTTACGCCTTGTGGGCCAGCGTCGCCCTTAGCACCATCGCCTCCTTTTACGCCTTGTGGGCCATCGTCTCCTTTTACGCCATCGTCTCCTTTTACGCCTTGTGGGCCAGCGTCGCCCTTAGCACCATCGCCTCCTTTTACGCCTTGTGGGCCATCGTCTCCTTTTACGCCATCGTCTCCTT
>Ga0209711_10002251_pt1 | contig 17614 bp, 10 predicted proteins | sample ArcticOcean_MG_C_7_FD_187441 | JGI IMG/M metagenome (GOLD analysis project Ga0209711, IMG submission 187441) | Marine microbial communities from western Arctic Ocean - ArcticOcean_MG_CB11_88 (SPAdes) (version 2) | ecosystem: Environmental > Aquatic > Marine > Oceanic | place: Arctic Ocean... | reverse complement strand
AAACAATGTCTGCTATCAGTCAAAAAAAAGAACCCCCATTATAGATATGGGGGCACTTGGAGTCGTTAAAAGGGTAATCCATTGTCGGGCTCATTTAAAAGCATATCCCCTTAAATAAGTTAAACTAACATTTATAGACGCGGAGCCAATAGGTTATATACCATTATACACGCGCCACCCTAAAGGGAAAAGTGGATTTATTTAGACCTAGTGGGGGTGGTTCTTTAAACTTTCGGATCTGATTTTAATAATACAATAAATACAGGATTATAAGAAAAATTAAAGAATAAAACCTCTAATCTTTAAAACACTTCATGGATGATTTAAAATTATTTAAGAAATTAATTTTTTGAATAATTCTTCTATTGACACTCCTTTTGTTTCTGGCATTAAATACTTTACAAATAAGAGTTGGAAAATCATCATTAAGGTAAAAAATGAAAATACTATTTCTGAGCCTATAGTGGAAAACAAATAGGGTATCATTGAGGGGATTATAGCCGCTAAAATCCAGTGAACAGAACTTCCAAATGATTGTCCGCTACTTCTTAAGTGATTAGGGAAAATTTCAGAAATAAAAACCCAAATAACAGTGCCTTGTCCAATTCCGTGAGATGCGATAAATATAAGTATAAGTATAGGAACAGAAACCCCTCCCCATTCAGCAGCAAGCCCAAAAGATATTAAACTTAAAGAAATTATATAACCTATACTACCAAAGTACATTAAATTTTTTCTACCTATTCTATCAATTAAAAAAACGCCTATTAAAGTAAATGCAACCATTACTATCCCAATTAAAACAGAGCTTAAAAGAGCATCATTGTATCCTAAGCCAGTTTCTTCAAAAATTCTAGGAGCGTAATATAAAATAGCATTTATTCCTGAAAATTGATTAAAAAAAGCAATCAAGAAAGTTAAGTATAAAATAAAACGATATTTTTTTAAAAAAATATTTTCTTCTAATTTTTTCGCATCTACATCAAGAATTATTTCAGTCATTAATTGTTTAGTTATCTTTTTTGAATTAATCTCATTTAAGACAATTTCAGCTTCTTCACTTCTTTTATTAGCAATTAACCATCTAGGACTATTTGGAATTGAAAAAGTGAAAATTGTATAAATTATTGCAGGAATTATTTCGATTCCAATCATCACTCGCCATGAAATTCCAAAATCGTTTAAAATATAATTAGAAAGAAATGCAAACAGCATTCCAAAAACAACATTAAATTGATATAAACTAACTAATGTTCCTCTATTTTCAGGTGGAGAGATTTCAGTAATATATGAAGGAACCGCTATTGTTGAGATGCCTATTCCAATTCCACCTATAAATCTAAATAAAGAAAATATTTCTGCACTAACAGCTAAAGAGGAGCCAATAGCTGAGATTGAATATAAAACGCCAATTAATATTAATGTTTTTTTTCGACCAAGTTTATCGTTTGGGATTCCTCCAAAAATTGCACCAATAACAGTTCCCCAAAGAGCCATCGACATAACTATTATTCCATGATATAAATCTGAGGAACTCCAAAGAGATTGAAGTGTTTTGTCAGCTCCCGAAATAACTACAGTATCAAATCCAAATAAAAAACCCGCTAAACCCGCGATAATAGACCACCTAAATAATCTTGATAAATTATAATTTATATTTCCGTTTAGTTTTATTTTATCCACAAAGTTATATATTAGTTTTATTTACCATTGCATTGTAGGGAATAGCTTCCATGCATTTATTTTTTTAATTTCTATATCAGTATCATCGCTAAAAACTTCAATTCTATTAGAGCTCTTTAGTGAAGGATATACTACTTGAGTTATACTTTGAGCTCCATCATTTACAAAAACTTCAATTATAGATTTATCTATAAAAATTCTAAGAGTAATTAATTCGTCTTCAATTAATTTAAATGGTGCTTTTTGAACTGTAGTTATTTTATTTTCATATTCCTTAATCATCGAATATTGAGAATATTTTGGATTTTGAACACTTGATTTACTAATATCAATGGCTAATACATTTTGATTTTTATCTATTAAAATTTTTGTTTGTTCTTGACTATCTTCAGATGTTAGAACTTTAACTCCAAATATTTTGGATTTTTTTGGATCTATAGTAATCTTTATTTCAAGTGAATTACCATAAATTTCTTTTAATCTATAAGATTCATTAGACTTTACTTGAAACCCTTTTAATTTCTTTGGGTCATACCTCAAATTCTCTATTTCTTTTACTGGAGTTATATTAAGCGAAAGTTTATCTTTAGAAAGCTTAAGAACTCGAGGCATAGTCATTACACCATCGGAATAACCCTTTTGACTAATTTGTTTTCTTTGATAACCATCATATAACCAGGCCCAAAAGATTCTCCTTCCTTTATCATCGAGTAAAGTTTCAGGGGCAAAGACAGGGCCTCCCGGGAAATTTATTCTTTTATGAGACTCAGGCTTAAATTGTTTCCCATCCCATTGACCAATATAATATCTGGCTCCTCTAGAATGACTTATTAAAACTAAAACCCACTTATCTTCAAGTTTAAAAAAATCGGGACATGAAATGTCTTCATGCCATTCTACATCAGGCATATCAAAAGCCATAAAATCCCCTATTTTATTCATTGGATCCATATAGTTTTTAGCTGTATAGACTATTGGTTTTTTGCCGCTTTTTGGTTTACTACCTGATATTTGATAGTAAAGATCAGTATCTGATTGATACCACATGTGAGGATCCCACCCAGGATTTGCTGTTGGATTATTTTTAGATTTAGTCCAAAGATTTAATTCATCATCGTTACTATATGCTATACTGTTTCCATCAGAACCCAATCCATGATAAGCTATTACTATATTTCCATCTTTAGCTTTAAATGCATTTCCACTAAACACACCAATTTCTGAATGTTCACTATTAGGAGTTAATGAGTTTGAATGCCACCGCCAATGAAATAAATCAAGACTAGATATATGTTGCCACTCGTGTTGATAATCTGTTTTTTCTCCTTTATAATTTATAGCGTTACTGTTTTTTGATTGAAAAATATACCATAAATGATATACGCCTTTATGAAAAATAGCCCCATTTGGATCAAAAGGCATAGCTTTTCCTTCTGAAACATTTAAGTGCCATAGAGCTCTATAGGGGTCCTTTAATTGCTCAAGATGAACTTTTTGTGTTGATTGTATGTCAATATCAGTTATCGTATCATTTTTAACGATTTTATTTGAATAAGCTAATTGACTTAATAAAATAGCCACAAAATAGAATGGAATAAATTTTATCATCATTATTTAAATTTACTTAATTACTTTATAAAAAAGCACGAACTATTAATAGTCCGTGCTATAAATACATATTTATTTTTAATTGAAAATTAATGATGACTAACAAACACCAAAACATTTAATTCATGTAAAAACAATTTTAAATATGTAATTAATAACCAGGATTTTGTTTATACAAACTTCCACCCGTAAAATCTATTTCTTTTTGAGGAATTGGATAATATTCATCTCTTCCAGCTGTAAAAAATGCTGCTCCAAGAAATGGCCTTCTAACCTTTTCTACTGCTAGATATGCATTTAATACAGTAGCAGCTTCTCCCCATCTAACAAGATCGTACCATCGTTGACCTTCCATGGCAAATTCTAATCTTCTTTCAAATTTTAACGCCTTCCAAGCATATTCTTTACTAGGAAAAGAAGTGTATAATCCCATTTTCCAAATATCTGATGCTCCTGCATCTTTAAGCCAAGAGGTGCTATTAGTGGCTCTTGTTCTAATTTTATTAATTATAGGAAGAGCTTCATCTTTTCTTCCTAATTGAATTAAAGCTTCTGCTTTCCATAGCAATACATCTGCGTATCTAATAAATTCAATGTTTCTAGAAGTACCCATAAATGGTCCATTTTTATAATAACAGGAACAGTCAGGAGCTTGTTGCTCTTTCATATTGTACATATACCCATATACCCCTGGAACTCTTGCCCATGAAATATTAGCAATCATATCTCCAGGATTGTTAACTGTATTTCTATACTTAAATGGTCTTCCAGGAATAGCCATTGTGTGATCTATTCTTGGATCTACCGTTAATCCAACAGCAGGAGGAGTAGTCCCATCTCCAGCATCAGTATCAAATATATTTACATCGTTAAACGTGTCTAAAAATGGTAATCCGTTATTATCCGTTCGAAAAGCATTAGCCATATTTTGACTAGCAAGGTGAAAACCACAACAGCCATATAATGGATTTCCATGAGGAGAGTTTAAGCCTGTTGCATAACTAAGTCTTCCAACATTTGTTCCATCGTTGATAGAAAATTGTGCAGCCCAAATAGACTCACCACCATTTTCATATCCATCCATGAAATTTTTTCCAAAATCAGTTTCTAATGTCCCGACAACTTCATCCGCATATTTAATTACCTCCTCTAGCTTTGAAACTGTTATTGAAGTAACTTGATGTGTATCGTTTTGTACATAAGCTTGATATAATCTTAGTTTTGCAAGATATGCTGCTGCTGTATTTTTGTTTGCTCTTCCAACCTCTGTTTGAGTAGCAGGAAGATTATTATAAGCAAAAAGAAAATCGGCGGCAATTTTTTCCCATAATTCATCATTATCAATATCATTAGTAACTTTTAATTTAGCTTCATCATCTAAATCTTCAGTTATATATGGAATTTTTTTGAAAATTAATTTCATCATAAAATGACAATGTGCACGTAGAAATCTTAATTCACCAAGTCGTGTCGTTTTTTCAGTATAATCAGGAATTGAATTAATTACATTAAGAGCGAAATTAATCCGGGAAATAGCGTTATAATAATTCTTCCATGTCTTTGGCATAAAAAAATCAGCACCATAAGATGGAAGAGTTTTGAAATACACTTCAAAATCATGTCCAAAACTAACATCTCCAACGCCTCCACCTCCTTTATAGGCGTCATCTGAACGAACGCTGCCATACATCCATTGACTTGTCAAAATCCCTCTCATATCATCATTCATAACTCCTGCATAAGAAGCAATAACAAGTGCTTCTGCATTTTCAGCAGTAGCCACATTTTCAGTTGATAATACTCCTGTTGGAACGTAATCAAGAAATTCTTCGGAACATGAACTAATAAAAATTGTAGTTATCAGTAAGATTAAATATGTTTTATTTTTTTTCATTTCATTTTATTTTAAAATATTTTTGATTAATTTAGAATGTAACATTAAGTCCAAGAGACATTGTTCTAGGTATGGGAAGACTAGAATTGTTAGATCTTTCAGGATCTACTCCAAAAAAGTCTTTGTTAGTGAAAACCGCAAGATTCTCTCCTTGAAAATATAATCTAAGAGATTGCATTCCTCCTAATTGATTAAGTGAGTTTGAAGGAAAATTATATCCTAATTGAAAATTCCGTAGCTTAAAAAAGCTATTATTTCTCAGGCCATATGTTGATGTTCTGGTTTCATTATTTACAAGTGATAGAGAAGGAATTTCGGTATTTGTATTTGCTACTGACCATGCATTATTACTGAGTATTTTAGCATTATTTGAACTTGTAGATAGCCACATTTCATATTGATTTGAACCAATTCTACCAGTAACTCCTGATCCAAATATTGATAAGTCAAAGTTTTTATAGTCTAGATCAACTCTAATTCCATATTCCATAGAAGCTAATGTATTACCTATGAAATCTTGATCTCCAGCATCAGTAATTAAGCCATCCCCATTTAAGTCTTTAAATTTAATTCCTCCAGGGCGAGCGGTTGTTTGGGTTGGAGAAGAATCAACATCGGCTTGACTTTCAAATAGTCCTAAAGCAGTGAAACCATATACTGCAGTTTGAGATTGACCCAGAATAGAATTGTCCACTGTCCCTGGATATGCAGATATTACTTTTTGGGGCAAAAATGTTATTTTATCTTTAAAAGAGCCAAAAGTAGTTATTATATTATAATTTAAACCGCTGCTGTTTGGCTTTGAGTAATGCCCCATTTGAAGCTCCCAACCTTTAGTTTCTGTAGTTGCACCATTCTGAACCTTATCTTGCCCCTCTCCAAGCACTGAAGGGTATGGAGGGGTAGTTAAGATGTCTTTTGTTTCTCTATTAAATAAATCAAAGGATCCTGATATAAAATTATCAAGTAAAGCAAAATCAAAACCTATATTAATTTCACTAGTTTCTTCCCATTTTAAGTTAGGGTTTGGCGCTTGAATTTGAACAAAACCTGAAGGGAGGGCACCACCATCATTCCCGGCAATATCATAGGCTGTTCCAATATTATAATATTGTTCCCAAAAACCTGGTTGAAGTTGATTCAAGTTTGTTCCATATCTGGTTTCATAAAGACCAAATCGGGCAATTTCTCCTATTTCTTGATTTCCAACAATACCATAACCAGCTCTAATTTTAAGATCATTTATGATTTTATTTTCATTAAAGAAATCTTCATTTGTTACTCTCCAACCAATAGTGGCAGCAGGAAAAATACCATACCTGAAGTTTTCACCAAACTTGGAAGAACCGTCTCTTCTGACAGTTAAGGATGCTAGATATTTATCTGAATAACCATAATTTAGTTTCGCAAATTGTGCGTATAAAGAACTTCCAAGGTTATATCCATTAGTTGTTTTCTGACCAGTACTAGCACTCATTACGAAATAGTCTTCAATTTCAACCGCAAAATCTTTACCTTCAGAATTAAGTCTTTCATATTGGTTTTGAATAGCTTCTATTCCAAGCAATGCTCCGATTCGATGATTATTTATTTCAAGATTATAGTTAAGAGTATTACTCCAAGTTACATTGGATGTTTTGGAATTATTATGAACAAGTCTATTTTGTCCTCTATTAACAAATCCATTATCAACTTTTAGTTCAATATCTTTAAACTCATTTGCTGCGTAATCTAAACCTACATTAGATTTAAATTGAAGATTGTTAAGAATATCAACTTCTACAAAAATGTTACCAAAAAACTGATTTTTTGAAGTATTATCCCATTTATTTAAGGATTGCATTAAAACAGGATTATTCCTATCTGAATAACCTGCACCAATTGGCCCTCCGTATTTTACACCACTTATGTCGTAAAGAGGTATTGTTGGAACAAGGCGATAAGCTAAAAAAGTAGTAGGAGATCCACCTACATCTCTAGCGCCTAAACGTTCATTTGAATTAGTCAATAGAGTGTTCATCCCAACTCTTACTTTGTCATTAAATAATCGAAAACTTCCATTTAATTTTGCCGAAATTCTTTCATATTTAGTGAACTTTAATATTCCTGAGTTTTTAAAATGTCCAACGTTCATGAAGACAGTTGAATTTTCATTATCAGCAACTATGGAGATTTCATTATTATATATAAAGCCAGTTTGATAGAGCTCTTTTTGCCAGTCAGTATCACCACTTGGCATGTTAGCGACTCCTCCAACTAGAGCTTTTGGGACAACACTTGAAAGTATTGGATTATTAAAGTCATTATTCCAGTTAAAGTCATATATTTTTCCATAGGCATCTGTAGGATTCTGACTATCATTGACAGAAGCCTGCCATAGTGATTGACCTCTTTCAACAGCATTTGCCATTTCATATCTTGTATTTTTCTCCGATTGAGAAGAAATACTTGAATTAAAACGTACTTTAATTCCTTTAACCCCTTTAATTTTATTTTTTGTTGAAACTACTATAACTCCATTAGCAGCTCTAGATCCGTAAATTGAAGACGCGGATGCATCTTTTAAAACTTGAACAGATTCAATAGAATCAGGACTAAGACTAGCGAAAACTTCTTGTCTTTTTGTTGGTATTCCATCAATTACATATAAAGGACTATTATCTCCTAAAGTAGAAAGCCCTCGTATTATTACTGAAGGTGGACCATTTTTCCTGTCAGCTAAGTCGTTACCGGTAGATCCAGCCATATCTCCTCCAGATCTAAAATATAATCCAGGAACTCTTCCTTGAAGGGCTTGCATCGGATTTCCTGAAGTTCTAGCTTGACCTTCAATAGCGTCCAGCTCAACTACGCTTATTGCTCCGGTCAAGTCAACTCTTCTCTCAGAAGAATATCCTGTAATAATTACTTCACTTAGAGCTTCAAGGCTTTCAGTTAGTAATATGTTAAGTGACGTTTCACCCGAAAGAGTTAAAGTGGTAGTTTCAAATCCAACGTAACTAATAGTTATAGTTGCTTCTGAGTTTATGTTTTCAAGTGTAAATTTCCCATCAAAATCACTTGTAACTCCAATATTTTCTCCAGAAACTATTATAGTCGCTCCAGGTAGTGGAAGGCCATCAGCTTCTGATAAGACTACTCCCGTAATAGTTTGCTGAGAAAATACGATAAATGGAAGAAGTGTTAATAGTAACAATGCTAATTTAAATTTCATAATTCTTTAAGTTTAATTCTTTCTCAAGAAAGACTAAACTCTCTAAAAATAAAGGTAAGTATGTATCAATTTGCTTCAATTATGATCAACGCCTCATTTTTCTATTTAATAGATTGATTTATAGTGGTATTAAGTATTTATTGAATTTATTTTTATTATTAAAATGTAACTTTTAGTTTTAAAAATGATACATTAAAATCAAGTTATGTTTAGTTATTTGTAAATTCATTTTTATAGATGTTTCTGTTTTTAGCAGGAGAAACCCCATATTTATGCTTGAAAGCAGTAGAAAAATAATTTGGAGATGAAAATCCTGCGGTATAGGCGATTTCTGAAATATTAAGGCTTGTTCGTTCTATCAGATATTTTGCTTTTTTAAGCTTAAAGTTAACCATGTAGTCGCTAATATTAATTTTAAGTAATGATTTAACTTTACGATATAGTTGAACTCTTGAAAGGCCAATTTCTGAAGCAAGTTCTTGGACACCAAAATTAGAGTTATCTAAATTATTTTTTATTAATTCATTTAGTTTAATAAAGAATTTCTGTTCTGGATCTTCAAAGGAGCTTTCTTTATCGAAATTATTGATGTTATTTGTATAATAATACCTTAATTGTTCTCTATTTTTTAATAAAGATTTAATAGATTGAGAAAGAACAGAAAAACTAAAAGGTTTTGTTAGATAAAGATCTGCTCCAGAATTTAATCCTTTAATTTTATTTTTTTTACTAGATCTTCCGGTTAAAATAATTATTGGAATATGAGAAGTTCTTAAATCATTTTTGAGTATCTGACAAATTTCAAAACCGTTTTTATCCGGCAAATTTACATCGCATATTGTTATGTCTGGAATCAATTCAAATGCTTTCTCTATTGCATCATGTCCATTAGATAAATAAACATTATAAGTTCCTTCAAATTTACTTTCAAGGAATTGAGATAGATCCTCATTGTCTTCTATAATTAAAATGCTTTCTCCATCAGTTATTAAATTATCAGTTAATAAATCAACTTTATTTTCTAGTAGATTGACATTGAAGTCTGAAATAGTCTTTTTTAGAAATGCTTCAGATTCTTTAATAACATTAATTGGGTTAAATATTGATTCATCAATAGGTAATTTTAAACTGAATTCAGTCCCATGAGGACGAGAAATAAGAGAAAGAGATCCTTTGTTTAACCTAGCAAACTGATATGATAAATATAAGCCAACGCCTGTGCTAGCGTTTTTATTATTAGAAGCTTTGAAAAATGGTTTAAAAACATATTTAATTTCACTAGGAGGTATTCCAATTCCGGAATCAATAATTTTAATTTCAATAAATTTATTTTCTTCTAATTTAGATTTAACTATTTCGACACTAATTTTTCCATTGTCAGGAGTAAATTTGAAAGCATTAGACAATAAATTAAAAAATACTTTTTCAATTAAATCATGATCTATGTATACATTACATTTTGATTTAGAACCTATAAAGGTTAGATCGATATTTCTTTTTCTTGTTTCTAATCTAAAATTATCTAATACCTCACTTAAAAAATAATAAAGATTTGTTTTACAAACTTTTATTGAACTCTTTTTGTCTTTAATTTTTCTGAAATCAACTAATTCATTTATCAACCTAATTAATCTTCTTGAGTTATTTTTTATTAAAAAAACTTCACTTTTTTCTGTAGGCCCCATTTTTTCTTTTAAAGAATCAATTGAACTTAAAATTAAAGTTAAAGGCGTTTTAAATTCATGGGAAATATTCATGAAAAATCTTGACTGACCTTCAATAGTATTTTTAAGTTTTCTTGAAACTTTTTCAATTTTATTTTTTTGTTGAATTATCTCAATATTTATATCCTCTAAAGCTAGTTTACTACCTCTAATTAACATTATATTGTATATGCTATAAGCAGAATGAATTAATGAAAGAATTAAAAGGAAAATTATAATGAATAAAAATATTTGTTCAATATTTGATTGACGATCCTTATCAATAATTAATTGATTTTGAATTTTAATTCTTAATTCTTGATTTTGAATTTCCTCTAGCTGAACCTTCATAATTTTAGCATTATATAAATCAATAACTGCTGTTTCAAGAATATTTTCTTTTATTATTTTTTCCCCATTCAGAATTCCTAAAACATGATCAATTATCTCTTTAGACCCTGATTTGTATAAAATTGTTGAGAACAGAATACCCTTTTCAACCAAATCAATACCTCCTTCTTCTCCAATTAATCCATCTACTCCAATAAATTTTATTTTATTTTCAAGATTATATTCTTTTGATAGTTTCCATGCAGAGTGAGCCGATCTATCATTATGAGCAAAAATAAAGTCAATCCTTATTTTAGATTCAAAAAATTCCTTTAAAGAGATAATTAAATTTTGGTGATCTCCATTCTCCTCATAGAATGTTTTAATTAGTTTTAAATTATTAGCATTGTCAACAACTTCTCTAAAGCCCTTACTTCTTTCATATGCAGGAGTAGATCCCTTTCTACCGGAAATTTCAAGTATATTAAGTTGTTTATTACTCTTATTATTTGAATTAATTATATTGCCAGCAAGTACTCCTATTTCATGATTATCCCCTCCTATATAGGTGGTATATGTTTCATTTTCTGTTTTTCTATCAACTGCAATCACTGGAATTTTTAAATCAAGGGCTTTTTGAATAACTTTTGTAATTGGTTTTGACTCAATTGGAGAAACTATTATTAAGTCAACACTATCTGATATAAATCTTTCTATATGCTCTATTTGTTTAGAAATATTATTTCCTGCATCATAAATTGTAAGATCAATATTATTTATTTGAGAATGTATTAATAATGAGTTATTCATTTTCAATCGCCATTCATCAGAACCATATGCTTGAGAAAAACCTACATGGTTTTTATTATTCACATTACATGAAAACACTATTAACACGATAACAAAAAAATAATAAATTTTCATTTCATTTTGCTTAAGGAATAATAAGGTATTGATTTTCAGGGATTAATCTCATTTAAAAAACATAATTAATTTATGTGAATCAAAATCAAACGTATATGTTACATTATTAAATAATTAAAACATTAGTACTTAAACATGGACTTTTAAATCATTATTATTAAAAATAATTTATAGTACAACATCTTAACTTTTTGAATCAATTTGTAATGTATTACTAAAATAGATTCTATTAATTAGCTTTTTTAAGTAAATACTTTTCAAACAATGAAAGTTCAATTTATAATTCCAGTTTTATTCTCTCTGATTTTAAATGCACAGGAGAATCTCCAGATTCAAAAATTTCAAACTTTTCCTTCGTATTCTGATACAGGTTACGATCAAGATTTAAGATCTCAATTTCATTTTTCTTCAATTAAGGGATGGAATAATGATCCAAATGGAATGGTTTATTATGCTGGGGAATATCATTTATATTTTCAACATAACCCTGAGAGTGTTAAATGGGGTAATATGACTTGGGGGCATGCAGTTAGCAAAGATATGGTTCACTGGAATCAGTTAAATCATGCTATACTTCCTTATCGTGATGGAACTATTTTTTCAGGCACAGCTATTGTTGATCATAACAACACATTAGGAAAAAATACTCAAGAGAATAAAGCTATTGTTGCTTTTTATACTCATGCTCAAAGTTCAAAAGAAAATTGGTATTATCAATCTGCAGGATATAGCATAGACAAAGGTAGAACGTTCAATTTAATTAATGATGGACATGGTATTATTCCAAATCAGGGTTATGATCGAGGAGAAAGAGATCCTAAGATTATGTGGCATGAGAAAAGTAAAAAATGGATTTTGATTCTATGGATTAAAAGAGGAGATGATACTTTTAGCGGACCAGATACTGGACCTGGTGATGCTAAAAAAATGGGTAGAGTTCGTTTTTTTGAATCTAAAGATCTTATTAATTGGAGAAAACTTTTCGATTTTGATAGAAACTGGGTTTTCGAGTGCATGGATTTAGTTGAATTAGCTGTTGATGGAGATGAATCAAATAAAAAATGGTTAATATATGATGCAAGTTTCGATTATGAAATTGGAGACTTTGATGGATCAAAATTTGTTTCCGATAAAGTAGTAGGGAAGGGCGATTATGGAAAACATTATTATGCTGCTCAAACTTTTAATAATAGCCCAGACGGAAGAGCGGTTATAATAGGTTGGATGCCAACTAGGGATAAGAATATTTTTATAGAAAATGATATGCCATGGAATCAACAAATGTCATTTCCTTCAACTATAGAATTAAGAACTACTCAAAATGGAATTAAACTATTTAGAAACCCCATTAAAGAGATAAAGGATTTGTATACGAAAACACACGTATATGTTAATAAAAGCATTAATTATATAAATAAAAAAACTAAATACTTAAGTCCAGAGTTAATAGATTTATCACTCAGCTTTTCTCCACTTCAAAAAGATGAGTTAGTTATTAATATAAGAGGACAGGAGATTATTTATAAAACAGGTAGTTTTCTTTTTCAAGACACAAATATTCCTGCTCCTTTAATCAATGGAGAAGTAAAAATAAGAGTACTTCTTGATAGGCCTTCAGTGGAAATTTTCGTAAACGATGGAGCTTCAGTGATGACCACTTACGCTATATCTGATAAAAATAATAATAAAATATTTTTTAGTTCTAAAAGAAACTTAAAAATAGATTTATCAATTAATGAGTTACAATCATCTTGGAAAAAATAAATAATCAATCATGAAAAAAGTTATAATACTAATAACTGTTTTTATTTTAGTAGGGTGTACCGAACACAATAAAAATAATAAATTAATAATTACAGAAAAAAATGAGCATAAAGATTATACTTCAAAGGTTCCAAATTACGGACCTTATCCTACTAATTTAGAAGAACAAATAGAAGTATTACGATCAGATAAATTACTTGATAGATTTGTTGAATCGAGAAATAAACAAATTAAAGATCCTCATCATCCAATTTACCATTTTACAAGTCCTGAAAATAAGTTAAATGATCCTAATGGTCTTTCTTATTGGAAAGGTAATTGGCATATGTTTTATCAAGCTTATCCTCCTGAAGACCCAAGGCAGCATTGGGGTCATGCTGTAAGTAAAGATTTAATACATTGGAAAGATCTTCCTATAGCAATTTATCCAAATCCTGAATATCAAGTTTATTCTGGTTCAGCTTTAGTTGAAAAGGATCGTGTAATAGCTATTTACCATGGCACTAGACTAGGGAACATGGTAGCAACTTCTAGTGATCCATTACTATTAAATTGGGAAAAAGTTACTGAAGGAGCCGTAATACCTATTCATAAAATTGAAGGTGATAGGTGGCAGTACGCAAAAGACTTGCCCTACACAATATTTGATCCGGCTATCTGGAAAAAAGATGAAATTTATTATGCATTATCCGGAAGTGTAGAATATGATAAAAAATTAGGTCAGCTCTTACCTCAAACTTATTTATTTCGTTCTGAGGATCTTGCAAATTGGGAATTTATGCATCCTTTTATTGAAGGAGACAGGTATACAGAAATAGGAGATGATAACGCATGCCCTTATTTTTGGCCTATCGGAGACAAATATATTATGCCTTTTTATAGCCATACTAGAGGAGGTCAATATCACATTGGAGAATATGATAAAAAAAGAGATAAATTTTTTGTGACCAATCATGGTAAATTTAATTTCGGAGCCTCTGGTCCATCTGGAGTTCATGCCCCATCTGCAACTCCTTCTCCAGATGTAGAGGGTGGATTAATTTGTATATGGAATATGAATCCAGGAAAAAAAGATGGTTGGAATCAGCTTAAAAATGGTAATGTTCAAATCATGTCATTGCCAAGGCTTTTAACATTGTCCGAAGACACTTCAATTGAAGATAAAAATAATTTATTGCAAGAACCAGCAGGTGATATTGAATCATTAAGATATAATAAGAAAACAGTTGAAAAAATGACAATACCAGCTAATAAAGAAATTGTATTAGAGAACATTAATGGCAATACAATGGAAATTGTTGCCGAAATTGATTCTAAGAATTCTCAAATGTTTGAAATAAATGTATTGAGATCTAAAAATAAAGAAGAATACACTAGAATATCATTCTATAAAGAGAGAGGTACTCGGCTAACAACTAAAAGATTTTATGACGGCCCTTATTCTGGCATTAAAAGAGCCTACAACAGCCTTTTAAGCATAGACTCCTCTCATTCATCAATTCTGCCAGAGGTTAGAAGTCGTCCTCCAGAAATAGCTCCATTAGTTTTAGAAGATGGTGAAAACTTAAAACTCAGAATTTTTATTGATAAAAGCGTTCTAGAGGTTTTTGCAAATGGAAAACAAGTCGTGGCAGTAAGAGTTTTTCCAGGAAGGGAAGATAGTGTTGGAGTTTCCCTTCGATCCCAAGGAAGTGATAGCGAATTAATTTCCTTTGAATCCTATCAAATGAAAAGTATTTATTAAGATATTTTTAAACAAAAAGGTGGTTTTTAGAAAAACAATTTTTCTTTTCGTAGTAATGACATTTTCATTATCTCTAGCTCAAACTAAAACAGATACGCTTAATTATCTTAAATTAATCAATAGGATTTCTGATCTAGAGTATTTGGCTACTATTCCAAAAGAAAAAGAGCTTTCGGGATCTTTTTCAAGTTATGATAGAATGTCTATATATGATAATAACAATCAAAAATATATTGATTGGCATGCTAATTCTGTAATGTGGAAAAAAAATGGACAATAATATTATTAAAGATTCAAACTTAGTTTAAGTGAAAAAGATAATTTTTCTATTCCTACTTCCATTTTTTTGTTTGTCTCAAACAAAAGGTGAATATTTTTTTAAGGGAAATATTAACCTGAACAATAATGGAATTGACTGGGTCCCACTATTTTCAAGGGGGGAACCATCTTTGGTTGCAAATTTTTCTCTAGGCAAGGATAGATTTTCTATTAATCCTCTTATAAGATATGAATTAGAGGGGTTTCAGCCCTGGGGTTTTGATATTTGGTGGAATTACAAGATAAAACAAAAGGGGAAATTTATTTTTGACATAGGAGCTGTTTTTCCTGGAGTCATCAATCAAAGAATAAGCGTAATTGATAAAAATCTTCCGAATACAATTCTTCAGCCTTGGGTTACTGCAATTATAAATCCAAATTTTTCTTATGTTTTCAATCAAAGCTTTACGTTATCTCTTTCTTATTACGAAGAAAGACCATTAAAAATCGTTAATAAGGCCCAAATTGAATCTAATAGAGTGGTTATTTTAGCTGCATCAATCAGACAAATTTTAATAACGGATAAAATATATTTGAGTTGGGCGCCAATTGTTTATTCAGTTCAAATTGAAGACACTAAAGCAGGTATTTTTTCTGCACAAACAATAAATATTGGTCTTTTAAACTTCCCTTTCTCAATAAGCTCAGTTATGAATAAATCATTAAATTTTGGAGGATTGACTGGTAAAAGATTTGATTGGAATATTGGTTTAAATTATTTTTTCGACTTAAAATTTGTTAAAACTAATAAAAACAAACCCTAGGCATATCATCTTCTGTAAGTTCAAGATAAACTCGGATTAGAGATACTCGAGATTTTTCTATATTAGTAGCTTATTAACCATAAATCAATTAAAATGAAAAAATTAATTTTAACACTAACTCTTTGTTTATCGTATTTTATTTCAAATGCTCAAAATGAAATGTCATATGAGGCAGTAACTTACATAAACAATGTCTCTTCTGAGGAAGTACCAAGATTCATAGAACTTCATAAAAAATTTACAGACATGGGTGTTGGTAAAAACAGAAAGGCTACTGGAGAATGGCTTTTTAGACATTGGTATGGCTCCGGTCACACTTTTGTTATGTATGACCAATATAATTCAATGGAAGATTATCACTCAGATTCAGAGATTTTTCTTCAAAACGTAAAAAATAAGATAGAAGCTACTAAGGATAAAATAGAAAAAGAAGCTCTAAAAAAGGACTGGATTGAGTATCGAGCTTTTTCAAATGGTCATACAGATGAAGTTAGAGGTGTTTATGCAAAAACTGGATTTTTAACCGTTAACAATGTCAATTTTGATGTCCCTTTTGTTATGGTTGTTGGGAGTTATAATTCTTCAGGAAGTTGGGCGAAAATGGGGAATGCATTTTTCGACTGGCGTATAAAACCTGCAGTTGATGCAGGTAATTCTATCGCAGGTGGAGTTTCCTATCATTTTATGGGTTCAGGCTCAGAGGTTGAAGTATGGCAATGTTATAATTCATTAATTGATTTTGCAACTTCTGTAACCTCATTAAGTCCACAAGGTGATGCAGCTAAAGAATCTAGAAAAACATTTTGGAGTTTAGCAAGTGGAAGTCATGAAGACCAAATTTATTTACATATTGGACACGTTGATTTAGAAAAAGGAGTTTTTGATTTAGCAGGAGAAAGCAAATAAGCTTTACCAAAGAATTAGTCCAATTCTAACGGAGGATTTTCATAAACCCTTCAGGAAAATTGTCTCAAGTGAAATTTAACGCCTCTAATTAGCTTTAGGGGCGTTTTCTTTTAAACCACAGGCATATCCTCTTCAGTAAGTTCAGGTATTTCTAAACCTCTTAAATAAGTCAAACTAACATTTATAGAAGAGTGTCCCATAGCTTTCTGTAGCTTGGTTATACTCCCTGTTCTTTTAAAGATATCTATAGCTCCAGAGTGACGGAAGGAGTAGAGTGTTTGGTCTTGTTCGATGAGCCTAGAAACCCTCTTAAAGCGGCTCCAAAGAGTCTTAAAATAGTCTGGATTAGGAGGTTTAATTGAGTTAGTGAAAATGTTGTGATTTGATTCTCCTCTTACTAGTTTTTCTTTAATGTAAAAAGGCACGGGTACTATTCTGTTCCTCCCAGATTTGTTTCTTTCACCAGATAGTTTAATGTAAGATAAGTCTGCGGTAAAATCTCCCCAGGTTAGCTCTCGTATTTCGCGGTGCGGTCTTAATAAACATCCATAGGTTAGAAGGCAGCAGAGGGAGAGATTCCTATTGTAATTTTTTATATCATCCAGTAGAGCACTGACATCACCAATTGGTTTGTGAAGGCTTGCTTTAGCCTTCTTACTTTTAATATTCTTTGAAGGATGATGGCACATTCCAAGAAGATTGGCCTCATTTATTAAAACATTGAGGTGTCTTCTGATAGTATTGTGGGATACACCGGAGCTG
>Ga0209711_10002249_pt1 | contig 17618 bp, 10 predicted proteins | sample ArcticOcean_MG_C_7_FD_187441 | JGI IMG/M metagenome (GOLD analysis project Ga0209711, IMG submission 187441) | Marine microbial communities from western Arctic Ocean - ArcticOcean_MG_CB11_88 (SPAdes) (version 2) | ecosystem: Environmental > Aquatic > Marine > Oceanic | place: Arctic Ocean... | reverse complement strand
TTGTATCTGCCCTGGAAAGTGGTAATGGTTCGGTTGATTTAACTGCATTAAACGGTCAAGTAATTAATGTTATGCAAAAAGATGGAAAAATCTGGTTGAAAGATTTAAATGGAAATTACAGCGAAATTGTTGCAACGGATGTAATGGGTAGTAATGGTGTAATTCACGTGATAAACACGGTAGTGATGCCTAATTAATTGAAATTATTTGTTAGAAAAAAGTAAAGCCTCATTAATTTGAGGCTTTTTTTTTAATTATTTTTTATTTCGCTTATTGTAGTTTTTGTCTCCACGAGTTTTAGGTTTTTTATATTTTGCAGCCATTTTAAACTTGTAAGAGCCACCTTTATTTTCTTTACTATTTTTTTTTGATTTCTCGTGTGTGCTTTCAGATTTTGATTTCATGGTATAAAGAAATAATTGTTATAATTAATTTGGTATTTTTACAATATATAAAATGTTAGTTTAAGGATATGTTACTATGACTAATAATTAAACATACAAATGATTTTTATAAAACTATAACATATAAACTTTATATCTAAAAATTTAAAAACACTACTCAATTAATTTATAATCTGCAGTATTTTATTATATTTGCAATTCGGATTGCCAAACCCGAATAATTGGTTGTTAGTCCTCTTTTAAGAAGACTTTCAACCTTTTATTATTTCTACTTTAGAATTATTATTTCCATAATTTTATTGCAGCTTCTGCGCAACGTTCACCATCCATAGCTGCAGAAACAATTCCTCCAGCATATCCACCACCTTCTCCACAGGGAAACAACCCCTCTATCTGTATGTGTTCTAAATCTTCTTTTCTAGGTATATTTATTGGAGAAGAGGTTCTGGACTCCACTCCAATAATGTTTGCTTGTTCGGAATAATACCCATTCATTTTTTTGCCAAATGCTTGAAATCCCTTTCTCAACCTACTTCCTATAATCTTAGGTAAAAGGGAGTGTAGTGGCGCAGAATTTAAACCAGGCTGATATGAACAATCATTTAAGTTAGAAGATAATTTACCTTCTACAAAATCAGTAACTCGTTGTGCAGGAGCAGTTTGATTCCTTCCACCTGCGTAAAAAGCAATTTTTTCCAAATCTTTTTGAAACTCTAAACCTTTTAAAGGTCCAAAATGTTCGTATTTTTTAAAATCTTTATCTATATCTAACTCTACAACAATACCAGAATTAGCATATTTATTATTTCTTCTAGATGGTGACATGCCGTTTACAACTACTTCACCTTCATTTGTTGCTGCAGGCACTATAAACCCACCAGGACACATACAAAAAGAATATACACCTCTATTGTTAACTTGTTGTACTAAACTATATGCAGCTGCTGGAAGTAAGTTATCTCTTTCGCCTTGGCAATGGTATTGAATTTTGTCTATTATTTCTTGAGGATGTTCAACACGAACTCCCATTGCAAATGATTTTGCTTTTATTTCTATGTTTTTTTTATGTAATAATTCGTAAATATCCCTTGCTGAATGTCCCGTTGCTAGAATCAAAGAATTTACAGTGAGTTCATTATTATTTTCAAGTCTAATTGCTTGTAATTTATTTTTAGAAATAACAAAATCTACGACGCGAGTATTAAAATGAATTTCACCACCAAACTTTATAATTGTTTCACGAATTTTCTGTATAATCTTTGGCAATTTATTTGTACCAATATGAGGATGTGCATCTATTAATATTTGTTCGGTCGCTCCATGAAAGACTAGGTTTTCAAAGATCCTTCTAACATCACCTCTTTTTAAAGAACGGGTGTATAGTTTCCCGTCTGAATATGTCCCAGCACCACCTTCACCAAAACAATAATTTGAATCCTCATTTACAACGTGATCTTGATTAATAGCACGTATATCACGTCTTCTATCTTGTACGTTTTTACCTCTCTCCAATACAATTGGTTTGTATCCTAATTCTATACAGCGAAGTGCAGCATACATTCCAGCTGGACCAAATCCAATAATATGAATTTCTTTAGCCTTTGATACATCCTTGTAGTCAAAAATGTAATCAGATTTTTCAGGAATTTGTTCATCAATGTAAACAGCAACTTTATAATTAAAGATTATTTCTTTTTTACGAGCATCTATAGATTTACGTAAAACTTTAACTGCAGATATTTCATTTGTATCCAGGTTTAATTTTTTTGAGGCTTTGAAAAAAAGAATATTTTCTTTACGTTCTTCAATTAAATTTACACGAAGCTGAATTTCTTTAACCATTATGTAAAAGTATGTAAATTATAGATTATATATCTGTGAGATTTAAACATTTAATATAGCTTTTCTGTATTTTTAATTAATTTTGCTAATATAACGAAAAGTCAAAATAACCTTAAGCTTCAAAATTTATATATATTTCTTCAAAGTTAATAATCTTAATTAGCTAACCTTTGTAGTTTTATCAAATATTCATTTAATTTAAACCTAAATTTATAATACTAAAATAAATTTTTTCTTTTCAACTAAATAAACAAACTATGAAAATTATTTTCCGTATAATTATTCTTTCATTGCTAACTCCTTTAATTGCTTTTTCGCAATCTAAGATAATAACTGGAACTATTAATGATGAATTAGGTTTGCCACTTCCGGGAGTTACTATTCAGGTCAAAGACTCAAACAATCTTGGTGCTATCACAAATTTTGATGGTATTTTTACAATCTCTATTCCTTCAGATGCAACACAAACTTTAATGCTTTCATATGTTGGTTACTCTACGGAAGAAATTGATGTTTCTATACAATCAACATTTTCAATAAACCTTCAAATTGATTCTGATCAACTTGATGAAGTTGTTGTTATAGGTTATGGTACAGTTCTTAAGAAAGATATTACTGGTTCTTTATCCTCAGTTATTGTTACAGATGAAGTTGCTACTCAATCTAATTCTGTTGATCAGCTTTTACAAGGACGTGCTGCAGGTGTACAAGTCATTCAAAACAGTGCGGCACCAGGTTCTGGTGTTAGTGTAAAGATTAGAGGAACGAGTAGTTTAAGAGGTAATAATGAACCACTCTATGTTATCGATGGAATTATTATTTCTTCTGCAGGTGAAGATGTTCTTCCAACTGGTGGAGGTAATACTGGACAACAGACTCAAAACGGTTTAAATGGTATTAATCCTCGTGATATAGAAAGTATTCAGGTTCTAAAAGATGCATCCGCAACTGCTATTTACGGTTCAAGAGGAGCTAATGGAGTCGTTTTAATTACTACTAAAAAAGGAATTAGTGGTAAACCAAAAATAACTGCTTTTCTTACCAATTCAGTAAGATCAGAAACTAATAAAATAAATATGTTAGATGCATTTGGATATGCAAACTATGTTAATGAAATAGATGAAATGACTGGTTTTTTACCAAGATATTCTTTTTCTGGTGATAGTATTTTTATTGGACGAGAAGGACAAGGCCCCGTAAGACCTACTGATCAATACAACTGGCAAGATGAAATTTATGGAGATGGTTTTAGTCAGAAATTTGGAGCTTCCGCATCTGGGGGTGGAGAAAATGGAAATTATTATATATCTGCAGGTTTTGATAATCAGCGAGGTGTTGTTAGAACCTCTACATTTAAAAGTAGTGATATTAGAATTAATTTAAACCAAGATCTTAATGACAATCTTAAATTAAAAGCACGAATAAGTGGTTTTATGAATAGCGGAAACTTCGCTGAAGGTGGAGATTTAATTGGAGGTTCTAATACAAGTTTTGTAAGAAATGTTATTGCATACAGACCAGTTATCGACCATGATTTAGAAGATGTTACTTCAGAGGGCGACTATACTACGAACCCATTTGCTTGGCAAAAAGACTTTTCAGATATTTCTAAGGAAATACGTTTTATAGGTTCTCTAGGTCTTACCTATAAGCTTCCAGTTAAGGGCTTATCCTACCAAATTAAATATGGTGGTAATATTAGAACAAAGGACAGAAGGCGTTTTTATGGACTTAGTACTTTTCAAGGTTTAAACTCCAATGGAACATTACAAATAAGTACTATAAATGCTAAAACACATCAGTTTAATAATATAGTAAGATTTAATAGAAAGTTTAATAGAAGACATAGAGTTAACGCTATGATTGGTTTAACTTACGATGTAAGAAATGTAGAAAATAGTATTTATGCAGTTGAAGATTTTCTTACAATGCAATTTACAACAGATCAACCAGCTTTTGGAAACGTAGTAACTAGACCTTTAACATTTATAAAAGCTGATCAACAGATATTTTCCATCTTAGGACGTGTTAATTACACTTTTGATAACAAGTATATTTTAACAGCTACAATTAGACGTGACGGAGTTTCAAAGTTTGCAGAAAATAATAGATACGGTGTATTTCCATCCTTAGCTTTTGCTTGGAATGCTGGAAATGAGCGTTTTATTCAAAATTTAGATATTTTTGAAAGTTTAAAATTTAGAGCTGGATGGGGACAGATAGGTAATCATGGGATAGGTCCTTATGGCAGCTTATCTAATTATGGAGTAAGTAATTTATATGGAAATGCAGATGGAGGAACTAATGTTCCAATAGCACTACAGAGCTTAGCAAATCCCAATTTAACATGGGAAACAACTGAACAAACAAACTTTGGTGTGGACTTTACTACATTAAATGGTGTTATTTCTGGAAATATTGATGTTTACGATAAAATGACGAAGGATTTATTACAAAATTCTGAGATTCCTCCATCATCTGGATTTACACGTATTTTAGTAAATAAAGGATCCATCACTAATAAAGGAGTTGAACTTGCACTGAATTTTACTCCTATTTCTAGAGATGATTTTGAACTTAGTTTTGGTGGAAATATTTCATTTAATAAGACCCAAATTGTTAACCTAGAATCACAGTCTTTACTTGGCTTTTATGAAAATGGAGTTTTAACTGATAGAAGATTCTATTTTGGAAATCAAATTAGTAGAGGAACTTATTTTAGATATCCTGCGAACGTTTTTGTTGAAGGGGAAGAAGCAAGTCTTTTTTATGGTTTTGAGACAGATGGAATGTATCAAACAGATGACACTGATTTTGTAGATGGTGCAGTACCTGGGGATGTAAGAAGAGTAGATCAATTAACTGAAGATACAGATGGGGATGGTATATTAGATTCTGGAGATGGAGTAATTGATGAAAGAGATAGAACCTTTATTGGAAATCCAAACCCTGATTTTGTATACGGGTTCGACTTTAATTTAAAGTATAAAAGATGGAATTTAAATGCTTTGTTTAATGGGGTATATGGCAATGATATTGCTAATGGAATGTTGTTACAACTAGACAATGCAGAAGCTAGGGTATTTGCTAATATAAAGCCTGAGGCTTATTATAATGCTTGGAGACCAGATAGTCCATCTAATACTCATCCTAGAATTGGTTATACAACACAAGGGCAAATAGCTATTACAGATCGAATAATTGAAGATGGAAGTTATTTAAGGTTAAATAATTTGACTATTGGATATGATATTGCCGTAAGTAAAAACAATTTTATTAATAACTTAAATGTTTATATAGCTGGTCAAAATTTATTTACGTGGACTAATTACAGTGGATATGACCCAGAAGTATCATCATTTTTACACTCAGGATTGATCAATGGAGTTGATTGGAATGGCGGGATTAATGCAAAAAATATTTTGATGGGTGTCAATATTACATTTTAATCAGAAATTTAAAAAACAAGTATAAGTATTAAAAATTATAAATTATGAAAAATTTTAAAATTATATTATTAATGTTTATTGGTTTGACTTTCTACACTTGTGATTTAGACGAAGACCCAATATTTCTAGATGCAGAAGCTACATATGCAGATCTTCAAGTTGCCAGAGGAGCGTTAGATGGAATCTACCAATCTATGGCCGTTTACGGAGCTCAAGAACAACGTATTTTTGCAGTAAATGGTTTTTCAGGACTCTTTGTAACAAAAAAGAATGGAAACTTTGTCAATAACGTAAATAATATTAATCTTTTCTCCTTAAAACCTACCTATGATAGAGATGCACAGAATATGTGGGCTGGTCTTTATGTTGTGATAGGTAGATGTAATGGAGCAATTGCTAATATTAATACCGTTGATTCACCAACTGAAGCAGCAGAACTTGGTTTTAATGATATTGCAGGGCAAGCCTATTTTGTAAGAGCTTGGTCATATTTAACTTTGGTTCGTTTGTGGGAAGATATTCCTCTTTGGTTAGAGCTTCCTGATAATGAAAATTTGAACAAGCCAAAAACTCTAGCAAAAGATGTGTATGCTCAAATTATAGCAGATGCGCAAACTGCAGCTAGTCTAATTAATGGAAATACTGGTGCGGGTTATCCAAGACAATATGCTGCAAATATGTTGTTAGCAAAAGTTTACATGACATTAGCTACTAATCCAAGTTTAAGAGCAGATGGTATTTCTGAAGCACAGTATTGGCAAATGGCTTATGATGAAGCTATTTTAGCATATGGTCAATATAGTTTAGTTGCTGATTATAGTTCTTTGTTTACTGATGAATTCGAGAACTCTACTGAATCAATTTTTGAATTACAATTAAGTCAAGATGCAGCGAACTCTCAAATGGGTAGAAATTATACTCCTTTTAAGTATAAACTTGGTCAGCATTTCGGTTGGTTGCAGGTACATGCAGATGTTTTGTTAGATCATATGGCTACATATCCAGATGACCCAAGAATTGAAGGGACTTACCTTTACAGTTATTATAGAGCGGATAACGGAGTTCTTATTAATTTATATCCAGCTATTGCAAATAGAAATCAGTTTACTAAAGCACACCCTTTCTTATTTAAGTTTGTAGAAAAAGATACTCAACATAGTAATCAATATGGAGATCAAAATTTAATTATTTACAGATATGCAGATCTTCTTATTATGTTAGCAGAAATTTCTAATGAGTTGCAAAATGGTCAGCAACTAGATTTTGTTTCCGAAGTTTTAGATAGAGTAGGTATGTCAAATAGTGCCTATTTAGGAGGTCAAAGTTCGTTTAGAGATGCAATTATGATGGAATATAGATATGAACTGATTGGGGAAGGAGAAGATGCTCATAACAATAGAAGAAGAGGTTTTGATTATTTTTTAACAAACACTATAAATAAACATAATAATAATCCGATTTTTTCACCCAGTGTAGATTTATTGTTAAGTACGGACCCGGCACAGGTTATGAAGTTGCCAATTCCATTAACAGAAATTAATACTAACGAATTAATAGACGATTAAGGATAGTTGAGAATTGAGTGAAGAAATAAAAAATTTGTTAGTGTAATATTAGTATTTATTCAAGTATTATGAATATAGGAGTAGGTCAAGGTAGATCAAGAAAAAAATACAAATCGTCAATGATTGTATTGTTAATTAGCATAATAGGAATAGTTGTGGAATTAATTTTGAATATCTAAATAAACATATATTAACAATCTTTATTTTACATAAATTTTCATATGAAATTATTAAAATTAAGTGCTTTAATTTTATTGCTAATATCAGCAACTGCTTCAAAACCTTTCAAGACCTCAGCAAAACTAAATGTTTTGTTTATTATAGCGGATGATTTAAACTGCGCCTTAGGTGCCTATGGAGATTCCCTTGCAATAACACCAAATATTGATAAACTAGCAAAACAAGGACTGATTTTTAAAAATGCGCAAGTACAATATCCACTTTGTGGTCCTTCAAGAGTCTCTATAATGACTGGATTATATCCTGATCAAACAAAATCCAAAAAATTAAGGTTATATGTACGACAGACTATTCCAGATGTTATAACACTAGGCCAAAAATTTAGAATGGAGAATTACCATTCAGTTAGAGTTGGTAAGATTTATCATTACCATAATCCTAGGGACATTGGAACTGCTGGTCATGATGATTCATTTACTTGGGACCGCACGGTTAACCCTTATGGACGTGATAAAATTGAAGAATATAAATTAAATGGTTTAAAGCCAAAACCAGATGGAGGCACTTTAAGTTGGTTAAAGGCTGACGGAACTGATGAAGAGCAAACAGATGGAATCGGTGCTACTGAAGCGATGGGTTTTTTAGATGAGTTTGCAGAGAGTGGAGAAAATTTCTTTTTAGCATTTGGACTCTACCGACCACATCTTCCTTTTGTTGCTCCAAAATCTTATTTTGAAATGTATGACGTAAATGACTTTAGTGTGCCTCAAAGTTCAAATGATTATTTAAAAACAATTCCAAAACCTGCTGCAATTTCAGTTCGTGCCAAGAGAGAACAAGTTGATTTAGATCAAGATCTAGCTAAAGAAATCAAACATGCATATTACGCAACAACTAGTTTTATGGACTCGCAGGTTGGAAGGGTTTTAGATAAATTAAAAGAAACAGGACTAGATAAGAATACAATTATTGTATTTACTTCAGATCATGGGTATCATCTAGGGGAGCATGGCCATTGGCAAAAACAAACACTATTTGATGATGCTACTAGAGTACCTTTAATTTTTGCAGGTCCTAATATCAAAAAAAACAATAAACCAATTGAAGATCCTGTAGAGTTAATTGATCTTTACCCAACTATAATGGATATGCTAGATATGCAAACCCCTAATTTTGTGAGTGGTAAAAGTCTTGTGCCTTATATGAAAAATTCTAATGAAACAATTCGAGAAAGTGCTTTGACAGAGCTTCAAGTTAACAGAGGAAATATAAAAGCACAAGGATATGGGATTAAAACAAAACGTTACAGATTAAATCAATGGCTGTACAAAGGTCTTTTAAGTTATGAATTATATGATCATAAATTTGATAGGAAAGAACTAAACAATCTTTCCGATTACATCGAATATAAAATGATTAAAGATTCACTTATAATTGTTTTACAGAATAGAATCATAGATGCTAAAAAAATACCTGTTGATCTTGGCAAACAAATTGATAATGCTCAACCTTGGTTTGAGCCAAAAAGAATTCATTCTAGATCTAAATAGATTAGAAATTTAAAAATGAAAATAATTACTCAATTAAGAGGCTTTTTAGTCTACTCGCCAAGAATTGAAACCACATCAAAACAAGTTGTAAACTAGCTTTTTAGATGTATATTTTTTATAGTAGTAATTACTAAGTGATTTAAATTATCCTCAATAATTATATGAAATTCCTCAAATATTTTAAATTTCTAATCTATTTAAATCTATGTTTGTTTTATATTTAGGTTCATGAAGAATTACTTAATTTTAACTTATATATTTCTCCCTTTAATATTGCACTCGCAACAGAGTACACTTTTAGATAATTTTACAATTGGAGCTGCCTTAAATTACAATGAGCTTAATACTCAAAAATCTAATTTATTTTTGAAAGACTTTACTTATTTAACTCCTGCTAATGCAGCAAAACAGAAAGCAGTTCATCCAAAACCAAATACATGGAACTGGACCAAGATTAATGAAATGCTTGATTTTGCTAACCTTCATAATTTAGATTTACGTATACATGGACCAATAGGGCCACAATCTTCTAAATGGATTAAGGATGATTTAAGAACTAGTGATGAGCTTATGTTAAATTTAGTTGAGTTTATGACAGAGTCCTGTATTAAATTTTCAAAAGAACCTTCTGTAAAATGGATGGATGTTGTTAATGAAACAATTTTAACTAATGGTGAATGGCATGGACCAAAACCTGGTAATAATAAATGGGAAAACCCTTGGTTAAAAATAGGTTTAGATGAAAATGAATTCCCTATTTATATTTTAAAATCATTTGAAATTGCTACAGAACTTGCGCCTAATATAAGTTTGGTTTTTAACCAAAATGCCGGATTTCAACCTCGATTATGGGATAAATTAAAATACAGTATAAAATATATTAGATCTAAAGGTTATAGAGTAGATGGTATTGGCTGGCAAGGACATTTATTACTTAGTAAATCAACATATGGTTTTGTGAATGATATTGAAAAAGAAATTCAAGACCTTTCAAATTTAATTGATTGGGCGCATCAAAACGATTTAGATTTTCATGTAACTGAACTAGACTACTTGGTTAAAGATAAATCTAATTTAAAGATTGATCTATTGGAACAGAAAATGATTTACTCAAGAATAATAAATTTACTTAAAAAGAAATCTAAAAATGGTATTGTTACTTTAAATTTTTGGGATATGGGTGAGAGATATAAAAAAGGTAAAGGGTATTTTCAGTCCATTTATTCTAAAGATTTAAAACCTAACCCTAGTTATAATTTAATAAAAAATATTTTAAAATAAACAGAATGAGATTAAAATTATTAGTTTGTGTTTTTACTTTTCTTGGTGTCTTTACTATTTCATCTCAAGAAGATTCTTCTTATAAATTGTATTTGGACAGTTCTAAGTCTAATGTTGATCGTTTAAATGATTTAATGTCTAGAATGACTTTAGAAGATAAAGTTTATCAAATGAATCAATTTGTAGGTCTAGATCATATGAGAAAAGCAGAAAGAGACTTGTCTCCTGAAGATTTATTAAACAATGATGCTCAAGGTTTTTATAAAGGAGTATTCAGTACAGATGTTATGAAAATGACTCAAGAAGGTAAAATAGGTTCTTTTTTACATGTTTTAACTGCTGAAGAAGGGAATTTATTACAAGAGCTTGCTAATAAATCTAGATTGAAAATACCAATACTAATAGGAATTGATGCAATACATGGGAATGCATTGTATAATGGTGCAACAGTATATCCATCTCCAATAACATTAGCGTCTACATGGAGTGATAAATTTCTTTTTGATGTAGGTAGACAAACTGCACTTGAGATGAGAGCTACTGGTTCTCATTGGGCATTTACTCCAAATATAGATGTCTTAAGAGATCCTAGATGGGGTAGGGTTGGTGAAACTTTTGGAGAAGATCCATTTATGGTTGGAAATTTAGGAGCCTCGATGATTAATGGTTTTCAGCTAAATGATTTTACTGGTACAAATAAAGTTATAGCATGTGCAAAACATATGATAGCTGGAAGTGAGCCAATCAATGGTTTAAATGCTTCGCCGATGGACATATCTTTAAGAACATTAAAAGAAGTATATCTACCACCATATAAAAAAGCAATTGATGCAGGAGTTTATTCTATAATGGCTGCACACAATGAATTGAATGGTATTCCTTGCCATATGAATAGCTGGTTAATGACTGATCTGTTTCGTGGAGAATGGGGCTTTAAGGGTTTTTATGTGAGTGACTGGATGGATATTGAAAGAATAGAAACTTTACATCACGTTGCACATGATTTAAAAGAAGCATCTTATTTGGCAGTTAATGCTGGGATGGATATGCACATGCATGGAGTCGATTTCCCTGAAGCAGTTATAGCATTAGTTAAAGAAGGAAAACTCCCAATTTCTAGGGTTGATGAGGCATGTTCAAAAATCTTAATGGCTAAATTTAAATTAGGAATATTTGAAAATAGATTTGTTGATATTGAAAAGATTCAAGATAAAATTTTCACTTCAGAGCATAGATTTACAGCCTTAGAAACTGCCAGAAAAGGAATCGTATTACTAAAAAATTCTAATTTATTACCGTTAAATAAAACCAAAGAATCTAAAAAGATCTTAGTTACTGGACCAAATGCAAATAATCAATCCATATTGGGTGACTGGCATGCAGCTCAACCAGAAGAAAACGTAACAACAATTTACGAAGGAATAAAAGAATTAGGAGAATCCAAAGGTTATGATGTCTTATTTCATGACTCAGAAGAAAACATTAGAAAAATATCTAATAAAGACATTCAAAAAACCATAGAAGCATCCAAAGTTGCAGATTATGTTATTGTTGTTGTTGGGGATAATTCTATGAGATATAAATGGAAAGATAAAACAGCTGGTGAGAATATGGCTAGAGCTGAGTTAAATCTAGCTGGTAAACAATTAGATCTTGTACGTTCTTTAAAAGAAACTAATGATAATGTAATTGTAGTATATGTTAATGGAAAGCCAATTAGCGAACCTTGGATACAAGTAAATATACCCTCAATTATTGAAGCTTGGGAACCTGGAAACCTAGGTGGAAAAGCAGTTGCAGAAGTTATTTTTGGAGATATTAATCCTAGTGGTAAATTACCATTAACTATTGCTAGGAGTGTGGGGCAATTACAAATGATATATAATCATAAGCCTTCTCAATATTTTCATAAATATGCATTTGAAAAAAACAAGCCATTATATCCTTTCGGATATGGATTAAGCTATACTAAATTTAGCTACTCAAAACCTAAACTTCTAAATTCAACTTTTGATAATAATTCAATTATCAAAGTTCAGGTAGAAGTTAGTAATGTTGGAGATATGGATGGGGATGAAGTTGTTCAACTATATATTAGAGATAAAGTAAGCTCTGTAACAAGGCCAGTGAAAGAATTAAAAGGATACAAAAGGATTAATCTAAAAATAGGAGAAACAAAAAAAGTGATTTTTGAAATTACTCCTGAGTCTTTAGCTTTTTATGATATTGATATGAATTATGTTGTCGAAGCTGGTTCTTTTAATATCATGACAGGTTCATCATCACAGAATAAATCTTTAAAAACTGTTGAATTAACTATTTTAAATAAAATTAATTTTAATAATTAAAAGTATTATGAAGCAATCAAAACTGCTAATTATAATTATTACAATGTTTTACTTTTCAGGTTTTACTAATAATGAAAGAGTTAAAGAAAACATCATTTTTATAATTGTCGATGATCTTAGAGATCTTGTTATGGCGGAGAATCAACTTCAAATCTTAACACCTAACATAGACAAATTAAAAAAACGAGGTGTTACTTTTATGAACTCATTTACTAATAATCCAGTCTGCGGAGCTTCCAGGGCTAGTTTGCTTACAGGATTGAGACCTACTAAATCTAGATTTAGAACTTTTAAAACTAAGATAAATGAAGATGCTCCAAATTTTTTAACTATTGCATCCTATCTAAAAAATAACGGTTATAAAACAATTAGTAATGGAAAAATATCTCACTACCCTAAAGATGCAGCGTACGGATGGGATGATATTTTTAGGAGTTCAAGAAATAATCCTAAAGATTATAAAGACCCAGATAATATTAAAAATTTAAAAAACAATTTTGGCCCAGCTTCTGAATTTGTATATACAGATGATAATGATTATTCAGATGGAAAAGTTACCCAAAAGACTATTGAAGATATAAAAACAATAAATCAAACTGATAAACCTTTTTTTATTGCGGTAGGGTTTCAAAAGCCTCATTTACCATTTGTCGCCCCAAAAAAATATTGGGATTTATACGATAGAAATGAAATATCATTACCATTAAACAATTTCTTTCCTCCATCAGCTCCAAAAAAAGCTGATTATTTTTACGAATTAAGGAAGTTTACTGATATTCCTGAAAAAGGTCCAATTTCTGATAATAAAGCTAAAGAGTTAATACATGCATATTATGCTTGTGTTAGTTACATAGATGCACAAATAGGACTTATTTTAGATGAATTAAAGTATCAAGACCTAACTAACAATACCACAGTTGTATTAACTAGTGATCATGGTTTTAGTCTTTCTGAGCATGGAAGATGGACAAAGCATAATTTATTTCAATATGAACTTAAAATCCCTATGATTATTAGTTCGCCTAAATACAAAAAAAATAAAACTAGTAAATCCTTTGTTGAATTAGTGGATTTATATCCGACGTTTTGTGACTTAGCTGGATTAGATACTCCTAATTTCGTGCAAGGTAAGTCCTTAATTACTAATCTTAAAAACCCTAATAAAATTACAAGTGATATTGCTTTTTCAATTTGGGGTAATGGTGAAACTTTAATCTCAAATAAATATTATTATACAGAGTGGAAAAGAAATGGCTCGTTAACTAACAGAATGTTATATGACATTGAAAATGATCAACTTCAAATGAATAATATAGCTGAGATTGATTCAAATATAGTTATAGTTGATAGTCTTAGCCGCATATTAAATAAGCATATAAAGTCTGTCAAGTAAAATGAAACATATTTATAAAATTTATTTTTTATTATCTATTCACCTATAAGAAAAATGAAATTATGTTTGCTGAAAATCACATCAATAACTAAATCAATAATTAAATAAAACAATTACTATGAAAAACACAATTAAAATATTCGCACTAGTACTTTTATTCTCTTTTAACTCTAATGCACAGACTGGGTATCAAATAAAAAAAGCTATTTCATTTTCTGAACATGCTGTAGCTCAGTTAGATTTATCTGAAGAAGATCAAAAATTCCTTTACGATACATACATTGCTAAATTTATGAATGTTAGAGAAAATATTTTCAAAAAAGATCTATCTAATGAAGAGAAAAAAGCGATTTACAATGCTTCTAGTAAAAAACTTAGACAGTCTATGAGAGTTAGATTTGATCAAGCTACTACTGCAGCTATAATAAAATCTGTATTAGAATTTCAGAAAAAAAATCAATAATTATTAGATCTACTCTTTTCATACTTCTTTTATCTTTAAACCCATTAATTTCTCAAACTTCATCTGAGGAGATTGTGAACTTAATGGGTAGAGGTATAAATTTGGGTAATGTATTGTCATCTCCTACTGAAGGTAACTGGGCATATCCTGTTTATGAAGATTATTTCATTCAATTATCAGATGAGGGTTTTACTAATGTTAGAATACCAGTTGATTTTTATGGAGGAAGTTTTCTCAATCCTGACTATAGTTTAAATGGATCTGAAAGATCTTATACTAATCTTGATGATTGTGCTAATAATAGTTGTTTTTCATCAGAAGCCAATTCGGCATCTAATTATGGTGGATCTGTAGATGACTATTCTGTTAACCAGAATTACTTAGATAGAGTTCAGCAAGTTGTTGACTGGGCTATTACTCATAACATAATAGTTGTATTAGATTTTCACGGAAATAATCTTAAGCAAGAATTTGTTTATACTTTTCAAAATGAGCAGATAAATGGGGTTAATTATTACACAAACGCAACTTCAGCTAAAAGATTAGCAGATATTAATAGATTCAAAGCTATTTGGAGAGATATAGCTAATAGGTTTAAGGATTACTCAACTACTAATTTAGTTTTTGATTTAATCAATGAACCCTATTTTTCAATTTCTGCCAATGAAATGAATAACCTAAACTTATCCTTAATTGAATTAGTTAGAGCTACAGGGTCTAACAATATAACAAGAGGAATAATTATAAATGGAGGAGGAGCATCAAGTTGGGAAGTCCCATTTGAAATTAGTTCAGAAGTTCTCAATTCAGATGAATATTTGATTGCAACTTTTCATTATTACCAGCCATTTAATTTTACTGCTTCATCAAGAGAGCAATATGATAATTTTGTTTTCTCTGAAGCTCAAAAAGATTTAATTACAGATAGATTTAATCAGCTTAAAGTTTGGTCTGAAAATAATGATATTCCAATGTATCTAGGTGAGTTTGGTGCTGACAATGAAAATGGAGTTAATTATTTTGAAGGATTAGTTGGTGAATTTGGAGGCCCATTTAACTCAGATCGTGTTGAATACCACAGATTTATAGCTGAGGCAGCTATTATAAATGAATTCGCATTTTCAGCCTGGTGTGCAAGTAATAAATCTACTAAAACTATTAATCTTAGAAACGATAACCCTAACAACAGCAGTATAGACCCTTATACTGGGGAAACTATTACTGAGAATTGGATAGAGGATGTTAAAGAGGCTTTATTAGGCTGTCCTGAAGATGAGCTTATTCAAAATCCAGATTTTGATTGTATCAGTATTAATAACAACTGGACTTTATTGAATTATGGCGGTGCATATGCAGAATATTCAGATGCTTCGGAAGAATCTTTCGAGCAATCATCTTCTTTTGTTAATGTTCAGAATTTAGCAACAAATAATTCTAATTTTAATAAAGTAATTTTAAATAATGTAAATTATAATGAGAACTTAAATGGTAAAACAATTAATATTAAGCTTTATGCAAAAACTTCATCTCAATCCCCAGCTTCATCTTTTAAATTGAGAATAAAAAAGGGTAGTACCGGTAATAATTACTCTGTGTCTCCGGAAATAACTTTATCGAACGAATATGAATTAAAAGAAGTTGAATTTAATATTAATGAGTTTTATGATAATTTTAAATTTCAGTTAATGTGTGGGAATGAGTTAGGATATTATTATTTTGATAGTTTTGATGTAACTATCTCTGATATTAATATGTCTGTCGAAGAAATTCTTAGTGATGTAATTAAAGTTTACCCTAATCCAACAAGCGGATTAATTAACTTAAATTTTAATAATATAAATAATATCAATTTTGATTTATTTTCAATCAACGGAAAATTAATAATGAGTTATACAGATTTTAGACACAGTCAAATAGACTTTAGTTTTCTAGAGAAAGGTGTGTATTTTATAAAATTTTATGTTGATAATAAAATTATAGTTAAAAAAATTATTAAGAAGTAACTTTGACTTAATTCTTAGAATTCATTTCCGTATATACACGCTTGATTCTAGTATCAGTCATTTTCCTCATTTCCTCTAAGCTCATATCATCTTTATACTTCGATTGAAGTTTCTTTATTTTTTCTTTTAAATCTTTGGTAATATTACTGTAACCATCTTTTTCATAAAGATTATTTAGCTCATCTTTATCATTATCTAAATCAAAAAGCTCCCATTCATTCATATTATAATAATAATGGATTAGTTTATACCTACTTGTTCTAACCCCATAGTGAGGTTGTACTTTATGCCAAAATGGATATTCATAATAGTGATAATAAACAGCATCTCTTTTAGAATGTTTTTCATCAAAAAGCTGTTTTTTAAAGCTTTCTCCTTGCATATCTTTCGGAGGTTTTATTCCAGCTAAATCTAAGATAGTAGGAGCAAAGTCAACATTAACGATAAGTTCATCATTAATACTTTTTGGTTTAATTTTTTTAGGATACTTAATCATAAATGGCATTCTGAATGAAGGTTCATACATCCATCTTTTGTCAAACCAGCCATGTTCACCAAGATAGAAACCTTGGTCAGAAGTATAAATTACTATAGTATTTTCATCTAAGTTATTTTCTTTTAAATAATCTAGCATTTTTCCAACAGATTCATCAACTCCAGCGACACATCTAAGGTAATCTTTAATATATCTTTGGTATTTCCATTTTTTTAAATCCATTCCTTGTAATGTGTCATTAGGTGTCCAAAACTCACCGTTATTCCCTAATCTGTTCCACCTTCCTGTCTCTTTTTTAGATAAACCTGTTGGCGGAATTAATTTTAAGTCTTTTCTGTTCATATGATTTTCTATCTCAAGCATATTTTCAGATGCAGCTAAACGGCCTTCATAGTCATCATTAAATGTATCTGGATATGGTAAGTCTTCATTACTAAATAGTGAATCAAATTTACTATTTGGAGTCCATGGCCTGTGAGGCGCTTTAAATTGATACATTAGCATGAAAGGTTTGTTCTTATCTCTTTTTTTATCAAGCCAGTTTAAAGCATCATACGCTACCTGCTCCGTTGAATGCCTTTTGTTTTCTCTTATAGTATCCTTCCCGTTCTCTAAAAATAGTGTATTGTAATACGTCCCCTGGC
>Ga0209711_10002243_pt1 | contig 17640 bp, 12 predicted proteins | sample ArcticOcean_MG_C_7_FD_187441 | JGI IMG/M metagenome (GOLD analysis project Ga0209711, IMG submission 187441) | Marine microbial communities from western Arctic Ocean - ArcticOcean_MG_CB11_88 (SPAdes) (version 2) | ecosystem: Environmental > Aquatic > Marine > Oceanic | place: Arctic Ocean... | reverse complement strand
ACGGCGAAGCCTCAAGCACCTCCTTCCTGTTGCCTTGCCTTGAAGACGTCTGCAATGCGGTCAATGACCAGCCTTTGCATCTCGGGATGTACCATCTCCCACTCCCTTCGAGAGATGCGATGCAGCTTCACGAGCAGCGTGTCCTCGTGGTGCGGGATCGGGAACTTGCGAGTAAGGTGCACGGTGATCTCAGACACGTCGAAAGGCCAGTGCTTGTTCCTGCTGTCTAGGTCGGGCAAGTTTAAACCCCGAGCCCATTCATAGTTTGACTCGCACATGAACAACCAGAATGTACTCTCGTGTGGCAACAGATGTCTTTCCGCTCCCCACGGGGACGTATGTGACTGGTTGGGCCAGGACAACCGATGGACGGCCGGTCACCAACCGGTGCTTTCTTTTCACCGCGACGCTGATTGGTATCGTGGCAAGTTGCCTTTCCAGCGCCTTGGTGCTGACCGAGAGCTTTGACGACTATGCAAAAACCATCGTCCCAGCCCAGCCCCCGGAACCTCCCTCGCCGCCGCGGCTCCCGTCTCCGCCGAGCCCCCCACCCGCGCCACAGAGCCCGCCACTGGGGCGCCCTACCGCGCGCCCAAGCCCGCCGCCTTCGCCGCCATCCACGCGCTCGGTTCAGAATCTAGACACCTCGCACCTCGTTCGCGACAACCTGCACGGCGGTCCGGCGCCGACGACGCCCGGCCCGCCGACGCTTCACAGTTCGCCTCCGCTCCCCGACGCGCCACCCGCGGCCACGACATGTGCGGACCCTTTGTGTGTTTGCGAGCAGCCGCTGAGCCAAGCTCACTGCGCGGAGTTCGCGGCGGCCCAGTTGATGTACATCATCGAGGACCCCGCCGTGCCGCAGGGCTGCTTCGAGGACAGACGTGCTGGGTCGCTTGTGTACACGTTCCACTCGGGGCCTTCCGGATTCGCCTTTTCGACGATGGGCGTCGTTGACATGCAGCCGATCTGCTGGAATTGAGGCACTTAGTTTTCAGGTAGATGGTTTTGAAAGTTCTACACGCCCGCACCGCAAACTAACCAAGGAACCCCTGCGGCAATCAGACCGATCACGAACTGCAAAAAAGATGTTCCGCCTTCGTACGGGCTGTTGTCGCCCAAGATCAGGAGCGTCGCAAGCCAGCACAAGCCCAAGACGGGCGGGGGCGCGTAGTAGCACACCCGCCGGACCGTCCGACTAAGACGCTCGCGGTCGCCGTCACCGCCGTCCTGGTAGGCGACTTCGAAGCGCGACGCGTACAACGCCGCAGAGAAGAAGAAGGAGATGCTGTGTTGAAGCGTGAATTCGAACCCGACCTCCTGAAAGGTCTTTTCAGAAGGAACCAGCGTGCCGTCGAACGCCGCAAACAGGCTGAGGGTCATCAGGGTGAGCGCCAGCTGGACAGAGACCAGCATGATGGTGAGTGCAGCCGTCGCCATTTCCACGAAGCTGAGCCGCATCCGGCCCGGCTTGAAGGAGCAGGCGAATGAGTACGCCACCCAGCTGGTCGCAGTCGTCGCCAGGAGGAACGTCGCGATCAGGGTCGACGCGGCCAGAGACCAGTGCGTGAAGTACGTCAATTCGAAAGAGAGCGGCCCGCCGAGCCTACTGTCAATGTACGCGCCATTCCCGACGACGAAGAGGGCACAGCCCGCCAAAGTTGACACAAACCACACGGTGGGAATCGAGAGGAAGAGGATCGTCACCTCCGCCGTCGCGAAACTGCCGCCCCGTTCGGCGAAGTACAAGACCGAGACCACGACGGATGCAGTTACAACTGCGGCGACGAGGGCGCCGGTGGAGGGTATTCTGTTTGTGGTAAAATACCTAGAAGCGAGAGAATGTGCCGCGTCCTGAAAGCGCCCCTGTGTGCCTCCAAAGTACGGGTCGCCGCGCTTCTCGTTCGGCATGCTGAAGACGCTCATGCCGACAACGGCTGCCCACAGTGACCCGGCGTGCGAATTGGCGATGAAGAATCGCCTGGCCCTCCTGGCGGCGTCGCAGTGATTGCCCGCGCAGCTCGAGGCGGAGAAGATGGCAGGGAGGGCATCGATCGAGCTGTACAGCGAGAGCTGCGCGATCAGCGCGGCGGCGAACGCCATGCACGAGATCTGAGACGTGGCAGCCGCCATCACCTGCGACCCTCGCTTCTCCACGAAACGGTCGTTGACGAGGATGGACAGCCCGCAGCAGGCGCAGCAGGCTCCACCAAAGGACAGGGCCGTCGAGGCCACGCAGTCGGAGAGGGCGTAGCCCCGCACCGAGACATCTTCCCGGGTGACTTTGAAGTCCATAACCTCCGCGGAGTGTCCGACCCCCTGTGTGACAAGACGGACGCCCACGTAGAGAAGCGCCGCGGCGAAAAGCGCAGAGCCGGGAGCGGTCCGCGAGGAGCGCATCGCGAAGAGCACAACTGCCCCCCACCCCGCCGCCAACACGAAGATGGAGTCCGCCGCTCTGACGCCCGGCTCGCCGTGGCGTTCCCCGAAGATGGCCACCAGGACCAGCAGCCCGACGGCGACGAGCCGCTGCTCCAATTCGGGGGCCAGGTCGCCGATCGAGATCCGGTCGCCCTTCTTGGGCTCGCTGCGGTGCGCGCCGACGATCGGCCCTCCGAGCAGGGCGATCAACACCAGCGCCGAGCAGCGGAAGCTCGCGGGCACGTCCTGCGTCGACTCGGCGGGGAGCAGGCCAAGCGCATCGAAGGCGATCGCCGAGACGACCACGAAGCAGCCGCCGACGGCGTTGATCTCGAACCGCTTGGGGCCGGGAAGCAGGGGCTCCTTTTCGGGGTTCATGCTCTTTAGTTTCCGACACGCGACTCTTTCTATGCCGTGCGGCTCTTTTTCCATCTTAAAGGTCCTCGGATAGAAACTGCTGCGGGAGCAAGAAGCGCGAGAAGATGCCCGCGCTCAGCTTCCGCCTCTCACCCCAGGACGCCTCCTCCCTCCTCCCACGGGAGCCGGCCCGCGTCGTGCTCCCCCAGTCGTCGTTTGCCGCCACACCGACTGTGCCGTTGCCCAAACCAAAGCCGCTCCTGCGGTATCGCCCCCTCACCCCTTCCCAACCGGCTCAGCAGTTCAAACTGCTGCCGGTGGTGGCCACACGCGACCTGGTTCTAAAGAAGCAGTTCGTCGACACGTGGTCCGTCGGGGAGGTGGCCGGCGAGCACCGCCTATGGACCCTCTGCTGCGCGGTCGCGTGCATGCGCCCGCGGAATATGGAGGGGAATGTGAGGGAACTCCTGCTGCCCACAAGGGGGCACCTCGAGTCGGCGAGCGCGGTGACGCACCTGTGGTCCGCGCTCGGCTTCCTGGGCTACGCCGTCGCGCGCGCCGCGATGGTCGACCTCTCCACCACACGCGGCCTCTTCCTGGTGCTGGCCGCTTTCTTCAGCTCCGCCACCTTTTTCGCGTCCACCTTCTACCACATCACCACGCCGGACGACCGGTGGGCGGAGGTGGGCCGGCAGGCGGACTTTGTCGCAATCTACGTCGGCGTGGCGGTCGCGTTCACCTCCGACCTCTGCATCGTTACCCGCGAGTTTTCAAACGTCCCGCTGGTCGCGATCCTCGACCTCCCGCTCGCGGTCCTGTGCGTGGCGCTCTTTTTTGGCTACCGGCGGTGGGTGCTACCTGGCGACGCGACGCTGGTGGAGGAATTCCAGTGCTCGCGAATCGGACTGTACGCGTTTAAAAGCCCCACCCCCCGAACACGGCTGACGTGGGGTTTTTTGGCAGTTACCGACGCTGGCACTCCGACCTCGACTCCACCTCCGTCCGACAGGCCACCACGCTCACGGTCGCACTGTTTAGTTTTGTGCTCACGCCGGTCCTCTTCAGGAACCTCAGCGCCGCCCCTCTGATTCTCTCCCTCCAAGCGGCCAGCTTTGCGGTCGTTCTGGGCGGAATGGTGCTGGACAACGTGTTCCTGTGGCCTGACGTGGGGCTTAAGCAGGACAGCTGGGCGGTGTTCCGCAAGGCGGGGTGCGTGTTGACGGCGCACTCCATCTGGCACATCGCGGCCTTGGTGGCCGGTGTGCTGAACGTGGTAGCCCGCGAGGTGGCCTTTGCGGAGGTCTAAAGTGCAAACAATAGCCCGCGATGTAGACCGGAAGGCGCGTCAAAACAGAGCGTCTAAACGATCTACAGTGCGTCCAGCACAATTCTGGCTACCAGCCGCGCCTCCTTGCGCTCCGCGCTGGTCACCCCCGTCGTCTGCAGCCTGCGCTCGTTCGCGATGATCCCGCGCTGCACTCCCGCGTCGCCTCTGCGCCGCACCTCCTCCGGGAGCGGCGTGCGGATGTTGACGCAGAGTGGCATCAGGAGCCGCAGGTTGCGCTCCCAGGCGGCGCGCTGAAGCTGGCAGCCGAGCAGCTTGGCGTCGCGGGAACCGTAGGCGCCCTCGTCGCCCTCCACGCCGACCGGTGAGCAGCTCTTCGCGGTGCGCGGCTTGCCGTTGATGTCGAAGATGTCCGCCGCGGAGGAGGGGCGCAGGAGGAGCCCGCCCTCGTTGCGGTAGACCTGCACCTCCGTGACCTGGTCCGCGCCGAGGAGCAGGCAGAGAAGCGACCGAAAGGACCCCGGCTTCATGCCCACGAGCGCGCCGCGCGGGTAGGTGCCGTCGATCTTCTGGGCAAACACGGGGGACACGTGCTCCGACGTGATCTCGTCCGCCGACTTAAGGCCGGAAAGCGGGTGGTAGTCGCGCGGCTTTCCTTGGTCGTCCAGGGAAACGTCCCAGGCGGCGCGGATGGCGTCGTCGACGAGGACCTTGAAGTTGCGGATCTGCTCGAGGGTCAGGTCGCAGGAGCCGTCCATGCGGACCAGCTCCTCCAGCATGGGGGACAGACGACCCCACCCGAATGAGGCCCAGTACCTTCCCCAAGCAACCAAACCGGGTCAGTAGAAGGTCCGCGGCGGCTCTCGCGGCGGCTCTCGCGGCGGCTCTCGCGGCGGCACCAAGGCGGGCCAACAAAGCGGGCGGGGATCGCGCGGGGTCGCCTTTTTCCATCCGCCTCCAGCTCCGCGGTGACGAGGTCACGCAAGCAGGCCGGCGCCTCCTTCTGGAACGCGGTCGTCGCCGGGCCGGCCGCCTGGGCGTAGGCGACCTCGATGCTCTCGCGCGAGATCGAGAAGCCAGTCGGGTACCTGCGGTGGCGCGCAACTACGGGTTGCGGCGGCAGGCGGCAGGAGGCGCGGGCTCGAGGCTCACATGCTGCTCATCAACACCACCGCACGCGACGCAAAGTAGCAGTCCGGCTGCACCGTGCTCGCGCCGTGGAATGCATCCACCGCCCCCCGCAACCGCTCGACCTTTTCCTTCGGACTCCCGGAGGGAAACAACAAGGAGGCGAAGACGGACAGCAGCGCGGCCGCCTCGAGCCACGAGGAGAGGTGCTCGTGCGCGGTGCCGTAGGGGTTGTCGATAGAGTTGCGGATGCCGTTCCTCTGCACCAACGGCTCGCGGAAGATCGAGACGTCCTCCAGTGTCATGTCTGGCAGGAAGGAGAGCCCGTCCGTGGAGAGGCGGTCAAAGGTGTTCCTGAAGCCGAGGTTTCCGGTCTGGTCGAGCTCAGGCGTCGTCCAGGGACAGATGTTCTCCGAAAAGGGACCGACAGGAAGCACCTGAATGGAATCCACAGTCTTCCCCGGGATCTTGGCGCGCAAAGCCTCCATCGCGGCCACCGACTCGTCCAGGAAGGCGTGCATGCCGGGGATCGCAAGGTGCGGGATGCCGCGGCAGTGCGGCGGAACGAAGTCGTAGTGGCGGTCGCCGATGTCCTTGACCATCCCCGCGGCCACGGCCTCGGAGTACTCGTCGGCCAACTCCTGCGTGTCCAGGAACTTGCCGTGGTGGCGGCGGTCGGCGGTAAGAAAAACGGACCCCTTCCCGTTTCCGCCCCCGGACCCCATCTCGACGCCCGCTGGATAGGCGCCCGCCCAGGCACAAGACGGGAAGGACGTCTTCACGTTTCGATGGCCCATGCGAAAGGCTTGGTACACCGTCAGAAAGGGGTTCCGGAAGTCGGCCAGGAGGATGCGCTTCGCCGAGGCGGAGGAGGCGGTGGCGGCGCCGGCGAGAACGTTCCTGCCCTGTTCGTTTACCAAGCTCGCCTGCGCAGCGGCGTGCAGCAGAAGCGCGACGGCGTGGCCCGCAGAGAGGCTGGACGCCGCCTCGGGGATGCGCACGGGGCTCTCGCCGGAGACGGAAAACCGCACCGCCACGGGGAGGATGCAGGCGTCGGGTCGCGACGGAAGTTCCTCCGGCTCGCCGCGCTTCTCGACCTCGAAGTCCACGATCGTCACCATCGGAGACGGCTTGTCGTGCTCGCAGATCTCGGAGTCGTGCACCTCGCCCGCGTACACCTCGGGCCCAAACATCGCCCGACTCGGGTCCCCGTTGTGGTCGCGACCCTTGTGCAGCACGCGCAGTGTCTCCGAGATCTGCAGGCCCTGCGCCAGGTTGTTGGCGGGCGTGGCGAGCGGCTCTTCAACCACTCCGAATCCGGTGGGGGCGTCGTGCAGGACGGTGGCGATCTCGTAGGCGGATGCGGCCGGAGCCTCCTCCGCCTCCGCCGCCTCCACCACACTACGCAGACGCTCGCCGGCCCGCACCGCAGAGCGGGACACGACGAGCCGCATCGCGAGCACGAGCTCGGAGCGAGACACGCCCGTGAGGCCCTGAGATGTAGTTTCCCCCTTGCGAAGAGCTTTCATACGATCGACGCGCTCCACGTCGCGCTTTCCCTTGGCGAGCGTTTCCTCCTCCTTGATCCGCCGGCTCGCCTCCGTGAAGCCCGGGATCGGCTTGCACACCGTCTCGGCACACCGAACGTGGTACGCCTGGACGTTGACGATCTTTAGGTGCGGCAAGGACCAACGCGACAGCTTTCCGAAGCAGAACATGGAGGTCTGGAGGTCGTCGAGGGATCGTGCGATGCCGCGGTGCAGAGAGAGGGCGCCGGTGGCGGACCGCGTGCGCCAGACGATGACCCGCGGGACTTCGCGCTCCGGCTGCCGGAAGAGGCAGCGAAGGCTCTCGCGCGAGCTGACCGCGGAATCCTGACTGACGGCCTGCATCAGGGCGTTCGGGTTTGCGGTGCTCTGACGCTGGAGCGTTGTCGAGGCCGCGGAGCGCGCGGCGGCGGCGGAACTGGCGACGAGCATGCTGCGACAGCATGCGCATCGTCAACTACAACCTCACCGTACCATGCACATGACGCAAACAAGCGGTTCAAAACGCCGCGTACAGGAGAACGTGGAGCTGGTTGCTGATCGTGAGGGCGTGCGCCCAACTTTGCGCAATCTCGTGACTGGCCGGCGCCTGAAGCGGCGACCGCTTGCGCTTTCCCTTGTCCTTCTTGACCTCGACTGTCGTTGCGTCGGAGTCTACCTCCTGCTCAGCCTCTCGCTCTTGTACCCTGCGCAGCACCTCGTCGACCTCTGTCTCCGTGGGCGGCGGCAGGCTTCTGTAGGCATGCGTCGTCGCCTCCGCGAGCCTGAAGCGGCGGGTGATCTCGGAGTGTCCGAAGTCGGTGAGCACCCTTGCCACGGCGAGGTCGTAGTCTGAGACACCGGCCTCGCGAAGAATGAACCGGCCGTGTGGCTCATGTGAAAGAAAGAGGACCAACCCGAGGATGGCCCACACGGCGTCGCCCTGCTTGAGGTCAGAAGATCGCCTACAGAGCGTTCTCACAGCCCCATTTTCGTTCACATCGTGTGTGATGACGCGCGTGATCCGTTTCGCGTCGATCTCGTCTCGCGCGACCTTGCTCATCGCTTCGAGCACGGAGAAGGCGGAAAGCCGAAGCGGGGAGGCGTTGGCTATGCCAGAGTCGCTGCAGGCGGTGGTGTGCAGAGACCCCTTCTTGGCATTCAGAAGCATCACCGGGGACGAAAGGCCGACGCCGCGCGGATCTTCGAGCCGCGCGGTGCCGAGGGAGACGGCGACGGAAACGGCTTGGGTGCTGAAGGCGGCGCACAGGGGGCTGGTGTTCACGCGAGTCGTCTGCTGCGAGGATCCAGCCTTCGGCGTCGCGGCGGGCGAGTGCTTCTCAGAGACGAGTGAGATGCGCACGCTGGCTGCCTTCAAGGCCCAAAAGGCGAGCGATGAGTGGCGAAGGGGCACCGCGTTGTGGAGGGAGAGCCATCCGCTCTCCGCCGTGGTGCCGGTGATGGATTTGGAGTGTAGGGCAAGAAGATGGGTCTCTTCAAAGGATCGATTATTCGACCTCGCCTTCGACGCTGCGGGCGCGTTTGCCTTGAGGAGGGTTGGGTTGGGGGCCTTGGTCTTTCCCGCGTCTTCCCGCTTCTTGACTTCGTCAGCGACTTTCTCTCGCACCGTCGTTGAGTTGCTCGGAGTGTGCGGCCGCGCCTCGCGAGAGGCGCGAAGACACGTGCTCCGCACCAACATCCGATTTTGTTTCTTTGGGACCAGATGCGCCCGACCGGAAAGACCACGTCGCAAACACGAGTGGCCGTTTCGGCAAAGGCGGCGGGTCTTTTGGATCCTGTTTTGTGGGCGGCGTTTTCGGCCTTTCTGTGTCCGACATTTTTCTTCTAAAACGAACGCACCCGCCGACCGCGAACGAATCCCACCCGTGCCCCGGCCTCTACGGCGGACTTGTAGTTCTCTACCCTCGGTCCGTCGGAGACGAAGGGTGGAGGGAGTGGGAGCAACTCCCACCTCCATTCTTGCACTTCGCAAGCAGACACCCGCCGTCCTCGCGCACGCGCCCGACGGCGTCCTTCAGGCGGGATCGCCGCCTGCACACTTCACGCCGACGCAAGAGAAAACGAAGACTTGCTGCCCGGAACGAACGCATCGTCCAGAGTGAGCTCCACCGAGACGGTGGCCGTGAATCCAGGTGGAATCTCTACCGGAAGCGTCCTATGGAAATCTGCAGAATCCAAGGAGTATGAAAGCACGCGGCGCTCTGGCTGGGTACGGAGGCCCTCCAGCGCCACCGTGGGGTTCTGCACGACCACCGGGGGCTCTGGCGGCGCGCTGCTCGGGCCGGGACCCTCCTTCGCCTTCTTCGAGGGAGTTTCCTCGTCTGGAACCAGCAACTGCGTGCGGGGACGCGGCTTGCTTCCGCCGACTCGCCTTTTAACGTCTTCCGAGACTCGAATCCACGAAAGAGGGCCCTCCTTCGAAAACGGCGGCGGAGACATGTCAAACTGACCATGGTTTTTTGCAAACTGCTTCGGTATTGCAGACGAAGAGGACGTCCCCGGCTTGACCAGGTTTTGAACTTCGGACGGTGGAAATATGAAGCAAGGCACGGCTCCATCGCTTACCAGCTCGCTGGCGACCATGCTCCCGCCGCATTCCGTCAGTGTCACTGGCAACAGCGCAACTGCCCCGTTGGGTCGGCTGGCGATCTTTGCGAAGATCAGGCGGGAAGCGACAAAGTTGTGGCCCAGCTCGTTCACCAGCGCCTTGGCGACAGCTGCGCGCTGCGAAGAGATCTCGCAAAAGGCATCGAACTTCATCTCGACGCGCTTCAGCTCCGCGCCGGAGCGGGAGAGAAGCGGTGCGTGGAGGAGCATGTCAGAGGGTATTTGCCAAACAGTGGACTTGATGAACTCCTTGATGCACACGCGAACGCTGTCCCAGTAGGGGTCGACGAACGCGACCGTGGGTGCAAAGTTCTCCGGCTCTTTCTCTGGTTCGACCTCGTCCTCGGGATCCGCGCTTGGCAGCTCGGTGAGCTCCTTTCGCTGCAGCGAGCTCACGACTTCGTCGTCCCCGGATTCCGGGTCGGGGCGTCCGACCTCGTCGAGGTCGTCCTCTGAGTCCGACGGCGCCGCCATTGCGTTTGGCAGGAAGAGCTGCGGTGCGTTCTGTTGTCTAGAGCCGCCACGCTGTTGGCTTTCTTTGCGGGGCGGCCGACCGCGACGATTTTACGCTATGTGGCGGCCTGCTGCGGCGTTGAGTCGTTGTCGTCGGTCGCGATGTCGGAGGCGATTGCGAAGCGCAAGCCGATGGGCAAATCGGTCAGGGCGGGTCTGGTGCTCGCGTCGGCGCGGCTGGGCAGCCACCTGAAGCAGAGGCACGGTCGGGTTTCCGGCGCCGCCAGCGTCTTTCTTGCGGCCGTCGTGGAGGACGTGCTCGGCCAGGTCGCCGAGCAGGCGGCGGGGGCGGCTGCGAAGGCGGGGTGCCACCGGGTCGGGGTGTCGGCGATCGGGCAGGCGTCGCGGACGGAAGAGAGCTTGAAGGTGTTTGCGGGGTACTGGCTGGTGACGGAGCGGGTGCTGCCGCGTCCGGGCAACCTGCTGCTGACCAGCAGCGCGATCGAGAAGAAGAAGAAGAAGAAGACGCCTGAGTAGATACATAGTTCATACATTTAATAATACTTGATTAAGCGGGTATAGACATCAGAACATATCGTTATTGGTCATTTGAGTCTCCCGTGTTTGGAACGATTGTACTGCCATTGACGTTCAACTTGTGTCAAAAGGCTCCCGGCCGGCATTCCGTACGAGGGGGGCGTGGGTCTCCGCAGGCACCACGGTAAAACTCTACCCTAATTAGTCGAAGAATTCCCAGCGTGCACAGATTAGCCGTTACGGGGGCAATCCAGTAGCTAGCGCCAATCATGATTGCAGCCGGAGGCCTCCGCGCTCCGACTGCCTTCCCGCCGGAGAGCACACCCATTCAAAACCCGCCGGAGCCCTGCGGCGGCTTCGTGGTGGGCCGTAGATTGGCTCCTGTAATTGGGACCTCGCGAATTGACGAGCCTGGAGAACCAATCCGGGTGCCCAAAACGTGATTGTGGAGTCTCTCATCGACGACCCGGGGATGGCACTCAATAGGAGGGATTTTAAAGGATTCCAACAGGAGAACATTTCATCATCAATTATACCGAGGTGCCGATCTGGATATCCCCCACTGTCATTGACGTTCAACTTGTGTCAAAAGGCTCCCGGCCGGCATTCCGTACGAGGGGGCCGTGGGTCTCCGCAGGCGCCACGGTAAAACTCTACCCTAATTAGTCGAAGAATTCCCAGCGTGCACAGATTAGCCGTTACGGGGGCAATCTAGTAGCTAGCGCCAATCATGGTTGCATCCGGAGGCCTCCGCGTTCCGACTGCTTTCCCGCCGGAGAGCACGCCCCCTCAAAACCCACCGGAGCTCTACGGCGGCTCCGCGATTGGACGGAGATTGGCTCCTACCGCGAATTGACGCAGCACGAGTGCCAATTGGAGAATACAACACTACGTCGCGCACGTTAATTTTCGCCCTTGTGGAACCGGGCTGTGTCGAACAGAACGTGTTGTTCCTTACTCGTTTATAAAGACGCTGCGGCGGTTGACGAGTCTTGGGAATACGTTCACAGCCACCAAGCTGAAGCACCACGAACGTGAAGCTGTGCTGAGGGTGCGGGGTCAGTCCGAGGGCGAGGCCCTTCTACCCTTGTACATCGCATTTCGCGTCCGATCCATACGCCAGAAGCTGCTGGTCGGAGTCCTGTGCCATGGACGCTACCCTCCTCGGCAGCACCTCCACGTAGAGCGGTTCATATCGCAGCGTCGTCGCAGCGAACGCCGCCTCGATGGGCACGCAAGCGTCCACCGACCGCGTGACCGGTTCTTCCTGCTCATTGTAGTGCACGCCCGAGGTTCCGGAAAAGTTGTACGGGTCCAGTGGCGGGGCGTACGAAGGCGCGAACTTGATGCCTTCGCCGGGCATCAGCAGCGACCACCGATTATGAGACACGACGTACATCGTCCCACTCGCCTGGTCGGAGCACACCACCGGGGGCGGCGCGTATTCTCGACTTTGCTCGTTCCAGTAAAACAGCTTGGACCCCCCGTAGTTCTTTGCGACGAGAACATCGCGGCCGTTCGCGCCAGCCGACACGCCATCGTCCACACTGCCTAGAACCACCTCGGCGTCATCCCAGGCATACAGTGACCGATTGTCGCCAAAGGAGCGCGCGAGCTCGTCCCAACTCGCGGCGTGTGTGAGATTCACAGTCACCACACTGCAGGGCGGAGATTCACAGTCCCTGAACACCGTCGCTGACTGATCCCGCGAGCCGTCCAGGGTGGACACGTACTCGACAAAGAGGTAGCATGCGCCACCTACGCGAGCGAAGAGCCCAGTCGACAAGCGCGGGTCGCTCGCGTTACACTCACCGAGCCCCTGTGCCCTGAGGATTATGTGGTCCGACTCCTTTGTCCTTGTCAAGTCGCCGTCTGTGTTGGACCGGAAGACTTGCCCACCGGATTTGAGAGTTCTGTCTATCGCAGTTCCGCTTCCCATGTTTCCGAAGTCGATTGTGCTGGAGAAATCCATGCTCAGCTGCATGGGAAACGACGGAGTAAAGCGTCCTCGCTCGTTCGCTGACGTGTTGAAACTGAACATGACCGTCGCCCGTTTGAGGCGCGGGATTGTGGTGGGGGACATGCCGTTCACCCTGTACTGGAACACCCATTTCGTGACACCGTCTCCGTCCAGGGCATACTCGGTGCGTCCCACGTCGTCGGTTCGGAGACCGAGGTACTGCAGGCCCTGGAGCGATTGCCACTGCGCAGGCCCCGAGACGAGGAGCACGCCGTGCTCCGGGTGTTCTCCGCACTTGCTCCCATTGACGATCGTATTTGCGGCCATCATGGAGCGAGCGCGATCCTCCGAAATGTACGAGTGGATATCGCAATCGCGCATGCGAACGTGCACGCTGCTCCAGGAGCTGGTCGTGGGTAAGGCGCCTGCCACCGGATCGTGCTGGGCCGTGGGCGAGTCGTGATACACGAGGTCCGCCTCGACACTGAGTGACGGGACACTGGCATGCACACTGATCCCTGGCTGGGGCGTGTATGCCACGAAGCCGCCTTGGTTAGACCCGCTGCAAAGTCGTTCCGTCGAAAAGGGCGGCAGCTGCTGCGCCAACGTCGCGTTGACCACAATGCGTGCTTGCAGGCCCTCCTCCCCAGCATAGTTGTTGACAGTCAGCACACTTCCCCATCTATCGCCGCCGGTCGCCTCGGTTGGCCCGTGGACGACGGCCCCAGCCATCGCAATTAAACCCTTCTCCGGGACGTAACATTCGACGAGGCCGCCGACGGACGGCTTGTTCGTAGCAGCATAGGCAATCGCACAGTCAACACCGGCGAGGAGCCGACTGACCAACGCAAACCCAGACAGCCTCGGCCACATGATAAAGGACGCGACGCTGCCAGCCCCCCCGCTCTGAAGGTTACGGCGGCTCACGGCGGGCCCGCTGGTCACCCTGCTAACGGTGCCTCCGGTTACTGGATACTCCTGCGGAGGGGAGAGGAGCGCATCGTCGTCAGCCGGTTGAACCGCCGCGGGCGATCTACCAGGCTCTGAGCCGTTAGTCACCGCCACGATCACACCGAGGGCGGCGAGTGCCCCGAACAAGAACACGGGAATGACTCTCTTGCTTCCGTTCCTTGCACGCCCCCCACCCGCTCTTCGCCACAGTGCTGCGCCAGTCGATTGTGTACTAGGTTCCTCGTTGGGCAGACATGAACCACGGCTCACCGACAGGCGTTGCAACTCAGGGAACATCCCTTCTCTCTGTCACACGCACGTGCGTGTGATATTCGGTGCAAAGTGCCGTTCCACTCCAGGTCGGTGCATCAGAACGGCGCTGCGCGAGGCGCGGGAGGCAGGCGGACATGAAAAGAGGCCGGAACGCCACGAACTTGGCGGAAAGCCGACCCTTTGCGTCTGACTCGCGAGTGGGACCACGCTTACTTTGTGTGGGACCCAGTTTAAGTTCGACATGCCATCTCGTAATCACGTCACCGAGTCAGTACATATAAGATTACCGACTCCCGACCTTATGTGTGATAACATGGGAATGTGATTACGAGATGGCATGCCATACTTTCACTGGATCCCATCTATTGTAGTGTTATCTGTAATCTATTATTGGGAATGTGATTACGAGATGGCATGCCATACTTTCACTGGATCCCATCTATTGTAGTGTTATCTGTAATCTATTATTGGGAATGTGATTACGAGATGGCATGTCATACTTGAACTGGACCCCGTAATACTCGTGGCGCTGCGTGCCCCATGATTGGTGCCCTCCTACTCCAGGAGCCAATCTACGGCTCATCACGGAGCCGCCGCGGGGCTCCGGTGGGCTTTGAGGTGGTGTGCGCTCCGGCGGGAAAGCAGTCGGAACGCGGAGGCCTCCGACCGAAATCACGATTGGCACTACCTACTAGATTGCTCCCGTAACGGCTAGTCTGTGCACGCTGGGAATTCTTCGACTAATTTGGGTAGAGCTTTACCGTGGTGCCTGCGGAGACCCACAGCCCTCTCGTACGGAATGCCGGCCGGGGGCCTTTTGACACAAGTTGAACGTCAATGACAGTGGGGGAGATCCAGATCGGTGCCTCAGGATAAGTAATGATGAAATGTTCTCCTATTGGAGACCTCTGAATCCATCGATGCCGAGTGCCACCCTGAGTAAGCCGATTGGCCACTCCGCAATCGCGATTACGAGCGCCGTGGTGGGCTCTCCAGTTGCGTCAATGTGCGGGACCCTACTCCGAGAGACAATCCACCGCTCATCACGGAGCCACCACAGGGCCCCGGCGGGCTTTGAAGGGGTGTGCCCTCCGGCGGAAACGAAGTCGGAACGCGGAGGCCTCCGGTCGCAATCACGATTGGCACTAGCTACTGGATTGCCCCCGTAACGGCTAATCTGTGCACGCTGGGAATTCTTCGACTAATTTGGGTAGAGTTTTACCGTGGTGCCTGCGGAGACCCACGGCCCCCTCGTACGGAATGCCGGCCGGGAGCCTTTTGACACAAGTTGAACGTCAATGACAGTGGGGGAGATCCAGATCGACACCTCGGTATAGTTAATGATGAAATGTTCTCCTATTGGAAGCCGATGCCGAGTGCCACTCTGATTCTGTCGACTGGCCACTCTCCAGTTGCGTCAATGTGCGGGATCCTACTCCGGGAGCCAATCCACGGCTCATCACGGAGCCATCGCATGGCTCCGGCGGGATTTGAGAGGGTGTGCCCTCCGGCGGGACAGCAATCGGTACTCGGAGGCCTCCGGCGCCAATCACGATTGGCGTTACCTATTGGATTGCCCCCGTAACGGCTAATCTGTGCACGCTGGGAATTCTTCGACTAATTTGGGTAGAGTTTTACCGTGGTGCCTGCGGAGACCCACAGCCCCCTCGTACGGAATGCCGGCCGGGGGCCTTTTGACACAAGTTGAACGTCAATGACAGTAAAAGCGTTCCAAATCAGGGAGTTTTGCTAAATATCTGCATAGTCGCCTCAACCACGGTAATACTAAACAGATTAAATATTACCCCACCGTTTATCCGCACCCCGCAACCCCCTGATTGCAACAACAGGCAACAGCGGATCCAACAAGGGATCCAAAGGGAGCAACTCTGCGCCGGTCGGCCGCCAAGCCGCAACAGGAGCAGAACCCAAATACCATGAAGCTCTTCGACCCCGCCAGCCACACGCGCAAGGACAACGTCGAAGCCATCTCCGGCTTCGCGGAGCGCCTCCGCTCCCGCGCGGACGCCTTCGTCCCCGCGGCCGCGCTCCCCAACTCGACCAACCAAACATTCACCGCCGTCGACAGTGTCGTCGTCTCCGCGTCTGACGCCAAGCTGGGCGCCACCTCGTCCCCCGCCCTCAAGCTCTCCTTGCTGGTCTACCGCGTCAAGGACGACGCGCTCGACCCCGCGGTGGATCTCGCCGGGAAGTATCTCATCGGCTCCGAAAAGGTGCACAAACCAGACGCCATGCGCGACGAAAAGGTGGCGATGCCGCGACAGCTACGCAACGAGGTCCGGATGGCGCCGCTCTCCTACGTCGAGGTCTCGCTCTTCCACCAGCCCGGGAAGCCGCAGCCCTCCGCCGCCTCCCTGCCGCTCGGAACCAAGGTGCGCCTCTCGGGAATGAGCGCCTCCCCGGGAAAGACTGGCGAGGGTCCGATTTACATAAACGCGAGGGCGGTCACAGTCATCTCGGAGGTCGACGACGCGCAGGACGGCTTCGACAACGTGGCGTCGGTGCTCTCCTCCGACCACGTACAGAACTTCGCGGCGCTCGCGGGCCTACCGCTCTTCGGCGGCGTCCAGACGCTGGTGGAGAAGCACCCCTTCCTCGGCACAGTTCTCGAGGGCCTGCGCAGCGACGCGCAGAACGAACTGGCCAAGACGCTCGCGGACGCGGCCAAGCGGCTCACCGGAAAGGCGGCCGGCGAGGGCACCCCGTACGAAGCGCCGGTGATGCGCCCCGAGTGCGAGCTGGAGGCCTACGCGGACCGGGTCGTGAAGCTCGCGGAGGGAAGCCCACTGGCGGAGATGCTCGGCAACGCGCCGGTGCTCCAGCTTCCGATGCTGATCGAAGGCCTGCGCCCGGCAGAAAAGTTTCCGCGCTCGCTCGGGACCATCTTGAGCGACGCCCCCGCTGGCGCGAAGACCCGTCTCGTGGCTCAAGTTACCTCCGTTGACATCGTGGGACACAACGTCAAGATCTTCGTCAAGCCCACCATCGCGCTCCTCGGCGAGGTGGCGCGCGACGCGCTGGGCTTCGGGCAGGACGCGCTCACCGACCTTCCCGGCCCCGCACTGGCCGCCAAGAAGTCGCTCAAGGAGCTGGCAGTGATCTTCGACACGCGATCGCAGCGGATGGCAGAGATGCTGGTCAAAACGCTGGTGCCGCACTGCGACATTGCGCTCATTGCGCCGGCGCACCTCCGCGACCACGGCGATCGCCTCTTCGGCGACGGCGCGGCGGGAGTCAACTGGGCGGCCGGCATGGTCTTCGACGTGCCGAGCGGCATCCGGCGCGTCGGCGTGGAGGTCTCAGCGGGCTTTGTCAAGGAGTTTTCCGGCGGCTCGGACACGGTGACAGAGCTTGACCTCGACGCCAAGGACATGATCCCTGCGCCCACAGGGCAGAACCTGCCCAGCCGCGTGGCGATGAAGATCAGCGGCTTTCTTGCAGCCAACCAGAGGTCCACAAACGTCGCTCGACTCGAGGGGCCGCGTCTTCCGCCTGGGAAGCAGACAGTCGAATTCTTTGTCGTCTACCCCGGCTGTGGCGACGTGAGCACTCGCTCTCTCCAGGAGAACGAGGACGCCGTTCGCGCCAGGTTTGCCGGCGGCGACCTGATGGAAAAACTGATGGCCGAGACGGTTCTCTACGCGGTAGCCAAGGGCGAGAACAAGAAGCGCGAGCTCGACGAGAGCCCTTCGACGTCGGAGCCAGAGGAGGAAGAGACGGCTCAGCTGGACGAGGCGCAGGCGAACGAGGTCGACAGTCCGGACGAGGTCGACGGTCCGGACGAGATGCCGGTCGGGGGCCCTAAGACGAAGAAGAAGAAGAAGAAGGCGAACTAAACGAATGGACGGTCTAGCAATGGGCGCCTGTGGGAGCATGTTGGGGCTGCTCCGAAAAGCATGCTGCTTGTGGGTCCGTCGGGGGCATGCTGGACCGTCGGTAAGCATGCTAATATCATGAGTCGCGGAAGGTAAGCTTCCGGCTTGAGCGGCGGGCGTCATATTGTGGAAGTGGTACGTACACCGCAAGAGACATGATCCCGTCGCTCGTGCGTCTCCACGAGCATGCGGCCGTTTCTGGCAACCTGCACGGCCCACTGGAGC
>Ga0209711_10002239_pt1 | contig 17669 bp, 14 predicted proteins | sample ArcticOcean_MG_C_7_FD_187441 | JGI IMG/M metagenome (GOLD analysis project Ga0209711, IMG submission 187441) | Marine microbial communities from western Arctic Ocean - ArcticOcean_MG_CB11_88 (SPAdes) (version 2) | ecosystem: Environmental > Aquatic > Marine > Oceanic | place: Arctic Ocean... | reverse complement strand
GGCACAACAAGAAGATCAGTTTAAAAAAGTAATATCTCACGCAAAAGAATACGGTTATATTTTTCAATCTAGTGAAATCTATGATGGCTTAAGTGCGGTATACGATTACGCTCAAAACGGAGTAGAGCTAAAGAAAAATATTAGAGATTATTGGTGGAAAGCAATGGTGCAGATGCATCAAAATATTGTAGGCTTAGATGCTTCTATATTAATGCACCCAACCACTTGGAAAGCTTCAGGGCACGTAGATGCTTTTAACGATCCATTGATAGATAACAAAGATTCAAAAAAAAGGTACAGAGCAGATGTATTAATTGAAGACTACTGTGCTAAAATAGAAGGAAAAATAAACAAAGAAGTAGCCAAAGCTGCAAAACGTTTTGGGGAAGCATTTGATAAAGAAGAATTTTTATCTACCAACGGAAGAGTTGTTGGATATCAAGAAAAAATTAAAACAATTCTTTCAAGAATGGGTGCATCTTTAGAAAATGAAGATCTAGCCGATGTAAAAGCCTTAATAGAAGAATTAGAAATTTCAGATCCGTTAACAGGGTCTAAAAACTGGACAGATGTGAAGCAATTTAACTTAATGTTTGGTACTCAACTAGGTGCTTCTGCAGAGAGTTCTATGAAAGTATATTTACGTCCAGAAACTGCTCAAGGAATTTTTGTAAACTTTTTAAATGTTCAAAAAACAGGGAGAATGAAAATCCCTTTTGGGATAGCACAAACTGGAAAGGCATTTAGAAATGAAATTGTAGCTAGACAATTTATTTTCAGAATGCGTGAGTTTGAACAAATGGAAATGCAGTTTTTTGTAAAACCAGGAACTCAGAAAGATTGGTATGATCATTGGAAAGAAAATCGTTTAAAATGGCATCTATCTCTAGGAATGGGGCAAGATAATTATCGTTTTCACGATCATGATAAATTGGCTCATTATGCAGATGCAGCAGCAGATATTGAATTTAAGTTCCCTTTTGGATTTAAAGAATTAGAAGGAATTCATTCAAGAACAGATTTTGATTTAAAAGCTCACGAAGAATTTTCTGGTAAAAAATTGCAATATTTTGATCATGAAGAAAATAAGAGTTACACACCTTATGTGGTGGAAACTTCTATTGGATTGGATAGAATGTTTTTGGCAATTTTCTCTAATTCGTTGGTTGAAGAAGAATTAGACAACAATACAACCAGAACAGTATTAAAACTTCCAGCAGTCTTAGCACCAACCAAGGCAGCTATTTTACCTTTGGTAAAAAAAGATGGTTTGCCAGAAGTTGCTCGTCAAATCATGAAAGACTTATCATGGGATTTTAATGTGTTTTACGATGAAAAAGATGCCGTTGGGAAACGTTATAGAAGACAAGATGCTGCAGGAACTCCTTTCTGTATCACCGTAGACCACGAAACCCTAGAAAACAACACGGTTACTATACGTCATAGAGATACCATGAAACAAGAGCGTGTTCAGATTTCTGAATTAAAAGAGATGATTGCACAAGCAGTTGATGCAAAAACTTGGTTGATGAAAATGTAAACAATTGTACCAATTTAGAATATTAAAAAAGCCTCATCATTATGATGAGGCTTTTTTTAATATAGATTTTTATCTTCCTATTTTGGGTCAGCTAATGCACTATAAACAATTTTTTCTAGTTTAGAATTGATGTCATTATTAAATGGAGACGATAGCACTTGCCTTAATTGAATAACAATTAAATCATTTACTGGATCTATCCAAAAAATAGTACTGAAGGCTCCTCCCCAACCATAGGCTCCATCTGGTTTTCTGGGGTGTTCTTTTGCAATATCAAAACCAAAACCAAACTCTAAACCTGGGCGAAATGACAGTGAATCTAATTGATCTAGATGCATCAATTTTGCTGTTTCTGGTTGTAATAGGGTAGCACCATGAAGACTTCCGTTATCTAACATTGCTTGGCAAAAAAGAAAATAATCACGTGCCGTTCCTGTCATTCCACCACCACCAGAATGATATGTTTTTGCCCCTTCTGTAGGGTAGTTAGGAATGTAAAAAAGTTGCTGAACATTAGGTATTTGAGTAATTCCACCTGTATAGGTAGGCATAAATGCTTTAGTTAGTTTACTTGAAAGAGAATCATTAAAATAAAAATCAAGCATTTTAATTCCTAGAGGCTTGGTTATTTTTTCTCGTATATAATCATCTAAATCTTCTCCTGAAGCAACTTCAACTACTCTACCTAATACATCTGTATTAAGACCATACATCCATTTTGCACCTGGCTCAAAAGCTAAAGGGATATCTCCAACTTTACTCATTGTTTCTTTGGCGGTCATTGGTAAAAATGTGTTTAAATCTGGGATCCCATTTTTAGCAAACATTGCACCGTAAACCTTTGGGCTCATAAAGCCATAAGCAATACCAGAGGTGTGAGTTAGTAACTGTCTTACGGTAGGTGTTTTAAATGAAGGTAAGCTAGTCCAGCTAGAATCTAAAGGATTAAAGCTTTTTAAAATTTCTGTCTTCTTAAATGACGAGATGTAGTTTCCAACAGGGTCATCTAATTTAATTTTTCCAGCTTCTACCAATTGCATGGCAGCAACAGAAACTATAGGTTTGGTCATAGAAGCTAGTCTAAATAAATGATCTTTTCTGTAGGGTTCCGTTCTTAATGAATCTGACCATCCTACTTCAGATTCGTAAATAATTTTACCGTTTTTTGCAATTAAGGTAACAGCTCCAGGATATTTTTTAGCATCTACAAAATCCATTACCATTTTTTCAATTTTAACAAGGCTATCTGAAACCATGCCTACTTCTGCAGGAGTAGCAAATTGAAATTTTTCAGTTGAGGTATCTTTATGTTGTTCTGTACAAGAACTAATGAAAAAACAAAAAATAAGAGCGTAAAAAATACTAAATCGATTCATTTGGAGTAATTTTTTAGATGATTGGCGAGAAATTTGTACAACTCACACTATAAAAGCAGCATGAATTTATTTTAAAAAAAATTAAAGATAATTAAATTCAAATAAATGAGAGGTCTCTTTTTTTTATCATAATTTTTAATGGAAGTGATTTAAACTTTTTTATTTAAATCACTTCAAGTTTTTTTATAAATTTCAGTAATTATATCGAATTAAAAAACAGCTTTTAAATTTATAGTACCTGTATGAATTGTTTTAGAATTTAAACTTTTTCTTCCTTTATAATTGAGGTTTACATTTAAAAATGAGTTTAGTTTTTTATTCCATAAAAAAGTCCAGGTGTAATTGGTACCTTCTTGCAAGCCTTCTAACATTTGATAACCAACAGGGGAGTTTGGGTTTCCGCTAAAATCATTAAAAAAAGTTGTAAAATTAGCATTAAATTGTGAAGTTGATTTTCCAGTATAAAAGTACTCAATCCCAATTTTTTGTTGTTTTAACTTCTCAAATTCTGCGAGTGTATTTTCTTTATTTTTCATGTGATAGAATGCTGCAAACCTATTGTCATTATTTAAGACATAACTTATTTTTGGTTGAAATGCAATAACATCTATTTCATAATTACGATTGTTGAAATTTTCTGTCTCTAACTTGTTTTCTGAAAGTTTTCCTTGTAAATCAATTAGCCAAAATTTACCAACTTTATGCTGAAAATCTATTTGCTGGTAATTGGTGTCTGTATCTTGGCTACCAATACTATATTGCTGTTTGTTTTCTGCTTTTGCATAGGTATATGTTGCGCTAAAATTTTGTAATCCTCGGTTGAAGTACAAACTGTTTTTAATGGTAAAATTGACACTTATTTGTTGATCTTTACTCATGTTAAACGGGTTCAAATTAAATGAATTACGAGCGCGTTCTAGTTCATTACGACTGCTTAAAAAGAATTGATTATAGAAATGTGAAAGCACTTTTTTAAGACCAGTTTTGTTGCTCCACTGGTTTGCATTTAACGTAATAGACTGGTTTATTTTAGCACTTTGAGTTGCTATAAATTGCAGGTTAGGTAATGGAACGCGTAAGAAATTTGCTTGATCTTGAAATTCTGCAACCTCAAATTCATCAAATTCTTGAATTCCATTGTCGTTATAATCTATCCATGTGTAAAAACCTTGCCCAGCTTCTACTTCTACATAGACAAAATCTTGTTGAGCTACATTTCCTGAGGAGGTTTCATAACTGGTTCCAAGAGTGATAAAGTTTTTTAAAAAACGTTGGTTATAAATAATTTTAGAATTTAATGCTTTTTGATTTTCTGAAAAAGCATTCTCTGTTTCCCTGTAATTTGCAAATAATGAAAGATTGGTGCGTTCTGTTTGAATAATCTTAGCATCTAAATAATAGGTTTTTCTATTATTAATTTCAGTAAAAGTATTGGTTCTAATACTGTCATTATCTCTATAATTAAATCCAACTTTTGCAAAAACTTTTGTACTGTCTCCTAAGCCAATATAGCCCTCATATTCTTTGAATTGATGATTGGTAAGAATGGCTTCTTGGGTTTGTTTTATAACCCCGTTGTTAGATTCAATATTTAAAAAACCACCAAACCAAGACTTCAAAAAATGGTGTTCTATACCTACTTTAACTCTTAAAAAAGTATTGTCTTGTATCTCAGAATTATTAGATAAAAAACTACTATTTGTATAAAAAGAAGTGTTTTTTAATTGCAAATTAGATGTAATCAAATGCTTTTCTCCCTTAAAATTATCTGAAAATTGAAGTTGTTGAAAAGAGTAGTTTAAGAAAGTGTCTTCACTTTTTTGTAAGCTAAGATCAATCCCAATTTGTTGTTGATTTCCAGTTGGGTTGTTTAGATTCCAATCTCTATTAAATTCAACAGATTGAAAACGTTGAATAGTATTAAAATTTTTATGAATAAAAAGATAATTTACATCACTTAAGAGTTTCCATTTTTTATCTAGCAATGTTTGTTTCCATGCTAGTTTTGTTGCAATTCCTTTATTTTGGTTGTTGTCTATGGTTGAAAATAAATTCTGATCATTATTGCTAAAAGCCACCTCTGTTAAAATTGTTGTTTTTTTAGAGGGTTTATAGGAAGAATTTAGCACAGCAACTTGCAATTTAGTTGGGGCTATTAATTGAGTAATAGGTTGGTAGTTTCCCAAATTGGCTCCCACATATACAAATACATTTCCATTGGCAAAGGTTTCACTTAATATATAATCTCCTTCATTATTATTAACATTGCTAAAGGTTACTGTAAATAGATTGTCATTTTCATTGGTAGAATATTCAAAATAGTCGTTGGTACCACTCTGTACTTTCTTGTAAAGAATTCTATTGGCATCAAATACATCCGGATAAGCACTTTCTCCAACCATTAGATTGGTATTGTTACCCGCATTTGCTAAAATTTGTTTCTGTGCAGCTGTTAAACTTACTTGTATTGGCTGATTTTTAACATCATTTTCATTGTAAAAATATCCAGAAAGTTCAACATTATTAGTTTTATATTCTGCCTTTTCATAGCTTATAAAACGTGTGTAATTTCTATTAGAAAATTGAAATTCTACTCGAATACGCATATCATTAGTTATTGGAAATGTAGTGTTAAATCGTACTTCACCAATATTGTAATCTATTAGATAGTCTTCATTTATCCCTTTGGTAATCTTAGAGCCGTTTACAAATACTTTTTCACTGCCAGCAATAATTACAAAATTGGGCTCGTTGTTGGGGCCAAAAATTTTATAAGGGCCCTGGTTTGCCTCAATTCCAACAAAATCATAAGAACTAAACTGTCCTCTAACAATAGCTCCAGATGCAGCAATCTTTGTATTGGTATTTATGCTTGCAGCTACTTCAAGACCAGACACCTGTTTTTCAAAAGCTAAAAAATAGCTGCTCTCATTTTTTAAACTTATATCTCCTGCTTTTACACGCCAATCTTTGCTATAGAGTTCAATAAATATTCGATCAAAATCTGTAATACTTTGTGAATATCCGTTTTCTTGTAGCGGAATATTTGTGTCAAATATATTGGCTCTAATAGCTACTTTGTCTGAGAGCTTTCCTTCTATATTTATATCCATAGAAGAGTTTGCTACCGTACTTTGATTGTTTCCTGAGGTAATTCCTCTGTTAATGTATCCACTTGTTTTTAAACCATCAAATAATTTTAATTCAGTAGCTTTCTTGTTGGTTGTAAGACTGTATAATTGCCCTGTATTGCTATTGTTAGGAACAATAAACTTTTTATCAAATGGGCTATAGGTTTTGGTAATAAATGCTGGAAACCGAAAGTATTCTATGGTAATTTCCTGGTATTTTTCTGCATTAATTATTAATAGTGCTTCATTATAAAAAATTTCATATTCTGTTGGATATAGTATTTTTTGACCTGCAAGCACTTTAAAATTTTGCGGATTTATGGGAACAGAATCAAATCTTATGGTGTCTTTAGAAACTATAAATTTTTTAGATCTAAAGTCTGATGACGTATTTTGGCTATTGGCATAAAAGCCAACAAAGAATAGGATTAAAAACCAGCCTTTTTTTGTCATATTATTATAAACGTAGCAATCCTAGAATTAGTCTAATAAAGTGATTGTTGTTTTACAGGGTTCTCATGATTTAACAATCATTTTTTCTCCAATAATTTCAGCAAACCCAATAGGAGTTTTATAAGATGTACTATTAGATTCCAAATACTTCCTTTGAATTTTTAGTAGTAATAGTTACAATTTCTTCAAAAGAAACATCATAAATAGTAGCCAATTTATCAACCACATAGGTAATATAACTACTTTCATTTCTCTTGCCTCTGAAAGGTACAGGAGATAGATACGGAGCATCTGTTTCTAATACAATATGTTTTAATGGTATCTGATTGAGGAAGGTGTTTATTTTTCCATTTTTAAAAGTAGCAACCCCTCCAATTCCTAGTTTCATATTGTATGAAATGGCCTTTTTAGCCTGTTCTAAAGACCCTGTGAAGCAATGAAAAATTCCATATAAATCAGCTCCTTTTTCTAACTCTAATACATCAAAAATTTCATCAAAAGCATCTCTGCAATGAATAACGATTGGGAGTTTTTTCTCTTTAGCCCATTGTATTTGTGTCTGAAAAACTTCTTGTTGTTCCGCTAAAAAAGTAGTGTCCCAATACAGATCAATACCAATTTCACCTATTGCATAAAAAGGCCTTTTATCTATCCATTTTTTTACATGAAGTAACTCTTCTTTATAATTTTCTTTTACAGAAGTAGGATGCAATCCCATCATTAAAAACACATCGTTAGGGTATTGCGTTTCTAATGAAAGCATTCTTTCTGTATAACTGCTATCTATAGCAGGGATAAAAAACCGATGAACTCCAGCATCTTTTGCCCTTTGTATCATTAGAGCTCTGTCTTGGTCAAATTGTTCAGAATATAAATGCGAATGTGTGTCTGTAATCATAAAATTATCACTAAAATCTAGCCAAAGCTAGCACAAATAAGGTACTATAAAAAGATGCTATTATTTCTTTATGAATGCCGTATTTTTGAAGATCAAAAATACAGTTAAATGAGTGGTCTAAAAAAACTATTAGAAAAAAAGAACTATATAAGAATTCCTTTAAGAAAATTGGTCACAAATCATTTAGAGCTAGATGCAGCAATTAATGGTGTTCAAGGAACTTTTATTTTAGACACTGGCGCCTCAAATTCTTGTGTTGGAATAGATATGATTGAGTTTTTTAACTTAGACGCCAAAGAGAGTGACACCAAAGCAGCAGGAGCAGGAGCCATTGATATGGAAACACAACAATCTGAGCATAATACCTTAAAAATAGGGAAATGGAAAACAAAAAATTTTCACTTGGTATTGTTTGATCTTACACATGTAAATACTGCATTAACACAACACAAAGCAGCAGAAGTTCATGGTATTATAGGTGCAGATATTTTAGAAAAAGGGAAAGCAATTATAGATTATAACAAACATATTTTATATTTGAGAACCTCTAAAAAACAGCAATAGAATTGTATCTTTGACCTGCTAAAACAATAAAATATGAGCTTGCAAAAACAAATAATGGAAGATATAAAGGCAGCAATGAAGTTGAAAGACACCATTGCTTTACAGGCTTTACGAGCTGTAAAATCTGCTTTTTTATTAGCGAAAACAGAAACTGGTGCTGGAGATGACCTAACAGAAGAACAAGAAATTAAGATCATTCAAAAGCAAGTGAAACAACGCAAGGATAGTGCTGCTATTTTTATTGAGCAAGAAAGACAAGATTTAGCAGATCCAGAGTTGGCAGAAATTGCAGTGCTTGAAAAGTTTTTACCTGAAGCATTGTCTGAAGAAGCAATTGCAAAAGTTGTTGTTGATACCATAACCAAGGTTGGAGCAGAAGGAATGAAAGATATGGGGAAGGTAATGGGAATAGTTTCTAAACAACTAGCTGGGCAAGCAGACGGTAAAACAATTTCTATGTTGGTGAAGAAGCACTTAACAGCATAACACTATATTATTTTCTAACCAGATCATAAAAGGCCTCGTGGCGCAACTGAATAGCGCACTGGATTTCGGCTCCAGCGGTTGTAGGTTTGAATCCTACCGGGGTCACGAATAAATAGCACAAACAAAAAAACACCAAGCTTGCTTGAGTGTTTTTTTGTTTGTGCTATTTTCAAAGCGGAGCTTTGTAGGATCAGCGAAGCTAATCCTTTAAGTGAATAAAGCTTACTTTCAAACGAATGTAAAGCTTGCTTGAGTGTTTTTTTGTTTGTGCTATTTTCAAAGCGGAGCTTTGTAGGATCAGCGAAGCTAATCCTTTAAGTGAATAAAGCTTACTTTCAAACGAATGTAAAGCTTGCTTGAGTGTTTTTTTGTTTGTGCTATTTTCAAAGCGGAGCTTTGTAGGATCAGCGGAGCTACTCTTACTTAGGTAAATTTAAAGTAAGAGACTTACGTTATTTTGTAGCTTTTTTTAGTTTAATGGTTGCGGTTAGAGCTGCGGTATATTAATTAAAGTTACTAAGCGCAAAAGATAATTTCACTAAACAAAAAAACACCTACCGATTAAGATAGATGCTTTTAGGTTTCATAACAATTTCTATATTACAAAGATGAGAATATAAATGATTCGTGTCAATCCCTATAAATGGTGAAATATTTAACTCCCTATTTATGGGGTGTGCTTTTAATTTATTACGCATATAGAAGATATGTTTTACATACAATCGGCTATTTTGTATAATATATATGGTGGCTAAATGAGTTTAAGCTAAAAGATATTTTTTGTAATTTCTACAAATGAAAAATTGGAGTTGGTAAAGTAAGGTTGCTTTTTTTACACGCTCTCTAAACCTCCAAAAATCTTTTTCTCCAGAGTGTTTGTAGTTGTAGGAGATTATAAATTTAGAAAAACTTGAAGGGAAACTCAGTTTAATAACATCCTTGTGTTGATACAGTTGGGTTATTTATAGATTTTCGCTGAATTATTTATTATTCAAAAAAACATTTCACCTTATTAAATAACCATAATGCCCTTTTTTAGTTTGTGATCTTCACTAGTTTTGGGCTATAACAGATTAAATTAACTAATGATAATATTATGAAAAAAAACCTACTAATTCATTTATTACTAATTTTTCCAATTATTTTTTTCAACCAAAATAAAACCTCCACAAGGGAGGTTTTTATTCTAAGTGTTTTCTAAGTTTATTCCATATTAGCTGGAGAACTTAACTCAGGAATTAGCACTTGATGTCTAATCATTCTTCCATTAGGCATTAGGCTTTCATCAACTTTTTGAGAATCTTGTTCGTAGGCATCTTTTCCATAAAGTTCGTCATATTTTGCAATCATATCAGTAAGTGGCTTTCCGTAATCATTGTTTTGACCCGTAAAGTTTTTATGGTGAAATCTAACTTGAACCATATTCCCATCACAACCAGAATTGCAATACATTACATTCATGTTCTGCCCAAAATTAGCTGCTACCATTGCTTTTTTTACACGCTCTCTAAACCTCCAAAAATCTTTTTCTCCAGAATCTTTATAATTGTAATAAATAACTCTTCTATGGTTTTGTCTTTCAGTATTTTTACTATTATAAGACATGTTTTTATTCATAGACCACATATAGTTTCCAGTAGATTCATGCAAAGAACCAACTTTCTTTTGCCACCAGTTATTTCCTTTAGTATCTACTTTATCTAATTCTTGGATAGAATCTGACACCTGCATTCTTATAAAGTTTTGGGCATTTTTTCCTGTCAAGATTTGAAAAGTTAAATAGTAGGCTTGCCCTTTTTTGCTATTGTACATTTTTGTTTTTTCAGCAACCCCTTCCATGAATTCTTCCATGTTTTCTTGATCTACTGTTAATAATCTAGATTGAATGATTTGAGCATTCATTGCTGTCATTGAAAATACAAAGGACAACATAAAAATAATTTTTTTCATTTGATGTTTTTTAGTATAAATTAATAATTCAATAGATTCAAATATAACAATTATTAATTGCATATTAAAACTAATATAATTTAACTTTGAATATTTATATAATTATGATGAGATATATAATTCTATTTCTTTAGCTTTGATAAAAAATAATTACCCCCCCTTAATTCTATGAAAACGTTATTAATTGGAATACTAGCACTAATTGCTACTAGTTCTGCAAATTCTCAAATTAAACTTTTAAATGATTCCAAAGCAGTAAAATTGTCATCTGTGAGAGAAAAGTCAAACTTTAAAGCTGGTCTTGGTAAAATAGATTCAGATTATTTTATTACCTACAGAGATGTAAAATATAAAACAATGTCTAGCATTGAAATCATTAAAATTGGAGAAGTAGACAAGTTAAAAGAGTTCAAACAATCTATTTTTAAAGTCATTAAGAGTAATGAGTCATCTGCATTTAAATTTGATGGAAAAACTTTTAGTCTTGTTTCACATAAGTCAAAGGGTGCCTATATTAATATTTTAGACAAATACATTAAATATGAGATGGGCTACTGGTCTTTAAAGAAATTAGAAAAATTAATTCCAGGATCTGAATTAGACTAACTATTTTTTCACAATTGATTTCTTTGTCAGATAAGACTTTAAGATTCGTTGAACATCTCTATTGTCTTGCTGAGGTTGAAGATACAGTTGATAATCATCTGTATCTTCAATTTTTATTTTCTTATCTACGTAGCCAAAACCTTGATAAATACCGTTTAGAATTAAGGCAAACCCAATTTCTTTATTGTTTCTACCACTTTCTTTTATCACCAAGTTTTCTGTTTGTAAGCCCAAAGATTTAATGGCTTCATAAACTCTTTTATTATAGCTTTCTACAGCTTCCTTTCCAGTACAAATTCCTTTACATTGTTGTAATTGATAATGAAAGCAAGCATTTACATTGGTTTGTAGATGACAGTATTTTGGACACAGTTCAAACTCTTCACATACTTTTTCTAACATGCTTCTACAGGCAGCCATAGAATAGAATTTCATGAGTGGATTTGGTGTTAGTTTTAATCTATTAAACGCTAAATGTACAATCCCCTTTTGATCTTCATAGGAAAACAATCCAACGGCTTCACCGGCTTTTCGTTGTGCTCTATTAAATTTAGGATATAGATGCTTTATTTCGGATGATTCATACAAAAGAGCTATTAGTTCACTTCCAGTTTCTGTATAAGAAATATCTGCAGTTTCTAAACACATGGTGATTTCTTTTTTCTTTTTATCATAAAAATGACTGATGACTCGTTGTTTTATATTGTTGGCTTTTCCAACATAAATAACTTCTTTTTGCTCATTTTTAAAATAATAAACACCGTGTCTCTCAGGTAGCTTATCTACCACTTGTTTGTCTAATAAAGGAGGCAGGGTGGCTTCTCTAGATTTTGCATTTAAAAAACTATTAATGGTAAAATTATCATCTCTTTTTAGCAATCTCCTAAATAGTTCTACGGTAGCCTCAGCATCACCTTTTGCTCTGTGTCTAGCAGCTATTTCAATACCCTCAGCTGTACAGATGTTTCCTAAACTGTAAGATGATAACCCAGGAATTATTTTTCTTGAGAGTCTAACAGTACAGAGTTTTTTTCGTTTAAAATCAAAGCCTAAACTTTTAAATTCATCTCTAATAATATTATAATCGAAGTTTACATTATGTGCAACAAAAATGGCATCTTTAGTTATTTCTGCTACTTTTTTTGCGATCTCATAAAATTTTGGAGCTGTTCTTACCATGGCCTCTGTAATGCCTGTAAGATTTGTTATAAAATAAGGAATTGCTTGCTCTGGATTTACTAAGGAAGTAAACTCATCTATTATTTTTTCACCATCAAAAAGAAAAACAGATATTTCTGTAATTTTCTGACCTTTGTACCCATTTCCAGTGGTTTCTATATCAACAACTGAGTACAACCTTATGAAATTTGATTTTTAAGACCTGCAATTGTTTCTGTAGGGTTGTCACTTTTAAAAACATAGCTCCCAGCAACCAATACATCTGCACCAGCTTCTATGAGTTCGCTAGCATTTTTGTTGGTAACTCCACCATCTATTTCTATCTGGCAGTTAGACTCAGAAAATTCAATTAGATGTTTTAATTGAGATATTTTTTTGTAGGTGTTTTCTATAAAAGACTGTCCACCAAAACCAGGGTTTACACTCATAATACACACCAAATCTATGTCTGCTATTACATCTTCTAATACAGCAACAGGTGTGTGTGGGTTTAAAGCTACACCAGCCTTCATACCGGCAGCTTTAATTGCTTGAATAGTTCTATGCAAATGAGTACAGGCTTCATAATGAACGGTTAAAATACTTGCTCCTAGATCTGCAAAAGTTTCAATATATTGATCTGGGTTTACAATCATTAAATGCACATCAATTGTTTTTGTTGCGTGTTTAGAAATTGCTTTTAAGACAGGCATTCCAAAAGAAATATTAGGTACAAATACACCATCCATAATGTCTATATGAAACCAATCAGCTTCACTAGCATTCACCATTTCTATATCTCTTTGTAGGTTTGCAAAGTCTGCGGCTAAAATTGAAGGTGCAATTAATTTACTCATATCGTCTAAGATTTATTTATGAAGTAAAAATAGGGATATAAAAAAGAAAACTCCCGAAGAATTTTCGAGAGTTTTTAATGTTTTATTGACAATTTTAAATCATTATTTAAGCATGAGTTAGATACTTAAAAATGGTATATGACCGTTAGCCAAGGTAGGTCATTAAAATCTTACTTCTTGAGGTATGTTTTAATCTTCTGATTGCTTTTTCTTTAATCTGACGAACACGTTCACGAGTTAAATCAAAAGTTTCACCAATTTCTTCTAGTGTCATTGGTTGGTGTTCTCCCAAACCAAAATATAATTTTACCACATCTGCTTCACGAGGTGTTAGTGTTTCTAAAGCTCTGTTAATTTCTATACGTAAAGATTCATGTAATAATTTTCTGTCTGGATTTGGAGATTCTGCAGAATTTAAGACATCGTATAAATTAGAATCTTCTCCTTCTATTAGAGGAGCATCCATAGAAACATGACGTCCAGAATTCTTCATAGATTCTTTTACGTCATTTACAGTCATGTCTAATTTCTTAGCAATTTCTTCTGCACTTGGAGGGCGTTCATTTTCTTGCTCTAAGAACGCATACATTTTATTGATCTTGTTAATAGATCCAATTTTATTTAAAGGCAAACGAACAATACGAGACTGTTCTGCTAATGCTTGCAGTATAGATTGACGAATCCACCATACGGCATAAGAGATAAATTTAAAACCCCTAGTTTCATCAAAACGTTTTGCAGCTTTAATAAGTCCTAAATTTCCTTCGTTAATTAAATCAGGTAGTGTTAACCCTTGATTTTGATATTGTTTTGCAACAGAAACTACAAATCGTAAATTTGCTTTAGTCAATTTCTCTAAAGCACTCTGATCTCCTGCTTTAATACGTTGTGCTAACTCAACTTCTTCATCAGCAGTAATTAAATCTACTTTTCCTATTTCCTGTAAATATTTATCTAATGAAGCAGTTTCTCTGTTGGTTACTTGCTTTGTAATTTTAAGTTGTCTCATTTAAATTGTAGGATTCTTTATACTATTAATATTAAGTACTATATATTGTTATACGTAAGAACTGATAATTATGTTACAAAATTATTTTTAACAAAAAAGTTAGCAAAATCTGTTTTTATTTATATATTTGCACATATTAACATATGTTAATAATTTGAATTTTTGTAATAGAATGTATAGAGGTTGGGGGACATTTATAATTCATTCAAAAAAAAGATTCAATCAAAAGCTGACTAATTTTAGTTGGCTTTTTTTTATTTTAAAATAGTCCGTGTATTTGAGAATCTATTCTGTCTATTACATAGCCTAAGTCTTCTTGATTGTCTACAAAATCTAAATTATCTACGTCTATAATTAGTAATTTTCCTTTTTTGTAGGTAGAAACCCAAGCTTCATAGCGCTCATTTAATCTGCTTAAATAATCAATACTAATAGAATTTTCATATTCTCTTCCTCTTTTGTGAATTTGACCAACCAGTGTAGAAATATCGGCTCTTAAATAGATGAGTAAATCTGGCGGTGTTACTAGCTTCTCCATCAATTCAAAAAGGGAACTATAATTATTATAATCTCTATTAGTCATTAACCCCATTGCGTGAAGATTGGGTGCAAATATGCGAGCGTCTTCATAAATGGTTCTGTCTTGAATAATATTTTTACCACTTTTTCTCAATTCTAATATTTGACTGAAGCGGCTATTTAAAAAATAGACTTGTAAATTAAAAGACCAGCGTTCCATTTCGCTGTAAAAATCATCTAAATAAGGATTTTCATCTACAGATTCATAATGAGGTTTCCAGTTGTAATGTCTTGCTAATAATTTGGTTAAGGTGGTTTTTCCGGCACCAATATTTCCGGCGATTGCTACGTGCATAGGTTTGTTTCAAAAGATTTAAAATGGGATTTAAAGATACTTAAAATTTAGAAATCTAACCTAACTAAAATGTAAGTTTATAGTCAAAACCTCTAATATTGATAATTTGATTATTTGACTCCAGAGATTTTTATTTAAATCATGATCAAATGATGTATTAACAATCTATTAACTCCTTGATGTTTTTGTAAGTTACATATTTGTAAAAAAAAATATGAAATTTAAAATCTTTTGTGCCCTTTTCTTAATGATATATTCAATATCTGCTCAAAAATTTTCAGGAAGCGCTACCTACAAGACACACCGGAAATCATCAATTGAATTAGACAGTACCACTATGGCTGCTAATCCGGGAATTCAAAAACAATTGGAAGCTCAAATGAGAAAAATGTTTCAGAAGACATATATATTAGACTTTACCAAGTCAGAATCTATGTTTAAGCAGAAGCAAGAGTTAGACGGGCCTAAAGTACCAAAATCTAATGGCGCTATCATAATGATAGGGGGCATGGCTGGAGGTACAGATGTACTGTATAAAAACATCAAAGAGAAAAGAATGGCAAATAAAACAGATTTGATGGGAAAGATATTTTTAATAAAAGATAATCTTGTTAGTTATGACTGGGAATTAACTGGAGAAACTAAAAATATTGGAAACTATACGTGTTATAAAGCTGTATTTGAGAAAGAAGAAGAATCTATTGAAATAAAAATGATTGATGGTGAAGTCAAGGAAGAAAAAGGAATAAAAAAAAGAACCATAATAGCATGGTATACCACAGATATCCCGATAAGTAATGGGCCAAAAAACTACGGGGGTTTACCTGGGTTAATTTTAGAGGTAAATGATGGAAATGAAACAATTATGTGTTCAGAATTAGTATTGAATCCATCTAAAACCATAGATATCAAAGAACCAACAAAAGGAAAACAAGTTAGTCGTGAAAAGTTTAGTGAGATTTCTTTAGAAAAAACGAAAGCTATGATGAATCGTTTCAGAAGTAGAGACGGCAAGGGAATTGAGATTAAAATTGGTGGCTAGAAAATATTTTTTATTTTATTTCTTCGAATAAAGTAAACTTTTAAGTTTTTTTTAAGTCTTATAGTTTCTTAATAAAACTACTTTTACCCGTATAAAGACAAAATTCAATGAAACAATTAACTACTTTACTGCTACTACTATTTACTATTATTGCCTTTTCTCAAAAAAAGTTTGAAGGAAAAGCCACCTATATGTCTAAAAGAACTATGGACATGTCTCGGTTTGATAAAATGAGTGAGCAGCAAAAGAAACAAATGAAAGCTCGGTTTAAAAATTTTCTAGAAAAAACATACACGCTTAGTTTTAATAAATCTGAATCATCATTTAAAGAAAATGTTACGTTGGATGCTCCAGGAACCTCTGGTCCAAGTTGGGGGAGAAGTAATGGACAGGGCTCTATCTATAAAAATCTAAAAGATAAGGAGATGATTGAGGATGTTGAGCAATTTAGCAAACGTTTTAGAATTGTTGAAGAAATGGAATTTCCTCAATGGGAAATGAGTGGAGAAACCAAACAGATTGGTCAATATCTTTGTTATAAGGCAACTATGGAAAAAGTAGACAGGTCTATCGATTGGGGCGGTATTTTTAGTAGAAGAGGTAGCAATGCAAAAAAGAAAGATTCTACCAAAGTAAACCAAACAAAAGAAGCTGTAAAAACTCAAACAATAACTGCATGGTATACCCCTCAAATTCCTGTAAGTGCAGGACCAGAAGGTTATTGGGGATTGCCTGGTTTAATTCTAGAAATTAATGCAGGTAGAACAACCATGCTGTGTACAGAAATTATAATTAATCCTGAAGATGTTGTTGAAATTAAAAAACCTTCCAAAGGAAAAGAAGTTTCTAGAGAAGAATATGATACTATGATGAAAGTAAAATCTGAAGAACTCAGAGAGCGTTTTCAAAATAGCAGAGGTGGAGGAAGACGATTCTAAATTAATCTAATCAAAAAATGAAAATCACAAAAATAATCACAACAGCCTTGCTTTTGGTTGCTATAATTTCTACTGCCCAAGTTAAACTTACAGGTGTTGTTAAAGACAGTATTGGCCCATTAGAAATGGCAAATGTGATAGCACTAGACACAGTTTCTAAAAGAATTGTCTCCTACGGGTTTACAGATGCTAACGGACTTTACAAGCTAGATTTAAAACAGAATACCGTTTATAATATAAAAATTAGTTACATAGGTTTAAAATCTGTAGATGAGTTTATAAAAACTGCAGAGGTAGATTTGGTAAAAAGTTACACCATGTTTAATGATAACATGTTAGATGAAATAACCATTATTTCAAAAATGCCTATTACCATAAAAGGAGATACCATTATATACAATGCAGATTCATTTAAAAACGGTTCGGAACGAAAGTTAGAAGATGTTTTAAAGAAATTGCCAGGAGTAGAAATTAACGATGCTGGCGAAATTGAAGTTGAAGGGAAGGTTGTAGAAAAAATAATGATTGATGGGAAAGAGTTTTTTAGTGGTGATACAAAACTAGCTGCAAAGAATATCCCATCCAATGCTGTAGATAAAATTCAAGTTTTAAGAAATTATGGTGATGTAAGTCAACTTAGAGGAGTTCAAGACAATCAAGACAGGGTAGCAATAAATATAAAATTAAAAGAAGGTAAAAAGAACTTTTGGTTTGGTGATGTTACTGCAGGGTTAGGAAATGCTACTAATGATGATTTATACCTTTTTCAACCAAAATTATTTTATTA
>Ga0209711_10002234_pt1 | contig 17692 bp, 6 predicted proteins | sample ArcticOcean_MG_C_7_FD_187441 | JGI IMG/M metagenome (GOLD analysis project Ga0209711, IMG submission 187441) | Marine microbial communities from western Arctic Ocean - ArcticOcean_MG_CB11_88 (SPAdes) (version 2) | ecosystem: Environmental > Aquatic > Marine > Oceanic | place: Arctic Ocean... | reverse complement strand
GGATGTATGGATGAAAGTGCCTGTAATTACGACTCAAATGCAACAAATTCTGATAACTCATGTACTTATGAAGAGTTAGGATTCGACTGTAATGGGAATGCTACTGGTGGCAATTGTGCTCCTTTAGATTTTTCAGTATTAAATACTGGAGCTAATATGACATTGTTTGTTACACCAAATGCTCTTGAAGGCCCCTTGTCTGTTGGAGATTTAATAGGTGTGTTTTACACCAATGATACAGGAATGCTCGTTTGTGCTGGTGCAACTACTTGGACAGGTTTTGCTATAGATATTCCAGTATTTGGAGACGATACTACAACCGATGAAATAGACGGATTTGGGACTAATGAAGATTTAGTTTTAATGGCTCAAACCTTAACAGGTGTTTATAATGTTTCGGCTACTTATACAACTGGTATAGGTGTTTACTCTACAAATGGGATACTTATAATCGCTTCTTTGAATTACATTTATTCATGTACTGGTACAGCTGTTCTTGGTTGTACTAACCTTACTGCATTTAATTACAATTCACTTGCCACAATAGATGATAGTACTTGTGTTCCTATAATCGAAGGTTGTTTAGATGGACACTATTTAGAGTACAATTCAAATGCAAATACTCACGATCAAAATTCTTGTATTACGTGGAAAATTAACGGTTGTACAGATCCAATTTACGTTGAGTATAATGAGTCTGCCAATTTTGACGATGGTTCGTGTACTGTTTTAGCAGATATATTAGGTTGTACCGATTTAAATGCAAATAACTACAATCCCGAAGCTACATTTGATGATGGTTCATGTGCCTACAATATCTACGGTTGTACCGATTCAACTTATTTAGAATATAATACTCTAGCAACCGTAAATAATGGTTCGTGTATTACCTTAATCGTTTATGGTTGTACCGATATTACATATGTTGAATACAGTTTCAATGCAAATATGGATGATGGGTCATGTTTAACTCCAATTGTTTATGGTTGTACAGATCCTAATTTTACGCAATTTGATCCAAATGCAACAATAGACAATGGTTCATGTATAACGCCACTGATTTTAGGTTGTATAGATCCTTCTGCACTTAACTTTGATCCAAATGCCAATACAGACGACGGTTCGTGTGAGGCTGTAGTTTACGGTTGTACGAATCCAACAGCATTTAACTTTAATCCAGAAGCCAATCTTAACGACGGTTCTTGTCAAGCATTTATTTATGGTTGTACCGATGTAGAGGCTTTCAATTACAATCCCAATGCAAACACCGATAATGGTAATTGTATAGAGAAAGTATTTGGTTGTACAGATGAGTTTGCTTTCAATTTTGATGCATTGGCAAACAGTCCAGATGGATCGTGTATTCAAACGATTTTTGGATGTTTAAATCCAGAAGCATTTAACTTTAATCCAAATGCTAACACACCAAATGGTACTTGTGTTGCAGTTGTGATTGGTTGTTTAGATCCTGTTGCGTTTAACTACAACCCTTTAGCTAATACTCAAAATGAACCTTGTATTCCTGTAATTCAAGGATGTATCGATTCTTCCGCCTTTAACTTTAACTTAAATGCAAACACCGATAATGGTTCTTGTATTACAGCTATAGAAGGTTGTACCAATCCAGCTGCATTTAACTTTAATCCTGAAGCGAATGTAAATGATGGTTCTTGTGAGACTGAAGTTTTAGGATGTACGAATCCAGATGCATTAAATTACTTCCCATTGGCGAATACCGATAATGGGTCTTGTATAATTGCTATTTTAGGATGTACCAATCCATCAGCCTTTAACTATAACGCAGATGCGAATGTAAATGATGGTTCTTGTGTGGCTACTATATTTGGTTGTACAGATGCTAGTGCAATTAATTACTTCCCATTGGCAAATACCGATAATGGTACTTGTATAATTGCAGAGTATGGTTGTATGAATCCACAGGCATTTAACTACAATCCTACTGCAAATGTAAACGACGGTTCTTGTGTGGCTACAATATTTGGCTGTACAGATGCTAGTGCTATCAACTATTTCCCATTAGCAAATATCGATAATGGTTCTTGTATCATCGCTGTGTATGGATGTGCTAATCCATTAGCATTTAATTACGATGCTTCTGTAACTGTAAATGATGGGACTTGTATTCCAATTATTACAGGTTGTATGGATGTAACTGCATTAAATTATTTCCCACAAGCAAATACCGATAATGGAAACTGTATTGTTCCTGTATCAGGGTGTATGAATGTGTATGCACTTAATTACAATGCCGATGCGAATGTAAACGATGGTTCTTGTATTGCTGTAATTGAAGGCTGTATGAGTCTTGGTTCAATAAACTATAACCCTGGAGCTAATGTTGATAATGGTTCATGTATTGGATCTGTATTCGGATGTGCAAACCCATTAGCATTTAATTACGATGAAACGGTGAATGTAAATGATGGTTCATGTATCCCAGTTATTTCTGGATGTATGGAAGAATCTGCAATTAACTACTTCCCGCAGGCTAATACCGATAATGGGAATTGTATTACTATGGTTTCTGGATGTCAAAATTCATTGGCTTTCAATTACGACCCAACAGTTAACTTTAACGACGGTACTTGTATCCCATTCATTTATGGATGTATGGACGATACCGCTATTAATTATAATATAAATGCAAATACTGACAACGATCAATGTAATTACGCAGTGTTCGGTTGTACGAATCCATTAGCATTTAATTTCGATCCATCGGCAAATACTCCTGATGGTTCTTGTCAGCCAGTAATTAACGGTTGTACGGATGTAACCGCATCAAATTACAATGCGAATGCAAATACCGATGATGGTTCTTGTATAGTGGCTGTTTACGGTTGTACTTGGTCTTACTCTTTTGTTACCAATTATAACTCATTAGCTACTGTTCACCAAATAAGTGAAATTGACACTTCGGAACCTTGTTTATATTCATTTGGAGGAAGAAGCATAGGAACTACTGTTTGTTTAGATCCTCTTGCAACTAATTATGAACCTGCAACTGATCCTTCAGTAACTCCAAGTGTTCAATTCCTTTGGGATATGGGTCAGTTTGTAGAAGATGAGTCTACATGTGAATACGCTGCTGTAGTAGAAGGTTGTAGCGATGCAAATGCATTTAACTATAATTCTGAAGCTACTTTAGATGATGGTTCTTGTGCGGATGTAATTTTAGGTTGTTTAGATGTTTTATATGTTGAATACGACTCTTCTGCAAATGTTTCTGATGCGAATTACTGTACTACTTTAATCGTTACAGGTTGTACAGATGTAAACTCCTTTAATTACGATTCTGCTGCAAATACAAATGATGATTCATGTGTTGCATATGAATACGGTTGTACTGACGCTACTTATTTAGAATATTCATCTACTGCGAATACAGATAATGAAAGTTGTATAACACCAGTAGTAAGTGGTTGTACAGACTTTACTTTTGTTGAATATAGCTCTGAAGCAAATACAGATGATGGGTCATGTTCAGTATTAAAAGTGTTTGGTTGTATCGATGCTACTTATTTAGAATACTCATCTACTGCGAATACCGATAATGGAACATGTGTAACTCTAGTGGTAAATGGATGTACAGATATTAACTATGTTGAGTATAATGCTTCTGCAAATACGGATGATGAATCTTGTTCAACTTTAATAGTAGAAGGTTGTACGGATGTCTTGTATGTAGAATATGATTCTTTAGCCAATACTAATGATGAAACATGTGTAACTCTAGTGGTTTCAGGTTGTGCGGATATTAACTATGTAGAGTATAATGCTTCTGCAAATACTGATGATGAATCTTGTGTTACTTTAATTATAGAAGGTTGTACAGATTTAGCTTATACAGAATACGATGCTTTAGCAAATACAGATGATTCTTCATGCGCTACACTTGTAATTCTGGGATGTACTGATATTAACTACATGGAATATTCAGAATCTGCTAACACAGACAATGGTTCTTGTACTACGCTAATTGTAGAAGGTTGTATGGATGCTTTATATCTAGAATATTCAGAATCTGCTAATGTAGATAATGGCTCTTGTTCTACTCTTATAGTAGAAGGATGTGACGACATAAACTATACAGAATACAATTCGCTAGTAAATGTATCTAACTCTTCAATGTGTATAACATTACTAATTGAAGGATGTACTGATGAGACTGCAATTAATTACAATACAGCAGCAACAAACGAAGACGGTTCTTGTATGTATGCAGTAAATGGCTGTATGGATCCAAGTGCTGATAATTACAATCCTGCTGCAACATACGACGAAGATGATGCATGTGTATTCACAACATTGGGTTGTACTGATGTAAACTTTACTGAATACAACGCTGATGCAAATTCAGATGATGGTTCTTGTCTTACTCCAATTGTTTATGGATGTATCGATGCGAATGCATTAAATTATAATGTAGAAGCAAATACCGATAATGGTTCTTGTATTACTACAGTTTTTGGTTGTACTGATGCTGCTGCAGATAATTACAATGCTGAAGCAAATTCAGATGATGGTACTTGTGCATACAGTGGTTGTACAGACCCAACTGCAATTAATTACAACTCTGCTGCTACTGTAGATGATAACTCTTGTATTGCATCTGTTTCAGGATGTACCGATACTTTAGCTTATAACTATAACGAATTAGCAAATACCGACGACGGTTCTTGTGTAGATGTAGTTAATGGTTGTACCAATGAACTTGCGTTTAATTATAATTCATCAGCCAATACCAACGATGGTTCTTGTATTGCTGTTGTAGAAGGATGTACCGATGCAAATGCATACAACTACAATGAACTAGCCAATACAGAAGATAATTCTTGTATTGATGTAGTAGAAGGATGTACCGATACAACTGCCTTTAACTATAACGAACTAGCAAATGCCGGTGATGGTTCTTGTATAGATGTAGTAGAAGGATGTACCGATGCAACTGCCTTTAACTATAACGAACTAGCGAATACTGATGATGATTCTTGTATTGCAATTGTACTAGGTTGTATTGACGAGACAGCCTTTAACTTCAACAACTTAGCTAACGCCGATGATGGATCTTGTATTTCTGTTATTTTAGGATGTATGGATGCAACTGCTTTCAACTACAACCCAAATGCTAATACCGAAAATGACTCTTGTATCCCAGTAATTGAAGGTTGTACCGATGATTTATATCTTGAGTTTGAAGCTTCTGCGAATACAGATGATGGTTCTTGTATTACTTTAATCGTTGAAGGATGTACTGATAGTTCTGCCTTTAACTACAACGAATTAGCGAATGTAGACGATGGTACTTGTATCGATGTTATTTTAGGCTGTACAGATGTTACTGCATTTAACTATAACGAATTAGCCAATACTGATGACGGTTCTTGTATTGCTGTTGTAATTGGCTGTATGGATGCATTAGCTTGTAATTACGAAATTATAGCCAATACTGATGACATAGACTTATGTACATACCCAGTACAATATTATGATTGTGATGGTGAATGTATCTCTGATACTGATGGTGATGGGATTTGTGATGAATTAGAAATATATGGATGTTTACAACCTATTTCTTGTAACTACAACCCAGATGCTACTGAAAATGAAGAATGTATTTATGCACTACCAAATTACGACTGTGATACTATCTGTATAATTGATACTGATGGTGATGGCGTATGTGATGTGTATGAAGTTTTAGGATGTACAGATAGTGCTTACTTAGAATACGATTCTTTAGCTACAGACGATGATGGTTCTTGTCTTACCTTAATTGTTGAAGGTTGTACAGATCCTCTTTATATTGAATTTAATCCAGAAGCCAATGTAGATGATGCTTCATGTACTGAATTGATCTTAGTTGGGTGTATGGATGTAAATGCTTGTAACTATAACGTTGAAGCCAATGTAAACGACCAAGATTCTTGTGAATCGCCTGTTGATTACTACGACTGTAACGGAGACTGTTTAGTAGATACAGACGGTGACGGTGTTTGTGATGAATTAGAAATTGTAGGTTGTATGGATATTACCGCTTGTGATTATAACGAATTTGCTACCGATGCTGGCGACTGTACCGAAGCTGTTGAATATTACGATTGTAACGGAGACTGTTTAGCTGATGATGATGGTGATGGCGTTTGTAACGAACTTGAAGAATACGGTTGTACAGATGTAGATGCTTGTAATTACGATGCAGATGCTACAGAAGAGGATGGTTCTTGTTATGTGGTAAACGTAAGTTTAGCTTATGACTTCGAAACACCTTTAACTGCTACAACAGATGCTACCTTACCAACTTATACTTGGTACTTAAACGATGTTGAATTAGATTCTATAACAAGTGCAATTACTCCAAATGAAAATGGAACTTACCAAGTAATTGTTACTAATGATTTAGGTTGTGAAGGTTCAGCTACTCTATCATTAGATGATGTGAGTATTAACGAAGTTATTGAAAACAAAATTTCAATTTATCCTAACCCAGTTGTGGATATATTGAATATTAGCTTTGAGAATGCTTCCGAGAAAATCTCAATTCAAATTCTAAATACTGTAGGTGCTGTAGTATTAACTAGAGATATAGTTAATTATACCTCAGATAAAGACTTACAATTACAAGTGAGCGATTTATCAAAAGGAATGTATTTACTTAGAATAAATACAGGAGCTCAAATACAGACTTTACCTTGGTTGAAGCAATAACCAAATAAGAAGATTATCAAAAAAGAGCCATTTAACAAATGGCTCTTTTTTTTTGTCCTAAATATAACAAGTCGAGATCTTAAGTTTCAAAAACGGTATAAACTTTGTTCTAGCACAATAAGTTAAATTAGTATCTTCGCTCAAACCTTATTTTATGAAAAAGTTTTTACTCAGTTTCTGCATCCTATTTTCTAGTTTTATACAAGCACAAGATCTCGTGTGGCCAGAAACACTTAACTCTATTAATACAGGAGTAAATCTCACGCTCTTATTAGACCTAACAGAAGAGATTACCTTAAATGGGAATCCCGTTGCTGAAGGAACATTGTTAGGAGTGTTCTATTTAAATGATTCAGAGGAACTACAATGTGCAGGTTTTTCTACCTATACTCCAGGACAGACAATGTCTTTCCCAGCATATGGAGATGATTCTACTACAGAAGAAAAGGATGGCTTTAATGCTGGAGAAGTGTTTGTTTGGTATATTCAAATTGATGGTATTGATTATCCAACGACTGCAGCCTATATTGTAGGAGGTTTTTTTACAGATGTTTATCAAACCAATATGATGGCAAACATTACCTCTTTAACTATTGAAGACACCGAAGAAGAAATTGAAGGTTGTACAGATCAAACTTACCAAGAGTATAATAGTGCCGCTACAATAGACGATGGTTCTTGCGAGACCCTTATAGAAGAAGGATGTATGGATGCTGAAGCTATTAACTATAACGAAACAGCTAATACAGCTTGTGCTGATTGTTGTGAATATAACGTTTTAGGTTGTACAGATCCAACCGCTTTTAACTATAACCCAGAAGCAACAGAAGACGATGGCTCTTGTACCGATGAGGCAGTGGGTTGTACCGATCCGAATTATGTAGAATACAATCCAGAAGCGAATACCGATACCGACCCAACTTCTTGTATAACAGAAGCTGTATTTGGTTGTACCGTAGTGAGTGCCACCAATTACAATGCAGACGCCAATGTAAACGATGGGTCTTGTATTCTAACAATTGAAGGTTGTATGAATGATGCCTATGTAGAATACAATCCAGAAGCTACACTTGAAGATGGTTCATGTGAGGTTGTAGTTATAGAAGGTTGTACCGACCCTAATTATGTTGAATATTTCCCGCCGGCAAATACAGATAACGGTACTTGCGAAATACTAGTAGATGGAGGTTGTACTGATTCAAATCATGTAGAATATAATGCAGAAGCTACCCAAGACGATGGTACTTGTGAAACATTAGTTGTATTAGGTTGTACCGACGAGAACTTCTTAGAATACAATCCAGGTGCAAATACCGATGATGGATCTTGTACTTCTGTATCCTTTAGTGGCTGTACCGATCCATTAGCAGACAATTACAATCTACTTGCAAATTTAGATGATGGAACTTGTGAGTATTTAGGATGCACAAATCCTACTGCTTATAATTACAACGAAACGGCTAATGTAGATGATGGTACTTGTGTGGCGGTACTCGAAGGCTGTACGAATCCAAACTATCTAGAATATAACGACCAAGCAAACACAAACGACGGTTCTTGTTTAACCATCATTGTTTATGGATGTACCGAACAAACTGCTTTTAACTATAATGTATTGGCTAATGTAGACGATGGTTCTTGTGTGGCAGTTTTAGGTGGTTGTATGGATGAATTGTATGTAGAATACAATCCACAAGCTAATTTTGATGACGGTTCTTGTAACACCCTTATAATGGAAGGCTGTACAGATGAAACGGCGGTAAATTATAATGACTTGGCTACTTTAGATGATGGCTCTTGTGAATATACTCTTATTATTGTTACTCATTCTAATATTGGAGGTGCTACTTATGAGTTCGAAGTAGATGTACTAGTAATTGAAAATTATACAGTGCTTTGGAATATTGGAGGACTGTCTTACAGCAACGAGGACTACGTGCTTTATACTTTTCCTTTAAACGGAGAATACTTAGTAACGGTTACCGTAAGTAACGGCGAAATGTCGATAATTGAGGAAATAACGATCATTATTAATATCCCAGGTCTATCTGTAGTTGAAATTGATGATGAGCTTATAAATACTACCTATATAGATGTTTTAGGAAGAAATTGTATTCAACCTAGAGTAGGTGAATTCTATATTAGATCTAGCTATTATAAAAGCGGGAAAATAAGTAGAGATAAAATTTACTATTCTAAATAATTTTAAAAGTGCCTTAGGGCGCTTTTTTTATGCCTTTTATTTTCTCATTCACTATTGGCTTCGAGTAGCTCAGCCTGAAAAAGAAGAGGTGTTTTAAGTGATGAGTTTTTAATTAGGTCAAAATAGTTGTCTTGTCAAAAGGTTGTTTAAAGACGAGATGTGAAAAATAGTTTTGTGCTTCGATGAACTCAGCAGGACAATAAAATAAGTTTTGAATGGGAAAACTGTAGCTGGTATCTAGTACAAAATACTCTAAACGCTCACCTTCTCTAAATCCTCTACCTTATTTTTTATACTCCTGACTCCTGTATTCCGTTTTCCGACTCACGTTTTACCACCTGCCTGCCGGTGGGCAGGTTTACGTTTTCCGAAAAGATCTAAAAGTGGTTTAAAAACTGGGATTGTAATTGTTAACTATCAATTTTTAATTGTGTTTAGAGTGTCTCAGTCTGACAAACAAAAAAAAGCTCCACTTCATAGAAGTGGAGCTTTAGAGCTGACGATCGGACTCGAACCGACGACCTCATCCCTACCAAGGATGTGCTCTACCAGCTGAGCTACGTTAGCAATCGTTCGACAAAAGTAATGTTTTCAAGTGAATTCAAAACTTTTGTCGAAATTATTTAAGAGATTATTTTCACCATTTTATTCTTCACTTTATCCGCTAGTAAATACATTACCGGCACAATAATTAAAGTTAAGAAAGTAGCAAAGGTAAGTCCGAATATTACCGTCCATGCCATAGGTCCCCAGAAAGTAGCATTGTCTCCACCAAAGAAAATCTGTGCATCCAACTCGGTTAGTAAAGTATAGAAGTTAATATTCATTCCTGTAGCCATTGGTAAGAGTCCTAGTACGGTTGTAATAGCGGTAAGTAAAACTGGCTTTAAACGTTTTTGACCACCTTCTTCAATACACTTCATTGCCAAGTCATTGTCTAATGGAGTATCTTCTTCCATTCCTAATTCTCTACGCTTACGAATTTTAACCAAGTCTATATAATCGATTAGTACAATGGCATTGTTAACTACAATTCCTGCTAGAGATACAATTCCAATCCCAGTCATAATAATCACAAAATCCATATTGAATAATGCCAATCCGAAGAAAACACCAATGGTACTAAATACCACGGTTAGGATTATGATGAATGGTTTTATGGCTGAATTAAACTGGCTTACCAAAATAAGCGCAATAAGTGCAATCGCAATCATTAAGGCCTTCGATAAAAAGGCTTGAGTTTGTTCCTGTTCTTGTTGCTTACCTGTAAACTGTAATTCATAGCCAGGAGGTAAAACCTCGTCTGCTAAAAGTTGTTTCAGTTGTTCGTTTATCAAGTTCTCGTTATAACCTTCTACTACATTAGAGAAAATCGTAACCTGACGCTTCATGTCCTTACGGTTTACTGAACCAAAAGTATTGTTATACGAGTAATCGGCAATGGTAGAAATTGGAATTTGCTTTATTTGTCCATCAGATTGCGATCTGAAAGTAATTCGCTGATTCATTAAAGCGGGCACACTGTAACGGTATTTATCGTCTAAACGCAATACAATAGGGTGCTCTTCTTCACCATCTTTAAACTTAGAAATCTCTTTACCGAATAAAGCTGTACGAATGGTACTTGCCACTTGTGCTGTAGAAACACCTAATCTACGTGCTTGATCTCTATCAATATTTACTAATAACTCAGGCTTACTTAGCTCTAAATCAACTTTCAACTTTTCAATCCCTTCAATATTGGCTTCTTCAATAAGTGCTTTTACCTTATCGGAGATCGTTAATAGTTGGTCAAATTTCTCCCCTCTAATTTCTATGTTAATAGGCTTGCCCATAGGTGGGCCTTCACGGTTTTTATCTACGCTAATATCTACGCCAGGCATTTTTTTAATATCCGAAGAAATACGTTTCATAATCTCTCCTGTACTAATACCGCCTCTAAACTCATACTCTACAAAGTTGAGTGTTATACGTGCTTTGTTTGGAGTAATACCATTTCCACCACCAATTTCATTCGGGTCGGTAGTCCCAGCCCCTACGTTAGTCATAACGGAAGAAACGGCTTGATTGTAAGGTTCAAGAATTGCGAAAATTTCTATTTCCACCAATTTAGCAATAGAGTCTGTAACTGTGACATCTGTTCCTATAGGAAGCTCTACAAATACATTTACATACTTGGGCTCGTTTACTGGGAACATCTCTACACGTGGAGATTTATAGGCAAATAGTGCAATGGAAGAAATCAATAAAAGACCTGTGAATCCTAAGAGTAGTAATGGCTTGTATCCTTTGAGAGACCACTTTAACGTTTTAGCATAAAACTGTTCGAAACGAACGAGTAAGCTGTCTTGGAACCAATAAGAAATAGGTCTTAAAACAAAACTATTTAGTATTGATAGTAAAGCAAAAGCGAGCATTAACGAACCCATAAATACATTTCCTTTTATATAAAAGAAAGCGCTTACAATAAGAAGCCCAAGTGTGATTTTAGCAATTTTACGTACGTTCGCTTTATCTCTATTGTCTTTTACCATAAAGGTAGCAGCTACTACAGGGTTTATAATAAGTGCTACAAAAAGTGAAGAACCCAAAACAATAATTAAAGTCATGGGAATATAGCCCATAAACTCACCCATAATATCATCCCAAAATAAAAGAGGAAAAAAGGCTGCTAGGGTAGTGGCAGTAGAAGAGATAATAGGAATAGCAATTTCACCTACCCCTTTTTTAGCGGCCTCATATCTATCCAGTCCTTCTTCATTGTACAAGCGGTGTATGTTCTCTATTACCACAATGGCATTATCTACCAACATCCCCAAAGCGAGAATAAGTGCGAAGAGAACAATCATATTCATGGTGGTACCCATACTTCCTAATACCACAAAACTAATAAACATAGAAAGTGGAATTGCCAACCCTACAAAAAAGGCATTTCTAATTCCTAAAAAGAAAAGTAATACCAAAATTACTAGTAGCACCCCAAAAATAATACTGTTTTCTAGGTTTTCTAACTGCTTACGTGTTTGTTCAGATTGATCGTTTGTGATAGAAATATCTAATCCCTGTGGGATTATATGAGAGATTTTAGCCTGTTCTAAAATGGCCATTATCTGATCTGTAGCCTCCAATAAATTCTCGCCACTTTTTTTAACTACGTTAAGCGATACTACTGGTTTGGTGTTTAATCGAGCAAAACTCTTGCGCTCTTCGTAACCATCTACAACTTGGGCAATATCTTTTAGATATACAATATTGCCTTTTTCACTTTTTACAATAATGTTTTCTATTTCCGATGCTTTTTTAAACTCTGCATCTGTACGAACAGATCTTCTCGACTTACCTAATAGTATGTCACCCCCTGCGATAGATACATTTTCGAAACCTATGGCATCTTCAATATCTTTAAAGCTAACTTTAGTGTTCTCCATTTTATGGAGATCCGTCTTAATAGTAATTTCTCTATTAAGTAATCCTGTAATAGTTACTTTAGAAATTTCTGTGAGCGATTCTATTTGATCTTGTAATTCCTCTGCATAGATTTTTAAATCGTCTAAGCTATAGTCTCCAGAGAGGTTAATGTTTAGGATAGGAAACTCCGAAAAGTCGATATCTAAAACCATAGGTTCCATATCTAAATCCGAGGGTAAATCTCTTTTTGCTTTATCTACTGCATCTTTAACATCTTGTAAAGCTGTTTTAACTTCTACATCGGTGTTAAATTCTACAATAATACTCGAGTTGTCTTGTACCGAAGTAGAGCTTAAATTTTTAATTCCTTTTACCGACTTTATTTGTTTCTCTAGGGGTCTGGTAATAAGGTTTTCAATATCTGCTGGCGAGTTACCAGGATATACCGTTTGCACCATAATGGTAGGCATAACGATGTCTGGAAAAAGCGATTTTGGCATATTGTTGTACGAGAACAAGCCAAAGAGCGTAAGTAAAGCGGTAAGAATAAATACCGAGGTTTTGTTTTTCAGAGAGAGGTTAGTCAATCCGAAACTTCTAGTTTTTTGTTCCATAGTCTTATTCTTGAATCGCTAATTTACTTCCTCCTACAACCTCGTTGTATCCTTGAATAATAATAACATCTCCAGCGCTTAGTCCCTCTAAAATCATAGAGCTATCTTTTTGCGAAAGTCCAAGAGTGATATAGGTCTTTTGGGCAGCACCATTTTTTGCAATAAAGAGGTAATCGCCTCTCATATCTTTTTTCACAATTTGCGAAGGAACTACCATTGCTACATCCGAGCTAAAATCTCTAATTTCAAGAGAAGCTACAGAGTTAGGTTTTAATTCACCATTTTTATTCGTCAACTCTATATTTACCTTAAAGGTTCTGTTGGCTGGGTTTATTACCTGACCTATAAAATTAAGTTTCGCTTTTCTGCTAGTTCCCAAAGAGTTGAACTTAATGTTTACAGGTGTGTTTTTCTTTAATATGTTTGAGTAACGTTCTGCAACATCCGCTTCTACCACAACATTTTCTGCATTTACAATTCTAAAAGCAGGCCTCCCTGGAGCAGCTAATTCTCCAGCATTCACGAAAATCTCTTCTAAAGTTCCACTAATAGGAGCCGAGATGTTTAGTTTTTCTAGTTGTGCTGTAGCGGCAGCAAATTTATTTTCTAAAGATTGAAATTGGTTTTTAATTTGAAGGTATTGCAATTCAGAACCAATTTTTTGAAGCCATAAACTTTCCTGTCTTTCGAAGGTTGTTTTGGCTAAGGCTAAAGCATATTCCAATTCATTTACATTGTTTTGCATCACCTCAGAATCTAAGGTAATAATGGTAGTTCCTTTAGTTACCCTGTCTCCTTCGGATGCAGAAATTGCGGTAACGAGTCCACCCATCTCAGCACTTACCAAAATATTCTCTTTAGAACTTACCGTTCCAGGCTGTTCTATATAATGATGAAAAGTCTCGGAACTTAAGGTTTTAACTCGTACTGGAACTTTGAGGACTTCGCGTATAGCTGTAGTACCAATAAGCTCTTTTTCAAGACTTTTAATAGCTCCTTTTAGGTTTACTAAATCCGATTTTAAAGTTGTTAGCTGTGTTTGTTTTGCTTCTAAACTAAGCTCTTGCTCTCCACAAGAACTCACTAATAAGGCTGCTGTACTAAATAATATAACTAGTTTTTTCATCTTTATTTTCCTAAGGAACGTTGGTAGTTCAGGTTTGTAATTAATAGGTGGTATATGCTTTTAGAGAAATTGGTATTTGTTTGTAAGTACTCTGTACCCGCTTGCGATAGCTCTAAGCTACTTACCAAGCCCTCTCTGTATTTGGCGAGTGTTTTCTCGTAAATCTTTTTCGCCAAAGCTAAATTATGCTCCTGGTGAGTATAGTCGCTACTCGCATTTATAAAATTACTTTGCGCCGAAAGATGGGCTAAAGCCAAGTTTTCTTGCATTTGTATTTTATCGTTTTTTGCTTGTTCCCAAACCAAACGCGCTTTTTGTATTCTTGCAGCACCACCTAAGCCATCGAAAATAGGAATGCTTATTTTTAGGCCTACCATTTGACTAGGATACCAGCTTGAATTCGATTCAAAGGCCGTAAAATCGTTTCCCATAGAAGAGGTGTTTATAGAACCAAAAGCAGCAATAGTTGGTAGTTTGTCTGTTTGGTATCTGCGAAGATCTAACTCTTTTAAATCTGCCTTCATAGCTGCCATTTGATATTCTATGCGTTGCTTAGTGTTCGATTCTTCTAGTTTAAAAGATATACTTGAGTCTAATAATTTCGGTAGACTATCAGATAACACCAAAGTTTCAGCTAGTTCAATTCCAAGCATTAGCTTTAAATAGGCTTCAGAAATTTCGGTTCTACGATAGATGTTTGCGTACTGCATTTCCATTTTTGAGAGCACCAAAGCCATACGGTCTACTTCTATGTCTTCTACAAAACCCGCATTATAAAGAGCTTCTACTTCGTTGACTATTGTTTTGTGTGCTTCCACAATAGATTCTAAGAAATCAGAATTTTCTCTAGCGAGTAGTACATTGTAGTAGGCAGTTGCTATACTATCGGAAATTTGATGCTCGGTAAGTGTTTTACGCATTCTAGCGAACTCCATAAATGATTTAGAAGCCTTTAAGCCTACTATATAGCTTCCATTAAAAATAAGCTGACTTGCAGTAATAGATACTGTACTTGTATGCGGTAAGCCAAATTGCATTTCTATATACTGCGGAGAGTTTTCAGTAGGTTCTCCACCAAAAGCACCTGCAGGAACTAAGGTTGTAGGAACAGTAAGGAATTTTTGCCATTGAGCCTCAGCATTTACTTGTGGCAATCCAATAGAGATGGTTTCTTTCATCTGCTTAGAAGCAATACCTACTTCTAAAACAGCATTTTTTATCGTACGATTATTCTGTAAACCATATTCTTGGGCTTCCTTTACAGAAAAACTGTGTTGTGCTTGTAAACCAAAACTAAGCAGGATACAAACACTAAGTGTAATTCGTTTAATCATTTTGCAATTTATTTTCTAGGTAGTTTATTCCTTTTTGGGTGGCTATTCCACGAATGTGGTATACTCTATTTTCTTGAAGTATGTTTTTGAAATTGTATTCTGTTAGCGGAAATAGTTCGTCATCCACAATTGCTTCAACCGTGTTTATCATCAGTTTTGCAATAATATTTACGTTTATAGAACCTCTGTAGAATCCTTGTTTTATCCCAAGGTCTATATTTTGAGAAACACAGTCATAAATATTTTCTTTTCGAATAGTATCTAGAATGTTCCAAACCTCTGGATAGTATTTTTTTAAATTACTAATAAGAAGAGGAGGTCTGTTTTTTAACATCACACATAACTGCTGATCAATCTCAAATATCTCATCTATAGGATTGGTGTTTTTTGCTTTTATAGCTTCTATCATGCTAATAAAACTACTCTGATGTAAGGTGAAAGCTTGTTTAACCAAATCGGCCTTGTTGCTAACTATCTTGTAAAGCGTTTTTTTTGAAATTCCTAAGTGCGTAGATACATCATCCATATTGATGCTCTTTACACCTGCTTGTAAAAAGAGATCTAAGGCTCCTTTTATAATTCGTTCTTCTTTTTCCATTGTTGCAAATTTACAATGAAAAAACACAGGAAACAATATTTGTGTTAAAATGTTTCCAAAACATCGTTTAACATTATAAATGAGTTATTTACACTTGTAATTATTGATTTATTATTTGGTTCTTTTAATCTAGGAAAAGCACTACAATAGGTTTTTAACTGTTTAGCATTTACGTTCGTGTTTTTAGCCGTCCTCAATTCTTTTAGAGAAAGAAACGTATAAAATGAGCGTAACAAAATGCAGTTTGAGCTTAGCAACCAAAGAGCGCTAAGTGAGTTCACTTTGGCAGCCATTTTAGGCTTAATAGACAAAAAGGAGTCTAATAACCTTTGAACCCATTGTTATGATTAGCTTTACATCAAATGAAATATTATCAAAAAGGTATCTACTTAAACTTAAATAGAGACCTTGAAACAAATTAAAATTAAGGAATTAGAGATTTGATTTGATTTTTTGATAATTTACAATTCAACCAAGACGAACTTAGGGATGCTTTGTATTTTTTATAGAAATTTATAGCTGGTTCATTCCAATCTAAAACTTGCCAAGCCATTCCATTATACTCTTTGTTTTTGCAAACTCGTAAAGTTTCTTCAAATAATAGAGTCCCAATACCATTACCTCTATCCTGCTCTTTTACAACAAAATCTTCTAAGTATAATATCTTTCCTTTCCAGGTAGAATAACGTGTATAATAAAAAGCAATTCCAACAAGTTCCTTTTCATTTACAGCAACTAAAAAATGAAATAATCTCTCTGAACCAAAACCATCTCTTTCAAGATCTTCTAATTTAATAGTAACCTCATCTAGGGCATCTTCATAAATTGCCAATTCTTTAATGAGGTCTAAAACTTGAGGTAAATCTGTTTGAACACCTTTTCTAATTTGAATTTTCATTGTAAATTATTCAAAAGAAATGAAGTAACTATTGCACAACCTAAGATTCGAAATGGCTTCGGAAGTTTTAATCTGGTACCCCATGCCAGGGATGAGATTTCCAACACCATTAAAATTAAATTCTGGAAGGTATACAGCACCAAAATTGTCTTTCAACAAAAGTAAGGTATCCTCATAATCACTAAATAAATCAATCACATTTTTTTCTACTGGACAACCATATCCAATTATATTCCAGCCTAACTCCAGGTTTACTGAAATGTTTAAACTATCTAATAAAGCTTCGGAAATACCTGTGCCATTTTGCTGTAAAGAATCGATCTGGAAAGATAAAGTGTTTACTAAATTGTTGAGTTCTTCAATTTCTATGTCGTGCGGATAAATGCACGAAAAATCATTAATAGTTGCTGTAGAGTTATAATTAACTGCCAGGATATCTACGCATCCAAGATTTGCGAGTTGATTGCTAATATGCATACTCGAAATCAAGTTGATGCTATTTGCCGTATAACTATTAGAACCAGAAATATATTGAACGTTTACAATATGTGCTACATTTAAAGAATTAGAAGAGTCTGCTGCATAAGCCAACCACACGATTTCATCTCCAGTACTAAAGCCATCTTTCTCAGGAGTGGTTTCATCGTCTAAAAATACAGCAACAGAACTAGGACCTCCAGTCCATTGTCTTAGGCCTCCACAAGATAAAGAGCCTTGTTCATTATAATAAAAAGCACCCAAAGTAAAGCCAGATGAAAGGATGGAATCATTCATCCACAATT
>Ga0209711_10002230_pt1 | contig 17717 bp, 12 predicted proteins | sample ArcticOcean_MG_C_7_FD_187441 | JGI IMG/M metagenome (GOLD analysis project Ga0209711, IMG submission 187441) | Marine microbial communities from western Arctic Ocean - ArcticOcean_MG_CB11_88 (SPAdes) (version 2) | ecosystem: Environmental > Aquatic > Marine > Oceanic | place: Arctic Ocean... | reverse complement strand
AAATTCCATGCCGACGTGCGAAATTGTCATATTTCTTCTTCATTATCATGTCGGGGGGGGCTCGCGTCCAAGGTTCAGTATTCTTGTCTATTACCTTTCCTTCTGCAGCGACCCTTACAGCACCCCACGGGCTATATTTTTTCAACCAGCCATGGGCGTAAGAATCCCCCACGACTATTATTGTCCTTTGGGTTTCTTTTCGAGGTACCCAAAAATTACGAGGAGTCCTTAAATACGCGTATTGCAAGGCCATTTCATAAGCTTCCGCCTCATCTCCTTGGCCGCGGTCTGCTTCGAGATACTCGAGAGATTGTTGAAATGTTTCAGAACGCATTCGTTGTCCAAGGAACTTAACTGAAGATCCAATCCCAAAGTCCGAATAGTCTCCCAACGACCAAAGGTCCAGCCGTAAATCGATTCGACCTTTCACCAATTCTGCAATTTCCTCAAATGTATTCTTTAAGTGATCTATTTTTGATTTCATTGAGCCTGTTGCATCAACAATAAGCACCACATCATGCCTTTTTGGCCGTCCTGAGGATCCTTGTTGAAATGCGATATTTTCCGGATTTGAATAACTGTAATTAGGGAAATTGGCGTTTAGCAGTTCCTTCAGAGCATCCGGGCCTAATTTAAAGAATTCTGGGAGGGCTTCTTCTTTCGATGATTCGGGTTTCAGTGAGGAGGACAAAAGTTTGAGAAACGCTACTTTATCAGTTCCAAAAATCGATTCAGCCTGAGTCACTACTGATTCAATTAATTCTCGAGCATTGTCTTTTGTTAGTCCTGATTCAAATGTGGGTGAAGATCCTCCAACCAGTAAATGAGCAATTGTTCGGGCCACTGCAAACCAATCTTGGCCAGGGTGGCACCTCATCTGCTTAAAATCGTTTTCCATTTGTGTTGGATGCGAGTACGGAACTGTACCACCTAATGCAAGGTTTTCATTTTGTTTTTTGTTACTCCTGAGCGTCATCCCGAAATCTACAATTCCGGCATACGAAGTGACTCCTATGTGATCCATGTTCACCATAATATTGCCTGGCTTAATGTCTCTGTGGACATGACCAAGATCATGTATCATTTGCACATCTTGCATGAATTTCGTCACCAAGGTGGGAATAAAACGCCTAGGTAAGTCATGAATTACATCTGAAAGATCATGCGAACCTACACGAGTCATGATTAAAATCTTTTGAATGTCGTCATAACTAATCAGAGAAGGGCCAACTTTGCCATCGAGTTTCGCTAAAACTCCTGCTTCACGATCTAAAATTACCTCGGAACCCGGTCTTGATCCTCTGTGCTTTTCAATATCTCTCGTATCGGCTCTGTAAAATACATCGCTCATGCTAGATGAATGTACTAATGTACGCCTCATGCCTTTTTCAGGAGGTCCCAGATGAAAGAGGTTTCGACGATAATTTGATTAGACTGGTAGTGTAATATGGTCTATGGGCGATGTTAAACCTGGAGTCTCCAGTGAAAATTTTGAATGTGTTGTTCTGGATGGTTCAAATATATTACACCTAACACCAACCACATTTTCTTTTGAGAGGTTAAGCAAAGCTGCGAATGCTGCTGAAACATTAGGATGGAAAACCAACATAATCTTGAAGCCAGGCACAAGGGACTTTGCATTAAAAAAGGACAGTAATCTTACCGCAAATGAAAGAGTAGAACTCAAACGATGGATTGATTTCGGCCGTATTAACTTGGCACCATCTTCAAACGACAAAGGTATTGACGATGTACTTGCAATAAGGTACGCATTAACTCACAACGCTTGGATACTGACCGGCGACAAATTTAGAGATCATCTAAAAGAACTTCGAGAAAAGAATGAACTTTTAACAATCAATGAAATAAATAAGCGCAGGATCAACGTCGAATTTGGTCCTGACAATCAGCCTATTTTCACTCCTGAAATTCCGAGAAACATGTCCTCCAAAATAAACTCTAAAACCGTAGCGGAAACAATGGAGATAAGACTAGATAATCGAGCGGGTGGAATAAATTTTCAACTCGAAGTAGGAGACAAGAACTTTACCGTCACACTTCCGTTGCGTGAAACAATTGGAAGAGAGTTTTTTTATGATGCGAAGGGATTATCAAAAGAGACAACGTTAGCGCATATTTCAAAAAGCCACTTCAGATTGGACTGGGATGGTAAAACCGTGTATGTGACGGATTTAGGATCTACAAATGGCACGATGGACAGAAATAAAAGCCAATGCATCCCTAACACTCCGGAGCCATTAGCAATAGGTGAATTCTTCTCCGTGGCCGGTATTCAGATGACAAGGATTGATTGACTTAGCCAAAGACTCAACAGACCCCACTGGAATCCTTGATGGCCTTGCAACCATTATGGGTTCAAAACCCGGCGCATCTGCGGCTTGGGCACACATGGTTGCTGGAGATATCTTTGTCACGCACTGGATGTGGAAGCGATGCTTAGAACAGAACAGTCCTCGTTGGATTGCAGCAACAACCGTGTTCTTTGGCGTGATGATGATGCCTGTTGGTATCGCATTGCATATGATTCTGGTTCGACCCTCAAACCAAAATGATTGAAATTGTTCACTGCACGTTCGTGTTTGAAAACGCCCCTAAAGGGGCGGTGGAATTAGCTTAAACTGAACCTTCAAATAGAGGTGCTTCTTAGGGCTAGTTAGCGGAACAGTTTTTGAGATCCAAATGTGGACCAAAAAAATCCCTACCCAAACAACCTGTGAAAGCAAGAGTGAAAACTCTGATTCACAAGATACAATCGAGGTCACTACTGACCTGAAAATTCCTCCAGCAGTCAACTGGCATTTTTGGCCTTGGTGTAACTACGGTTGCAAGTTCTGCTTTGCACGCTTCGAAGATATACCGCGAGCTGAACGCCTGCCAAAGGAAATCGCAGTCACAGTGCCAGGGATGCTTGCAGAAGCTGGTGCTGAAAAAATCACATTCGTTGGAGGAGAGCCTACGCTTTGCCCATATTTGGGAGATTTGCTATTAGCTTCGAAGCAAGCAGGTCTAATCACTTGTATCGTCTCCAACGCAACAGGATTGACTGAGGAGTTCCTTGATCGATACGGATACCTCATCGATTGGATTGGTCTATCTATCGACGCCTCCGATGATGACCTCCATGTTGAAATCGGACGTGGATTACGATCGGACCTAACACGTGCAAGTAGCCATCATATTGCAAATGCAAAAGAAGCGTGGAGCCGATGCCGTAGTCGAGATATTCGGATGAAACTCAACACCGTGGTTTGTCAAGCGAATCTTCACGATGACATGACCGACCTTGTTCTCGAACTTCGCCCAGAGCGATGGAAGATATTCGAAGTATTACCTGTCGAAGGACAGAATGATGGAGATGTTGATGAGTTGTTGCTAAACGAGGGAGAGTTTCAATCATGGGTTGATCGTCATGCTCATGTAGCGGATGAGGGTATCCAATTCGTACCTGAGTCGAACGAATTGATGCGAGGTTCTTACGCTATGATGGATGCCCTAGGGCGATTCTATTCAAATGTCGATGGAGGTCATTCTTACGGACCTTCCATTCTTGATGTTGGGGTGTTGCAAGCATGGCAAAAGAATTGCTTTCTCGAAGAACGGTTTGTAGATCGCGGCGGCCTATATGATTGGGGCAATGGCAAAAACATCAAATTGCCAATGGCCACAAATGCGGAGGTGCTTCAATGACTCAAGCGAAGATCATTGCCCTCTCTGGACCAAGGGCATGTGGAAAGAGTACGATAGCGGGGCATCTTGTTTCGCAGCATGGTTACACCCGAATCGCTTTTGCAGACGCACTCCGTGAACTCGCAAGCGTAGCGGGGAATGAATTTGCGAATGACCGGATTTACTTGGCTCAACTCGGAGAAAAGCTTCGTGTATTAATGCCTGACTTCTTGTTGAAGGTCGTACAAAATAAGGTGAATTCTTTGGAAGGTCCTGTTGTCATTGAAGACTTGCGCTACCCTTCCGAAGTCAAGTTCTGCCGTAACCTTGGCGCAACGACAATCCGCCTTGAAATTTCCGAAGAGGTACAGTTACTACGTATCGAAGAACGGGAAGGAAAGGTCGGCGAGGAGGCTACGAACCTTCTTGCTTGTTTAGATGAATCCTTGCTCGATGGAACTCAATGGGATTTCGTGATTGATGCGATCGGAGATTTCAAGGAACTGGCGTTCAAACTCGATTCTTTCATCTTAACAGAGAAAGTTGGACCAGTCGATGAAAGTCAGCTTCCTTCAGATGTCACACCTCAGGAGGTGAAAGCTTGAGTTCGATATCACAAGTAGATTTTGACCGTGATCGGCTCCGCCCACTCTTAGATTCAGGCAGTTCCATGTTTCAACTCGTTTCATATGAATGGGAACGCGTTGATGGTGCGCTCATTACAGCTGCAATGCGCATGGGACGCAAGTTGTACAAGTGGTCAGGTGCTCGTCGTTTACAAACCTGGAATCCGAACGAAGCTCGTTTTGATGTAGTTGATGAGATGATGCCAGTTGAGATGCTTGAATGGTTTCGTGATCTTGATGAGAAGGCTCTCTTGATTCTCGAAGATGGGCATATGCTCCTTGAACAAAATAATACTGAACGTGGATTCATCGTTTGGTGGTTACGTGAACTCGCTCGAATGACGAAGTCTGAAAACAAGTGTTTGATCTTGGGGACCGTTACTCCAACAACGATTCTTGAACTCGATAAGGAAATGCCAATCATCGAATTGGACCTCCCTCGTCGCCACACACTCGGAATTATTTTTGATGATGTCACCGATGAAGCAGGATTGCTTCCACATCAAATAGAGAAGAGTGAAGCACTTCTTGATGCTGCTCTTGGATTGACGATCATGGAAGCCCGTCTTGCTTTCAGTAAGGCTGTTGCAACAAAGGGGCAATTAACTTCTGCAGAATTCGATTTCATCATTGAAGAAAAGGAGCGAATTATTCGACAAAGTGGAGTCCTTGAATACTTCCATCACCGGACAGAATGGGACGATGTTGGAGGTTTAGATGAACTCAAGCATTGGCTGAAGAACCGTGGTCGGGCATTCACCTCTCAAGCGAAGGCGTTCGGTCTTGAACCTCCACGTGGGGCACTTTTACTCGGCGTACCTGGTTGTGGAAAGAGCCTGACAGCGAAGGCTGTAGCAGGATTATGGCGATTCCCTCTTCTTCGTTTCGACCTTGGTCGAGTGTTCGGGGGCATTGTTGGTGAATCTGAGGCAAACATGCGTAAGGCATTGCAAGTTGCTCAAGCGATATCACCGTGTATTCTATGGATCGATGAAATCGAAAAGGGAATGGCTGGCTCTCAAGGTTCAGGCTCTCTTGATTCGGGTGTAACTGCTCGTGTAATGGGAACTTTCCTCACATGGATGCAAGAAAAGGAGGAGCCAGTATTCGTGCTAGCCACTTCAAATAATATTGACCAACTTCCTCCTGAGATGTTGCGTAAGGGACGTTTCGATGAAATATTCTTTGTCGACCTTCCTGGTGTAAATACTCGTGCTGAGATCCTCGATATTCATCTACGAAAGAAGGGGCGTCATGATGAAGCAGAAGAATTTGATTTGACTAAGTTGTCTACGGCTTGTGTAGGCTATTCGGGTGCTGAACTCGAAGAAGCTGTCAAGGATGCTCTTTTCCGGGCATTTGACGCAGGACGCGAGATTGAAGAGCAAGATATTCTCCAAGCTCTAGAAGCAACATATCCGCTTTCAAAGACGATGCGAGAGAACATCGAAGGAATGCGTAAGTGGGCAAAGTATCGCGCTCGCTTGGCATCCAGTGAAGAGAAGGAAACATTGCCAGAAGATGCGGAAGATGTGCCTCGTTTGCCAAATGAACGGCGCAACCTATTCATTAGGGGAGATAGTGCATGACCATGTCGGCAGAGAAAGGAGGGGGGAATATGTCTGGCAATACTCGTTCTGGATTTGTGAAATTCATTCATCAAAAAGGGTACGGATTTGTCGAATGCGATGATGATGTTGTTGAAGATAGTTACATTCCACCCAATATTGTCGCCAAGCATGTTCTCACGGATAGCGACGAAATTCGTTACACTGTAGGGAAAAATAGTGGCAGAGAAGCAGTTGCGAAAATTATTTCAATCAATGGGGAGGTTTTACATGAAAAAGTTCCAACGAAGATTGCAAGAAAAGTGAAGAGTTTGTTGTTCAGGCCGAAAAAGAAATTGACAAAATTATTCCTTTCTTTTACATCCGGTGGAGATGACGAGAAAATCATAGAAATGTATGCAGGTGCTCAAGAATCACTGAAACCATTTATTGAATACGCAGATAATAGTATCGAGGCAGCTAAAAATCAAAGGAAAACATTGCGATTTAGATGGAAAGAAGTAAAGAAACCTAGAAATATAGTCATCACGCCAAATTTCACAAAAATAATTGTCGATGTTAACTCTTTCCAATACACTACCAAGGATGGGGATTTATCATTAGGTGAACGATTAATCACCGATAGTGATACTCTGAATCGTATTTCAAAAATAGGTTCAACAGATGGAAATGGATTGATTCCATTCTCAACCGAATCTCCATTAGAAGATTACGACGAATGGCAAAGAATTCAGCATAATTTGAAAATCTTCAATTATTCTTTGTCTTCATCAACTCCTGTATTTACAAATGTAACTAAAGATTCGGAAAAGTTGCTAATTCTAGAACAGGTCCAACTAAAAAATAAGGTCCAATTGACATTACAAGCAGTAATTGCACCGAAAGAAGAATTATTGTTTGACGGAAATAAATTACCATTTAGCATTGATTCACATGACTTCTTTGGCCAAATGAATGACCAAAATGGAGTTTTGGTTTTGAGTAGTGGTCACACTAATAGTACGTCTGAAGTTCCATCTTTACCCGCTACAGAGTTATTATTGGACCAAAATCTGTTGCCGTATTCTTGGAGATCTGAGGGTTCTTCTAGCAAACGTCGTACAATAAAATTGATTTTACATGAGGTTGTTGAAAAACGAATCGATCTCTCCAATGATGATGACCCTTATGATTGGATATTTTCGCCAAATCGGGAACTTTACGAATTAGAAATAGAAGGTAAAAGGTTTGTCGCAGATAAAATCAAAATCTATAACAGGCAAAGCAACACTAAGACTGTTCAGGTAGATGAATTACCGCCAGAAAACTCTGTCCTAACATCAGCCCCAAGAACAAGATTAATTAGTGCACAAAGGGACATGCTAAACGAATTGATGGATCATTCATTACCTCACAATGAAGCGCTACTAAAGTTGTTGGCGCCGGGTGATGAGAAAGAAAGAACTATGCTATGGAATAATAGTTCTCCTAGCGCGCTAAATACAGAACCTAATTGGACAGTACTAACAGGCAATGCACTAGGCACTGAAACACAGAAAGAAATGGTGCGTCTTGCATTAGAGTCTACAGATATATCAGTTTTACAAGGGCCGCCAGGTAGTGGTAAATCCACTACAATCTTAGAATTTGTATACCAGTCTATTCTTCGTGGCGAGAATATATTGCTATGTGGTTCAACGCAAGCTTCAATCGATAACGTTCTTGGAAGGGTCCTTGACGATTCAACACTTAGTAGTGTTATTGCCCCTGTAAGAATCGGAGACCCAACTAACATTTATGATGAGAAGATTAAACGAATCACTCTTGCAAATCAAAAAAGGAATTGGCAGGAAAAATTCGGATTAGATTCGAAAGAAGCGAAAGACTTAGTCCTTAGTTCATCAAATTTAACATGTGGTACTATGGAAAGTATTCTTGGCCACCCATGGATTAAGGAATCTCGTAGAGACGGTATGGAATCACGTGGCACGAATTCCAAAATTCTAAAGAGCCCTCAACCTCACTGGGACGTATTGATTATTGATGAAAGTAGTAAAACCACCTTCAACGAATTTATTGTTCCAGCGATGTTTTGTAAAAAGTTCGTATTAGTTGGCGATATTCGGCAATTGCCTCCATTTACTCAGGAAAGTGAATTTATTGCCAACCTCGAATCGATTAAGGGATTCAATAAGAATAAACAACGTTCAATGCTGTTACATTCACACCTTTCAGACATCAAGAAATTTGTAGGATCTGATGAATCATTGTTGATGGTGGAACACGATGAAACCGTTACTGGTTTAATCCAAGAAATCTTCAAGAGGAACAGTTTGGATAAGAGAACTGTTCAGAACAATTTAGTATTTTTCAGTTCACGAAAGCCGAATGAGATTTCTGGTGATTTAAGAGAAAAATCATTCCAAGTATTTACTCCAAATGAAGTTCTAGAATCTCCTCTGATAGCGATTAATTCGATGAATAGTGGATTGCTAATTATGGACCAAACCTCTGCCCATTTGTTACAGAAAACCATACCCCCTATGCCTGTAATTTTCGGACCTAAAGTTGATGAAAAAGCTCTAAATGTGTTGAAAAGAAGAGCAACTGACTACAGAAGGCACAATAAATTTGAAAATTACAATTTATCCTACAAGAACGATAAAAAGGTTATTGAAATCGAAGAATGGTCAAGTCAAGTCAGTTGGCGCTTAGCACGTTTGTCGGAATTAAAAATTTCTGACAACGACGGCACAAAAAAGAGATACAAAAAAGCGCTTGGGAAATTACTTCCAGTTCAAAAAACAGTTAAAAACGCAATTGACCAAATACAATTAATAGCACTTCCATCAGTTATGGAATGCTTACAAGAAGGTTTCAGATCATTAGATGATTCTCCAACAAATCTTCAATCAACTCTTACCCATGGATTCCCCAAAGAATCATTTGACCAGGTTCGGTTTAAGATGCTTGATTATCAACATCGTATGGAATCCGAAATAAGTGAATTCCCTAGAGAAAAGTATTACGAAGGTAAAGCCTTGAAAGACGCAGATACAATTTCATTGCGCAATCAAAATAATCCCTTTACATATCGTAACGATTTACCGCCCGCACTGTGGCAAGATGTCAATGGAAAAGAAAAGGATGGCGCCAATCGTGAAGAAGTAAAAGCGATAAAAAACGAGTTAGAAAATATTTTCAATTGGGCAAGGAACAATCCGAAAGGTGATAATACTCCCTGGACCGTTGCTGTTCTGACTCCATATGGAAAACAAAACTTCCATCTATTGAACATGGTAAAGGAAATTTCGGGACAGAATAATGACTTCCGTTTTGATTTGCGTAGCATGAAGCAATCTACACCAATTAATCTGGTTGTGTCCAGTACAGATAAATATCAAGGACAAGAAGCGGATATTGTATTAATCAGCCTAGTAAAGGTCTCTGGTCATGGGTTTTTAGATAGTTGGAATCGGATGAATGTCGCGATTACAAGAGCAAAAAGAAAAAGAATAATTTTTGGTAAATACACTAATTTTGTTAATACTCATGACGAAATGTTGAATGATTTAGCAAAGAGCCATACTGGCAAATCACTGATAATGAAGGAGAGAGATGTATGAAAATTTCATTCAAGACTGAAACACCAATCTATGTTATTGACGTTGTTACTAACTATTCTATCTCTTCAACAGATATGGCTGCACAGGTATATTTGTGTCGAGAGGCTTCAAAGAATAATAATCGTTTGAATATAGATCAAATGCTAAAAGATGGATGGCCTAAAGCGAATGTCGGTCGTTTGAAGAAAACCGGAGAGGATAAGTTCAACCTTTGGGATTCACAAGGCCTACTTACAGAAGATGGACTTCAAGCAAGCGAAAAAGGAATAGTCCATGTCCCAGAAAATGGAAGAATCAGGCTATGGGTAATTAACCATCCAATAGCTGGAATTATTCCGATACATGCAACCGAAGAATCAGATTTGCCTAGTGATCGGGACTCAAACAATACAGACAAAACTGCAGGTTCTTGCTTACAGAAAATTCATCAAAGTAATCGATTCAAGACTTTACTAGATTCACAACAACTTTCACCAAGGTGGTTTGAGTTATTGGCAAATTACCAAAAGCGAAATTGGTTTTCCAATCAAAGTTTTTCAACCAATGCAATTTTGACATGGAATTGGAGATTTGAGGACGGTAATTTTGTTGTTGATGATAACTTTAAAATCAAAGGCGAAATCAAAGGACTATCTGGTAGTTATAATCAGGAAAAGAAGGAATTTGTGAGCAAAGTCATAGAATTTGGACCTATCAACCTTGGATATAATAACAATTCAATCAATCCCCAAGATAAGTTCCGGGAATGGCTCAGCAAAGGAGAATATTCCGCAAGTCCATGGGACGTTAAACATGGGGGGATGCGCCGGCCATTCAATATGTTAACAAATGATGAAAAAATGCGTCAAACAATCCATTCAATAAATTTAGTTGATGATCAAATTAGCGAATGGGACTCAATTTCAATCGACGATATTCCTCTTATTACAGCAAATGAGAACGATGCTACTGCATGGTCTCATTACCTGTTGAAGACTTTGACACCAGGGTATACTTCTAAGGAATTAACAGATATTTTACTTGATGATATCTTAAATTATCCTGTATTTTGTACAGTCAACAGTTCACAAATAGCTGAACGGGTAGCAAAAGATTTGGAGAAGCAAATTGGCGATCCTAGAATGCAGAAGTTACTACTCACAGCAGACGATTTAGATTCTAGTTTCATCAAGTTAACCGAGTCTAAAGTCAGAAGAGAAACCGGAGGAGTTAACCTCGATATTGAGACTGGAAAGAAAAGAGATTATTCAGAACTACTAGTGGGCATGACTGCAAATATGAAAGGTAAAATCCAATCATTATTGTTCATTGATGCACATGCCTACTCTCGCGAGGTACCCAAATCATTAGCTGCAATAAAGTCAGAAATGAAGAAGCAATTTGGAAATGCCAAACTAAATATTTTGACTAGACATTACAATGATACATTGGAAACAGAACGAGAGAAGTCAGAGAATCGAGAGCACCTTTATGAAAAGTTACAAGAGTCTTGCGATAAGATTGTATTTTCTGACGATGGGGGTTCTAACGGAAGAATTCACCATAGATATGTCAGGATTCTTACTAATCAAGAAGAAAGGTGGTTTACTTTCAATGATACTATTCTTGGAAGATTTAATCGTGGAAAGAACGGATGGATTATTGCCAATCCGTCCTTCGAAGAAAATTTCGGTCAATCTTTATCTCAATTTGAAAACAAAAACAGGGGGCCTCAGTGATGTCAGTAAATAAAATCGAAAGAGTTAGTAATTCAGATAAATCAAACCGTTCTAATGAGGAGTTTCAAAACATTTGGACATCCAGCAATAATCCTTCCATTGCAATTTCCGAAATCGGAGAATTCAGTTTCACTGGACCTGTGAACCCTATTTCTAGTAAAATATCTACACTAATTGACAGAGCGAGAGAAAATGTGTATATTTCCACATCTAATTTGACTGATTCAAATATTCTCTTAGCGATTGAAAATGCGATCTCTAGAAATATCAGAATTTATCTTCTAATAGATTCATCCGGACTTATTTCCTTTATGCATTACGAGGGTAGTGCAGGAGTAAGAGGCCATATTCTCACAAGGGAAAGAAAAACGAAGGGATTGGACATAGTCCTTTCAGATTGGAAACTCGCATCAAAGAAAGGTTTCTTGTTGAACAACCCACTCGACGGAACCCTAAGTAAGACAAATGGAAATTGGTGCATGGAATTAGATGCAGATCAGATTGATGCATTAAGAAACCACTCGGAACATGAATTTTGGAGTGCCACTCAAGGCCAGGAACTATTATCTCCTAACTCTGATCTCGAAACAATCAATTCACGTCCATATACCCTCAAGACTCTGGTAAACAACAATTTTGTTTTGCGGGCTGCATGTTCACTTGATGGTGATGAAAATCATGCTGAAAAGTCACTCAAAAATGAGCAAAGTTGGAATTATTTCAGTGGAGGTAACTCATTACAAAGCTCAATGATTCTGAACGGACAGGAATTTATTCTCGGCCACAAAGCAGACAGCATTTTGGTTTCATCTCCGAGAACAAATCTTTCAAACTCCGGAAACGCTGTCCATTCTGGATTCTCGGTTCTTGTGGCGATGGGAAAATCAAGTTATCTTGCAGGCTGGGACAGGGATGCAAAAGGAGATTGGCAGAGTCTTGTTCTGCTAAATTCCGAGCAGGAAAAATCACTGAAAATATTAATCAACAAATATATAGAGAACCCTGAATGGATTGGACACTCAAAAATTAAATTGGGTGATGCTGGAAACAGAATAATTCGTGATGGACAAGAGATGGAAATATCAGATTCGCAGACTCAAGATTTGGGTGTAATTCACCTCGATGAAATGCCAGATTCATCAGAAGTCCTCCAATCCCACAAACCAAAATTGATTCCTCCGAAAGACAACTTGGCTAGAGAATGTGAATTCAAGTGGATTTCTGCCCCACCAGTGCCTTCAGTATCAGCATCGAAAGATGGACTCCATGCTGAATGGAATGCTGCTAGAGATATGATTTCTAAGCGTCTGAATGCGTTGGACGAACTAAACATAGTTTCCAAGATGCCAGGATTCGGGCGCAAAGCAAAAGAGTTACAGAAATCAATAGAAGATTCAATTGAAAAATTGGGTACAATCAATGACTCAAAAACGTTCAGTGACTTGGTAGATAAGGTTGAGAAACTCACAACATCCGTTGGCGGCAACTTGGATGCAATCAAGGCTGCTGAAGATGAAGAAACACGCCAAAAGTTGGAAGATGAACAGCGTGAAGTACACAAGCAAGCAGTAGACAAAGCGAAAGCATCGATCAAGAGTCTTGAACCACGTCTCAAGAAAATGAATGCTGAATTACAGAAACTCGAGAAATCTGCAAAAAAAGCGAAGGATGTTGAAAAGAAGAAGTTAGAGGGTGATGTAAGTCAATTAACTCCTAAAATCAAACAATTAGGTTCAGAATTAAAGAATGCTACAGACCTCAGTAATTCCAAGTTTGAGTTCAAAGCTCCAGCATCCCTCCCTCCATCTAAGAAAAAGGGTACTAAAACACACAAATTTCTCGGTGATACTCGGGAAACAAAACTGAGTATTAAGGCACCTCAAGAAGGCCTACCTCAGTTCGGAACTCTGTACAAGGATGGAGACATTCGCTATCTCGCAGTCTCAAAATGGGAACATGTAGAACAAGGTCGAAAGGATGCGAAACGCTTGAAGGCGAGTTTGTGTGCAACAAGGGAGATTTTACAATGAAGGAACAAAGAATCACTGTGACAATAGATGCAGAAGGGAAAATGTCTGCGAAGACAAATGGACTGAAAGGGAAAACTTGTATCGAAGAATTAGAGGCTCTGTTATCAGAATTAGCCGAACTTGATGATGTACACCACACCCATGAATACCGTGAAACTGACCCGCGTTCTGCTCAACATAATTCGACAAAGCAACGACTTGGAGGGAACTGAATGAGTGGAGTGTGGACTGAAAAAAGCGTACCAATGACCGACCACGAGTGTGCAATTGAAGCATTAGAAGAGGTCGGAGCAACAATTCTAGCCAACAATCAAAATCACATTCGAATCCGAATCCAAGGACATGAATGGAGTCTGCAAAGGACCCATGGGCGATATTCAGTTCGTTTCAATCAACGTACCTCTACGACGCTGGTAGCATGGATCGACCAACTGAGTGGGACGTATGAAACCGCAGTTCAGAGGAAATTACGTCGCCTCCGTACCGAAGAAGAAACTGCTCATTTGGAAAGTGAACGCACAGCAGTTCGCGCTGAACGTGAAGCCTTTGAATCTCAAAGGCTGATGCTGATTGAACAACGCCGACAAGAGATATTAGAAAAGGCAAAGACGCTTGGTTATCGAGTGAAAGAAACCAAAGAAAACGGACAGCTTCGCATGGTGCTTGTGAGGACTGCTTGAGGCAAGACTATGTCCCATATACTATCTCTCGGCCATCGTCTCGACCGCAGTGAAATCTACGGCCCTGGTATTCGTTCTGTATTCTGGACTCAAGGATGCAATCTTGCCTGTAAAGGATGCTGGAACACTCAATACTGGTCAAAGAAAGGAGGAAATGAAACTCGAGTTTCACAACTTCTCGCTGAACTTGATGAAATCGATGGTATAGAGGGCATTACTCTTCTTGGTGGAGAGCCACTTCAACAACCTCAAGCCAGTCTTGAACTTATTCGGGGTTGCAAAGAAAAAGGGCTCTCCGTATTCCTCTACACGGGGTATGACCCTTCTGAATTTGATTCAACTATGCAGCAATGTTTCGATTTGAGCGATATTGCAGTTACCGGCAGATATGTGCAAGAATTACGAGATACGACATTGCGCTGGCGCGGTTCTTTGAACCAACAAGTTCATTTCATATCAAATATCTACAATAAAACGGTGCTACAAGAACAGACCGAAGTCGAATGTCATATCCTACCAAACGGGGAAATTCGAATGGTGGGGTATGCTGAACCTGAGATGATTTCAGAATTAGGTGATTTTTTATGACAGATAAATTTGAAAATGAGCTTAAAGCATTCGTCGAAGAGTATTATGATTGCAAACAATACAATGACGTAATAATCAAAGAAATCAAGATTAATCAACTAAAAAAAAAGATAGTTCTTGATTTAGAAAATGGACACGGCTTGGTAATCGGGAAAAGTGGCCAAAATATCAAAAAGGTCCACCAAGTTCTTATCGATAAATTCGGAAAGGGTTGGAAACTTGATTTGGCCCCGGATGGCAAAGTCCCTGGGTCAGGTCAAAGTGGAAGAGGTAGACAAAATAAAAGGTCAATTATTAATAATAACATCATACCATTAACGGTTCCTTTTTCAACTCTGAACGATGAAACAGTAACCTCTAAATTAACTAAGTATTTAGAGAGTAGTGGTCCTATTTTAGTGACATTGTTCAGAGATACAATGGGAGAATCAGAGGTAGAACATTTACTCAAGGTTAAAGGTAATATGAACAAACGAAAACTCAACTTTGCATTACAAGTTATAGAAAAATTTCCAAACCGCAAAGTGAAGGTTTTAGAATGGCCAACTACTTTTCGTTCTCAGTTTGACTCTAAAAGAACCAGTCATGCATACATTAGTTACTGCTGTCGGGCAGCTGTCATTGTGTATGATGAAAAACATGATATTTCGGATGAACAGCCCTATGAAAATGCTCTAATTCAAGCAGTCCATGATTGGACTATATTAGATGCAAAGAGAAAATGGGTCATTCTAGGTGATGAAACCGGATCATTGCTGGAATTTTCCGGTGAACATAAAAAAATCAAAGACTTTTCGGCAATGTGCTGGGTAGTGGTACCTCCGGGAGCCCAACTACCAGGATTGAGTTCGGAATTCCATTGCATTGGGGAAAATGGAGTGAGTGATTATAAAATGGCCATAAAGCACCTATCAGAGAATAAAGAATTATTCTATTTTACATTTAATTTTGATGAAGGAAATATCGAAAAATCTCAAAACATACTTACAAATGACCCCCACCTTCAATTTTGGCAGGATACTCTGCCGCTTGTTTTAGAGAAGATCGCGAACAGTGGTGAAGGGAAACATCTTGTTGATATTTTTGTAGAGCAGGTAGGGCCTTTGGAAACAGGAAGAGATCTCCTCGTAGGACAAATTGCAGAATATAAATCCTCTTTATCCGGCAATCGCAATCGATGGAATAATTTGGACTTTGACCAAATTTGGGTAATAGCCAAAGGCGAGCACCCTTGGATTGGTTATCCTGATGCAATTGGCGCGAATCTCAAAAGACGATTTTCTAAATCATTAAAAAATGAAAATATACAACTTGATCGACAGTTGAACGAGAAACTAGTCAAAAACCCATATCGGCAAACAAGTTTGAATGGTGCCATACGCCAACTTCACAAAGATACAGCTCGACCGCTCGTTTTCTTGAAATCATTGGCAGATATTTCCATTGAAGATCAACGAGATTATGTCGAAGTGTTCTTTCCACAAGCAATCACTGAATCGATTCAAGCATTGAACCAAGGCGAATGGCAAAAATTACTTTCTCACATGGACGAGACATCGAAAACAAAGCAAGGGCAATCTGCTTCAACACTCATTCACAAACGAACTGATATCCTCGTTACATTGGCGAAACTGGAGCGAGAGCCAGATCGATTCAATTTTTGTTTGGCAATGCTGGGAACATCAAACCACATTGGAGCAAAAGACCAAGCAGAGTTGTGCGAGAGTGTGCTCAATAATCTCATTGAAAAAGGATACAATCCTCCCCGTGAACGAACAATGAAGTTCAAGAATTTGTTGAAGGGAAAAGCCGATAACTACTTCGATTTCTCACATATTAGCCCTTTTAAAATCGATGAAGATTTTGGTGAAGAGGAAATGAAGTATTTGGGCGCTCAAGCACAGTCAAGAGCCTTGCGAGGGTCTCAGAATGATATTGCTGAGGCGCTGGAAATCGAGTCATTCCTCCTAAGAAAAACAAATCATGAAGACGATATATTACGAAGAATGATTCTTCACGCGGAATTAATGATGGAGAAAGGAAAATATGCGGCCGCTTATGAATTCTTGACCGTTGATCTTGTTAAATCGGTAAGTAAACCAGTTACGACTTTATTCCAAGATGCATATTATTTAGCTACACTTCTTAAATCTGGAAGTCTTTCTACACAGAGTCAAAAGTCGCTTGAAATATTATCTGATTACATCCCTCGTTTGCTTACAGACAATCATCCTTCTCAAAGAATTGCGTATTGGTGTGTGCGTTGGCTAGATACTTTGGAAGAAGATATGCAGGCGCTCAACGAGGCTTGTCTCAGCCATTTGATTACTTTGACGACGATTCCAATCTTTACCCATGATGCACCCGGAATAATTCTCTCATGTGAAATATTAGATTTAGATAGCCGTGGATATTCAATACCAAAACTTGACATCGAAAAATTCTATAATCGGGTGAAGGGAAATTCCCAACTCACTACTCAAACTTGGCTTGAGAAACATCCCCCAAACGAAGATGATTGGCTGGCTCCATTGAATTTTAACTACAGATGATTTTTTACAATCGTGATGTGAGCAAGAAATATGCGGAGTGGATAGAATGAATTCAGATAAGGATTTAGTCATTGCAACAACCCTTCATTATGAACACCGTTCAATCATCAAGTCTCTGTTCGACAAACCAAAAGTTCCGATTCGTCTTCTGTCGAATGGAATAATCAATACTGACCGAAAGGATCCACTTTCCCATCAGTCGACGAGAGAAGTAAATGTGAAAGGTGCTAATATCCGGTATTATTTTCCAGAGGAAGGATACAAAAAAATCTACAGAACACTGTCCATTCTATCGCTCATTTCATCACTGGTATTCTTAGTGCAGATGGTGGAATGGACTGATAAAATATTGTTGGGAGAACTTGGAAATGGTCAAGACGATTTCTTCAAGCACTTTTTGCATTTTTCACCTTTGCTATTATGGATCGTTGTGGACCTCTGCCGAGATAAAGTCGGTATTCAGGAGTATGTGGAAATCACCTCTGCCAAGGAAGAAAGTATCCAACTTAAGGGAAATTTGCTATTCCAGGGTGAACACAATTTTTCCGCAGCCATGATTTGCATTGCATTAGCCCTCAATGTCGTGGTTCTTTCACCAGAAGATGGGTTATTGATTCTCCTGTTTGGATTGTTTTATTTGGTCGGAATTGTGGCATGCTTGCT
>Ga0209711_10002227_pt1 | contig 17726 bp, 16 predicted proteins | sample ArcticOcean_MG_C_7_FD_187441 | JGI IMG/M metagenome (GOLD analysis project Ga0209711, IMG submission 187441) | Marine microbial communities from western Arctic Ocean - ArcticOcean_MG_CB11_88 (SPAdes) (version 2) | ecosystem: Environmental > Aquatic > Marine > Oceanic | place: Arctic Ocean... | reverse complement strand
CTTGGATTTCCTTTTATTTTTAGAGGAGCTTTAGATGTAAGAGCAACTAAAATTAATGATCAAATGAAGATGGCAGCAGTTATAGCTTTATCAGCTTTAGCTAAAGAAACCGTTCCTGAATTTGTAAACATTGCATACGATAAAACAAAATTAACTTTTGGTAAAGATTATATTATTCCTAAGCCTTTTGATCCTAGGTTAATAACTAATGTCCCACCAATGGTAGCTAAAGCTGCCATGGATTCTGGTGTTGCCAAGCAACCCATTGAAAATTGGGATCAATACGAAGAAGAGCTGCATGGTAGGTTGTACGGAGATAAGAAAATTGTTAGACTGCTTTTAAATAGAGCTAAAGCAAATCCTAAAAAAATTGTTTTTGCTGAAGCGGATCATTTAGATGTTTTAAAAGCAGCTCAAATAGTTAGTGAAGAAGGTATTGGGTATCCAGTTTTACTTGGTGATAAGGATATTATTAATGAATTAAGAAATGAAATTGAATTCGATGATGATGTATTAATAATTGATCCTAAATCAGATATTGAGAAAAATAATAGAGAAAAGTACGGAACTAGTTTTTGGAATAAAAGAAAAAGAAAAGGAGTAACTCTATTGGACTCAATAGATAAAATGAAACAGAGAAATTATTATGCAGGGATGATGCTTAGTAGTGGTGATGTTGATGCTTTAATTTCAGGTTATTCTAGAAGTTATCCAGCCACATTCAAGCCTGTTATTGAAACAATTGGAAAGTCTAAAGGAATAAGTAAGGTTGCTACAACGAACCTTATGATTACAAATAAAGGTCCTTTGTTTTTTTCCGATACTTCAATAAATATTGATCCATCACCAAAAGATCTGGCTATAATTGCAAAAATGACTGCCGAAACTGTAAAAATGTTTGGGATTACACCAGCCATTGCTATGGTTTCTTATTCTAATTTTGGATCGTCCCCTCATCCCATGGCATCTAAAGTAAATCAAGCAGTTAAATATTTACATAGGTATTTCCCTGATTTATGTGTAGACGGAGGGATTCAAACTGATTTTGCATTAAACAAGGAAATGCTTTCTAATAAATTTGAGTTTTCTAAATTATCAGGAAAAAATGTAAACACTCTTATTTTCCCAAACTTAGATTCTGCAAATACAAATTATAAATTAGTAAAAGAACTTGATAAGGCGTTATCAATTGGACCAATAATGATGGGGATGTCAAAAGCTGCGCATATTATTCAACTTGGAGCTAGTGTAGATGAAATGGTTAACATGTCAGCTTTAGCTGTAGTTGATGCACAAAAAAAAATAAAACTTAAGTTATGATAACTCAAATAAAAGGAAGGTTAGTAGAAAAATCTCCAACAGAGCTAGTAATTGATTGCAATGGATTGGGGTATTTAGTCAATATATCTTTAAATACATTTTCTTTACTTTCAGATTCAGAAAACATATCACTATTTACGCATCTTCAAGTCAAAGAGGACTCTCATACTTTGTTTGGTTTTTATGAAAAAACAGAACGAAATCTTTTTAGAAAATTAATATCAGTTTCTGGAATTGGAGCAAGCACTGCTAGAACAATGTTATCTTCATTAAATCCAGAAGAAATTCAAAGAGCAATACTTTCTGAGGATGTTTCGACTATTCAATCTGTAAAAGGGATAGGTCTTAAAACAGCTCAAAGAGTTATAATTGAACTCAAAGACAAAGTAAGTTTAATCAATGAAGGCTCAGGGTTTAGTGTTGATTTTGCTAATTCTAAAAGAGAGGAATCCTTATCTGCTTTAGAAGTTTTAGGATACAGCAGGAAACAAACCACAAAGGTTGTAGATAAATTAATAAGTGAAGTTTCTGAAATTTCCGTGGAAGAGATTATTAAAAATGCTTTGAATAAATTATAATGTATTGATTAGACTTGTTTTAAATAAAAGGATCCTTTTTCTTTCTTTTGTTTTAATAGCGTTATTTAATAATAATGTTTTTGGACAAAAGGTTGTCCGTTTGGACACTATTGAAAACATAGTTTATCTAGGAAATTTTAAATTAAAAACTCCGTCATTATTTAAGTCAAAATATACTTATGATCCAATTTCAAATAAATATATATATCAGACAACAGTTGGGGAGATAGATGTTGGAATTCCTCTTGTATTAACACCAGAACAATATAGAAAAAGAATTAGGGAAGAAAATATTAAAAATTATTTTACCGAAAAAATTGATTTACTAAAAGATGAAGATGCGGAGGATGTTTCTAAACTTAAAAATTTACTTCCTGATTTATATGTAAATTCTAATTTTTTCCAATCCATATTTGGCGGAGATAAGATTGAATTAATTCCACAAGGGTCTATTTCAATGGATATAGGCGCTAGATATCAAAAAAGTGACAACCCTTCAATTCCATCTAGAAATCAAAGTAATATTGGCTTAGATTTTAATCAAAACATTAGTCTTAGCATGAATGGAAAAATTGGTGAAAGACTTAGTATTAGTTCAAATTATGATACTCAATCTACATTTGATTTTCAAAATTTATTAAAGCTTGATTATACTCCAACTGAGGATGATATTATACAAAAAATTGAGTTAGGAAATGTGAGCATGCCTTTAAGTGGTTCATTGATCTCAGGTGCTCAAAGTTTATTTGGTTTCAAGACTCAATTAAAGTTTGGTAACACTAATATTACTGCTGTTTTATCGGAACAAAGATCTGAATCTCAAACTGTTGTTTCGAAAGGAAGTGGAAGTTTTGAAGAATTTTCAATATTACCTTTAGATTATGATGAAAATAGACACTTTTTTCTAGGTCAATATTTTAGAGATAAATATGAGAAAACTGTAAAAACATATCCCTATTTAAATACTCAAATAAAGATTTCTAGAATTGAAGTTTGGGTAACCAACCGTTCAAGTCAAACACAAAACGTAAGGAATGTCATTGGTTTTCAAGATTTAGGAGAGTCAAATCCTGAAAAAACACAATTAGATCAATATTATGCTAATTTTTTCTTAAAACCAGGTATAAATACTTATCCAGACAATTCAGTAAACAAATTAGATCCAGATGAAATTGGAAATGGGCTTTTAAATTTATCTATAAGAGAAATATCAAAATCAAAAGAAGGTTTTGGATCTATTTCTAATTTAGTAAATGAAGGCGTTGATTATTCGGTTTTAGAAAACGCACGTAAACTGGATAGTAATGAATACAGTCTTCATGACAAACTGGGTTACATTTCTTTAAATCAGCCTCTAAATAATGATGAAATTTTAGCTGTTGCTTTTCAATATAGTGTTGGAGGACAAGTTTATCAAGTTGGGGAATTTGCCAATGATGGAATTGATGCAACATCACTTTCTAATCAGTCCGGTCAACAACAAATCTCCAATAACAGTTTAATCGTGAAATTACTAAAAAGTAGTATCACTAATGTGAATCAACCTATATGGGATTTGATGATGAAAAACATTTATTCTTTAGGTTCTCAAATTAATAAAGAGGATTTTAAACTTAATATTTATTACAGTAATCCTTCTCCATTAAATTATATTCAACCCGTTGACCAATCATCATGGCCAGAAAATATTAATGGAAAGACGTTATTGTCTTTATTTAACTTGGATAATCTAAACATGAATAATGATGTCCAAAAAGGCGGAGATGGATTCTTTGATTTTGTGTCAAACGTTACCATTGACTCAAGAAAAGGATTGGTTATTTTCCCCTCAATAGAACCTTTTGGAAAGTACTTATTTGACAAACTAAAGTCTCCAAATAGTGGAGGTGAGGATTATAATAATCTTTCTACATATAATTTAAACCAACAAAAATTCGTTTACAACGAGATATACGATTCATCTAAAATTGAAGCAGAAAAAGAGTCAGAAAAAAACAAGTTTGAAATTAAAGGATCATATAAAACAACAGGTGAAGTTGGAGGAATAGCCATAGGACAATTTAATGTACCTAGAGGTTCTGTAAAAGTTACAGCCGGTGGAAGAGTACTTCAAGAAGGACTAGATTATACGGTTAATTATCAAGCGGGCAGAGTCCAAATACTGGATGAATCTTTAAAAAACTCAAACGTTCCAATCGAAATATCAACTGAGAGTAATTCTTTTTATTCACAACAGAAGAAAAGATTTTCAGGAATTAATGTGGAACATAAGTTTAATGAAAACTTTATTATTGGAGGAACATTGATGAATCTAAGCGAAAGATCAATTAGCCAAAAAGCAAATTATGGAGTTGAACCTGTAAATAATACAATGATAGGTTTTAATGGAACGTATTCTTCAAAAGTTCCCTTATTAACTAGATTGGTAAATAAATTACCCAATATTAATTCAGATGTTGAATCTAATGTCTCTTTTAAAACAGAGTTTGCTTATCTGCATTCTGGGATTCCAAAAAACTCTGGATTTGATAATGTAGCAACTGTTTATGTTGATGATTTTGAGGGTTCGGAAACAAACATTGATTTAAAAGACACATCTTCTTGGAAGCTATCTAGCACACCCTTTGGAGTGGATGGTTCACAATTTGGAACAGATGATCTAAGAACTGGTTTTAATCGAGCAAAACTTGCATGGTATAATATTGATCCAATTTTTTACACTAGTCAAAGACCTAGCGAAGTTGATGATAACGAGCTTTCTAAAAATGAAACAAGAAGAATTTTTATTGAAGAAATTTTTCCTCAGCAGGATATAATTGAGGGTCAATCCAGGATTCAAAACACTTTTGATCTTAGTTTTTTTCCAACTGAAAAAGGACCATATAATAATAATATAGCTCAAGATTTTCTTAATGATTCAAAAAGTAAATGGGGAGGAATTACTAGAGATTTGTCGTCAACTAATTTTGAAAAATCTAATGTAGAATTTATTCAATTTTGGCTTTTAGATACTTTTAGTGAAAATGAATCAAACTCTAATAGTTTAGGGAATTTAGTTTTAAACCTTGGGAACATTTCTGAAGATATTTTAAAAGATGGTAAAAAATTATATGAAAACGGATTGCCAACTAGTAATTCTCAGGAGATAGTTAATGAATCAAATTGGGGTAAAACACCCGCAACTCAATCTTTAATTTATTCATTTGATTCAGACGAAAACAATAGAGTTTTACAAGATTTGGGTTATGATGGTTTAAATGATAATCAAGAACTTGAAAAATATAACAATGGATCTACCATAGATCCAGCTGGAGATAATTACCAATATTATATTGATGCTAATGGAGGAATTTTAAACAGATATAAAAATTATAATGGAACTCAAGGTAATTCGCCTATTAATGTCAGTGATAATGGAAGAGGATCTACCACAGTCCCGGACAATGAAGATGTAAATCAAGATAACACAATGAACACAATTGACAGTTATTTTGAGTACAGTGTGCCCATTACCAAGAATATGAAGGTTGGAAACCATCCTTTTATAAGTGATATCAGAAATGACGTAAAGGTTGATCTTCCTAACGGAAATTCAACTACTACAAGATGGATTCAGTTTAAAATACCCGTCTCTAGTCAATTTTATAAAAGCAGTAAATACAGCTCGTTTTTTAAAGCAGTTAATGGGATAGATAACCTGAGGTCTATAAGATTTATGAGAATGTATTTAGAAGGGTTTTCAAAACCGGTAACCTTTAGATTTGGAACTCTAGATTTGGTTAGAAGTGAATGGAAAAGATATACGAAAAATTTAAATGAAAGTAATATTAGCTATCCTAACACATCAATTGAAATAGGATCGGTTAATATTTTAGAAAATGAAAACAGAACTCCCGTTAATTATATTTTACCCCCAGGTGTTGAAAGAGAAGAGATAAATTCAAACAGTACTATTATTAGACAAAATGAGCAGTCGCTTTCTATTAAAGTAAATGATCTTCAACCAAAAGATTCAAAAGGGGTTTACAAGATTATTGATTTCGACATGAGGCAATATAAATCTTTAAAAATGTTTATTCATGCAGAATCAATTGAAGGAAGTAATAAACTTCCAGGTGAGGGAGCTGATGAAGAACTAGATAAAAGGTTAGTAGCTTTTTTAAGGATTGGATCTGATTTGAAAGATAATTATTATCAAATTGAAGTCCCTTTAAAACCAACATCCTATAATTCTGGTAGCTCAAACAGATTTAGTGCGGATCAAGTTTGGAATCCAGATTTCAATTCAATTGATTTTTCTTTAGAAAAATTAACACAGATTAAAGCAAAAGCGATTAGTCAGAATAATCTTTCTGAGGTGTTGTATTTTAATGATGATTTAGAAATAATTAATGAATTTTCCAATATTTCAGGTCTTCCAGGTGATAAAAAATATAAGTATGCTATTAAAGGGAATCCAACAATAGGGTCAATTAAAAACATTATGATAGGGTTAAAAAACCCTTCCCAATCTAACGGAGATATTTTAAGTGGAGAGGTTTGGTTTAATGAACTTAGACTTTCTGAGATAGATGGTAAAGGAGGTTGGTCAGCATTAGCTTCAATGGATGCCAATTTAGCAGATTTTGCAAAAATTTCACTATCTGGAAAAATGTCTACAATTGGATTTGGTTCAATAGATAAATCACCTAATCAAAGAAGTCGAGAAGAGTTAAAACAATATGGATTAATTAGTAGTTTAAATTTAGGCCAATTGTTGCCAAATAAATGGGAAATTCAAATTCCAGTTTCATATAGTATTTCTGAAGAATTTTCAACACCAGAATACGATCCCTTTTATCAAGATATTAAATTAGAGGATCGTATAAATTCAGCTACAAGAAATTCTCAAAAAGATTCAATAAAAAATCAAGCAATTAGCTATAGAAAAGTAAGTAGTATTAATTTGTTAGGTGTTAAAAAAAATAGATCTGCCGAGCAAAAAGAAAGGGTTTATGATATTGAAAACTTTGATTTTTCGTATAGCTATAATCAAGAGCTTCAGCACGATTATGAAATCGAAAATTTCACAAAAAAAACAGCAAGAGTAAGTTCTTCATATAACTATTCATTTAATCCTTTTGTTATTTCTCCGTTTAAAAAAATTAAGTTTTTAGAAAACAATAAATATTTAGAGTGGATAAAGGAATTTAATTTTAACCCCTTGCTTTCAAGCTTTAGTTTTGATGCTAATATTAACAGGACTTTTAATAGTCAAAGATTTAGAGATATTTATATTGAGGGTGCTGACTCTTCTAATCAAATTGCACTTCCTGAAATTCAACAGAGGAATTTTTTGTTTGATTGGAATCTTAGTTTGAGTCAAAATTTAAGTAATTCGTTAAGAATTGATTTTTCAGCTTCCAATAATAGTGTTGTTAAAAATTACTTTGAAACGGATATTGTTGGTGATCAGATAGTTAATAAAGAGTTAGATATTTGGGATGGATTTTGGAATACAGGGGAAGCTAACTCTCATAACCAATCTTTTGGAGTGACTTATGAGCTGCCATTTAAATTATTTCCTTTTATAAATTTTATTTCAAGTTCATATAATTATTCTGGAGATTTTAATTGGGAAAGAGGGTCTGATGCAATGGCATTAGTTGAAGATGAACAAGGAAATATTTTAGGAAATGTTAATACTGTTCAGAACTCAAATAGTCAGTCTTTAAACGTGACATTTAATATGTCTAAATTATATAGAAATCTAAAATTAGAAAAGAAGAAAAAACCAAAAAATTCAAAGGAAAAATTGACCAACTCAGTAATAGGTTTTGTTACAGGCTTGTCCCGTTTTAAATTGAATTATACTGAAAATAGCGGAAAAGTATTACCTGGATATATGGAAACGTTAGGGTTTTTAGGCACATCTAAGCCCTCAATGGGATTTGTCTTTGGAAGTCAGTCTGACATTAGGTTTGAGGCAGCAAAAAACGGATGGTTAACTAATTTTCCAAGTTTTAACGAGCAATTTACTCAAGTTCATAATACTAAATTTGATGTTTCGGCTGAGATAAGCTGGATTGATGATTTGAAGATATCATTAAAAGCAAACAGAAAGTATTCAGAAAACTATTCTGAAAATTTTATTATAATTGATAATGAGTATAATGCTTTATCACCTAATTCTTTTGGAAATTTTGAAATTTCTACTATACTAATTAATACTTCGTTTTCAAAAAGCAATGAAAACATCTCCGAAACTTTTGAAAATTTTCAAAACAACAGATTGGTTATTGCCCAAAGATTAGCCGCATTAAACGGAGATGTTTCTGGAGATATTGATGAATTTGGATTTCCAATTGGTTATGGAAAAAACAATCAATCAGTACTTATTCCAGCTTTTTTGTCAGCCTATTCGGGAAAAAATCCAGAAAGTATTTCATTAAATGCAATTTCAAAAACTCCTTTACCTAGTTGGTCACTTTCATATAGTGGACTTATGAATATTGATTTTATTAAAGAACGATTTAAAAGATTTAGTTTGGGTCATGCTTATAGATCAAGTTATACGTTAAATAATTTTAAATCTAATTTAGAATACGATTCTGAAAACACTCAATTGACAGATGATTCAGGAAATTACATCAACGAATTCTTATACACTAATGTGAATTTAGTTGAACAATTCAATCCTCTTTTAAAGATTGATATGGAGCTAAACAACTCTCTTCAAATAGTAATGTCATTAAAAAAAGACAGGGCCTTGTCTTTAAGCTTAGATAATAATTTATTGACTGAGTCCTCGGGAACAGATTACTCAATTGGACTTGGATATAGAATTAAAGATTTGAAATTTACTAACAGGGTGGGTGGAAAAAGAAAAGTTTCTAAAGGAGATTTAAATATTAAAACAGATTTAAACTTTAGAGACAACATTACTGTAATAAGAAACTTAAATATTCTTGATAATAAAGTTACAGCTGGTCAAACTATGTGGTCTTTAAAGACATCTGCAGATTATAATTTAAGTAAAAGTTTTAATGCAATCTTCTTCTACGATCACTTGTTTTCTAAGTTCGCTATATCAACTGCATTTCCCATGACGACAATTCGTGCAGGGATGACTTTAAGGTACAGTTTTGGTGAATAATTTTTTATGAATAAATAGATTTTAGAATTATATTCGCTTAAATAAATTTTTTAAAATGGAAATTAAACCTGAACTAAAATATACAAAAGATCACGAGTGGATTTCAATAGATGGAGATAATGCTACTATTGGAATTACTGATTATGCTCAAGGTGAGTTAGGTGATATTGTATATGTAGAGATAGAGGCTTTAGGAGAACAATTAGACAAAGAAGAAATATTTGGATCTGTTGAAGCTGTTAAAACTGTTTCTGATTTGTTTTTACCAGTATCTGGTGAAATCACTGAAATGAATGAAGGTTTAGAAGATAATCCAGAACTTATTAATGATGATCCCTATGGAGAAGGTTGGATAATTAAAATGAAAATCAGTGATCAAGGTGAATTAACTGATCTATTAAGCGCGGATGCTTACAAAGAACTTATTGGTGCTTAAAAAACATCTTCCATTATTAGTTTTTTTATATACAATAGCAATTATAATTGTATCACTAATTCCAATTCCGAACTTACCCTTACCTGAGTTTAGCTTATTACAGCCTGATAAATTATTTCATTTTATTGTTTATTTTATTATGTTTTTGGGCTGGAAACAATCCAATTTCTTTAAAAAAGACAAACTCTACTTGAAATGTTTAGGGACAGTGTTTTTAGTAGGCTTGTTTACTGAATTTTCACAAGGAACTCCATTTATAGAAAGATATTTTGAACTAGCAGACTTGCTAGCAAACTCACTTGGAATACTTTTTTCTTATGTGATATTTGTTTTATATCCATTTAAAAAGAAACATGCTTAGTTTTTTTTAAAAAAAAAAATTACTTTAGCTATAATTAATTCAAATTTATGCAGCCTAAAAAAAACCCAAATTCAGATCTAAGAAACTACAGTAGGTTACTGCTTGCGTTTGGTCTTTGTATTGTTTTATTTGTTTCATGGAGAGCCATTGAGTTTAAAACGTATGAGGCAGTGTATGATTATGAATCTTTAAATGTTGATGATGACGATGATGAAGAAATTCCAATTACTGAACAAATAAAAACACCACCACCACCACCACCACCACCTGCTCCTGAAATCATTGAAGTAGTTGAGGATGAGGAAGAAATTGAGGAAACTATAATTGAATCCACTGAAACTGATCAAGAAGAAATAGTCGAAGACGTTGAGGAAGAAGAAGAGGAAATGGACCTTGATATTCCATTTGCTATTATTGAAGATGTTCCTTTATTCCCTGGTTGTGAAAGAGTAGCTAAATCTAAAAGAAGACAATGCTTTCAAGAGCAAATGAATAAGCACATAAGTAAGAATTTTAGATATCCAGAAATTGCTCAAGAAATGGGTATTCAAGGTAGAGTTTTTGTTCAGTTTATGATTGGTAAAGACGGAAATATTAGCGGGGTAAGAACTCGTGGACCAGACAAAAATTTAGAAAAAGAAGCTAAAAGAATAATTGACAAACTTCCAAGAATGACACCAGGAAAACAAAGAGGAAGAGCCGTTAGAGTTCCTTTTAGTATTCCGATTACATTTAGACTTCAATAGTTTTTGAACACCCTTAATTAAATCAGAGAATAATAATTGTTTTCTCTACATTTCTGCATTAACTTTGCACTCTATTTTTTTATATGAATAGCAGTTCAGTTAGTTTGAATACTTCTTTTTTATTTTTTTCAAAATCTTTTTTTGAATTAACTAAGGCTAGACTTGCTATTAGTGTTGTTTTCTCATCAGTTGTAGGTTATTTATTAGCCGTTGACTCCTTTGATTTGTACACCCTTATATTACTTTCAATTGGGGGATATTGTATGGTTGGTGCTTCAAACTCATTTAATCAAATAATTGAAAAGGATATAGATGTTTTAATGGATAGGACTAAAAACAGACCTATTCCATCAAAAAAAATGTCTGTAAGTACTGCTTTTTATATTTCAATTATTTTAACTCTAATTGGTATAGTTGTTTTGTATAAAATTAATCCAAGAACAGCTCTCTTTGGAGCAATATCAATATTCATTTATACATGTTTGTATACTCCATTAAAAACAATAACTCCTTTGTCAGTTTTTGTCGGAGCATTTCCTGGAGCTATTCCTTTTATGCTTGGATGGGTGGCGGCAACAAATAATTTTGGTATTGAGTCTGGAACATTATTTATGATTCAATTCTTCTGGCAATTCCCTCATTTTTGGGCTTTAGGCTGGATGTTACACGACGATTATCAAAAGGCTGGGATTAATATGTTGCCAACAAAAAAAAGAGATAAGTCAACAGCTCTGCAAATAGTACTTTATTCACTTTGGACAATAATAATTTCAGTATTTCCAGTTACTGGACTCACAGGCGATCTTAAACTTACTGTTGGATCAGCTGTAGTAGTAGTATTGCTAGGCTTAGTAATGCTATTTTACTCAGTAAACTTGTATAATAAGATGAATGTAGCTGCTGCAAAAAAATTATTTACCGTTAGTATTTTATATTTAACACTTTTACAAATAACTTATTTAATAGATAAAATGTATTTATGGACTTAGAAGAACAACAAGAATTAAAGCAAAAACACAGAAGAGCAAGAAAGATGATGCTTCTATTTTCTTTGCTTAGTATAACTATGACATTTGCTGGTTTGACTAGTGCTTACATAGTCAGTAAATCTAGACCAGATTGGTTGGTTGATTTTCAATTACCGGATTATTTTATTTCTAGTACATTGATCATAGTTTTAAGTAGTATTAGCATATGGATAGCTAAAAAAAGTATTAAAAATGACAACTTTTCTAAAACATCTTTTTGGATTGGAATTACATTTTTATTGAGTGTTTTATTTGTCATTTCTCAATTTCTGGGTTTCCAAGAATTAATTTCTAAAGGCTATTATTTCACTGGAGCTCAAAGTACTGTAACAACATCTTTTCTGTATGTTCTTTCCATGCTTCATTTGGTTCATGTTCTAGCAGGAATGATAGTATTAATAGTGGTGTATATAAACAACAAAAAGAACAAGTACAAAGAAGAAAAACTTGGTTTTGAATTAGCTGAAACATTTTGGCATTTCTTAGGTTTTTTATGGTTGTATTTGTTTGTGTTTTTATATTTCTTTAGATAGTAAAAAATTGTAACTTTGTAACCTTAATTTGTATATTTAAATGAGCTCAACAATAACAACAATAGACGACGATAATAATGATGTTTGGGGTGGAGGAAATAAGCCCTTTAATTCTAGCTACGGAAAATTAATGATGTGGTTTTTTATCGTTTCTGATGCATTAACTTTTGCTGGTTTCTTGTCAGCTTATGGTTTTTCAAGATTTAAAAACATGGATTCTTGGCCTATTGCTGACGAGGTATTTACTCACTTTCCTTTTTTACATGGAATAGATGCTCCAATGTACTATGTAGCATTAATGACATTTGTATTAATTTTTTCATCTGTTACTATGGTTCTTGCTGTTGATGCGGGACATCACATGCAAAAAGGAAAAGTTGCATTTTACATGCTGTTAACAATTATAGGTGGAGCTATTTTTGTTGGATCACAGGCTTGGGAATGGAGTAATTTTATAAGAGGAGAGTACGGAGCTGTTGAAACTAAAGGAGGCCAAATTTATCAATTCCAAAGTTTAGAAACAGGTAAAAGAATAGCCTTACATGATTTTGCAGTTGAAATTCCATCTGAAAGAGTTCAACATGAAAGTAAAAATGGAGTGTGGTACATAGGTGAAGGCTCATTACCATCTTACACTACCCAGGAGGTTATTTCTGGTTTTGTTGCGGATTCTGATATTGTAATTAAAACTGAAAAAATTGATAAAAATGGTCATAAAATTATATTATCAAGAGAAGAGTCACTAAATAAAATAACTCAAGCCGTTAATGTTGTTGAGGGAGCGAATTTAATTAATAACGAATATGGAAATCGTTTGTTTGCTGATTTCTTCTTTTTTATAACAGGGTTTCATGGATTTCATGTTTTATCTGGGGTGATTATTAATATTATAATTTTCTTCAATGTTCTTGTTGGAACTTATGAACGAAGAGGTCATTATGAAATGGTTGAAAAAGTTGGATTGTATTGGCATTTTGTCGATTTAGTTTGGGTATTTGTATTCACTTTCTTTTATCTAGTTTAATATATTAAAATGGAAAATAGCACACATAAATTAGAAATTTTCAGAGGACTTGTAAAGTTCAAGTCTAACACAAGTAAAATTTGGGCAGTATTGTTTTTTTTATCTGTAGTTACTATAGTCGAAGTAGCACTTGGTATTATAAAGCCTGAAGTATTGATAGTAAATTCATTTTTGAGCATGAAGCTTATAAACTGGATTTTTATTATTCTAACCATAGTTAAAGCATATTATATTATGTGGGACTTTATGCACATGAGAGATGAAGTTAGAGGACTTCAATTTTCTGTTATTGTGACACTTTCGTTTTTAATAGCTTACTTGGCTTTTATATTATTGGTCGAAGGAAATTATATTTTTGACGTTATGTATGAAGGATTTGTGAGTTGGAATTTTTAACCACCAAAATCATTTAAATGAGAAAATATATAGTTCTCACTATTCTTTTTGTTTTGCCCCTAGTTGTTTACCTTTTTTTTGCGTCTGGCATTAACCATTTCGCTAAACTTCCTGTATTAACAAATAGTGTTGTTGACGTTTCAGAATTTTCAAATTATACTTTTAAAAATAAAATCACTGTTTTGGGATTTTTCGGAAATAATATTCAAGATAAACATGGTGATGCATTAAATCTAAATCAAAAAATTTATAAAAGATTTTATCAATTTAAAGATTTTCAATTTATTATGGTTCAGCCTAATGGCACTAGTGAATTAATTTTAGATCTTAAAAATGATTTAAAAACTGGAACGGATACGGATCTTATCAATTGGAAATTCATAACTATTGAAGAGGATAAACTGGGAGGATTGTTTAATAGTTTAAAAACAAACCTTTCTTTGGATTCAAACGCAGGCACTCCTTACGTATTTATCATTGATAGAGATTCTAATTTAAGAGGAAGAGATGACGATGATGGCGTCAAGTATGGATATGATTCTAGATCTGTTGCAGACATAAATAACAACATGTTAGATGATGTAAAAGTTATTCTAGCTGAATACAGAATGGCATTAAAAAAGAACAACAGGTATAAAGAGAGTTTAGATTGAAAAAGTATTCTTACATAGGCGTTTCTTTTATTGTATTAATCTTTGGGATTATATTCTTCCCAAGAATAATGGATCGAATTGAAAACCAGTCTATAAATGACTCGAAACGTCTGTCTATTTCTGACGAGCTTAGCTTTATAAAACTAAATGGAGAAAAAAGAAAAGTTGCTGATTTTTTATTCTTAAATCAAGACAGTCTATTTATAAGTAACCAAGATTTTAATGGCAAAGTATTTGTTGCGGAATTTTTCTTTACAAGGTGTCCGTCTATATGTATAGAAATGAATAAAAACATGAAAATTTTAGACGAGTTATATGGCGACAGAGATGATTTTGGGATAGCATCATTTACTATAGATCCCGAAAATGACACTCCAACTACATTAAAAAAATACTCTGAATTAATTGAAGTAAAATCAAAAAATTGGCATTTTTTAACTGGAGATAAGGAAGATATTTATGAGCTGTCAAACAAAGGATTCAATATTTTTTCCTCTATTAACCAAGCAGTTGAAGGCGGGTTTGAGCATCAAGGATTTTTTGCTTTGATAGATAAGGATGGTTATATTCGTTCAAGAGTAAACGATTATGGCACTCCTATTGTATATTATTCAGGGATAACTAATGAAAATGAAAATATACAAGGAATTGAGATGATTAAAGAGGATATTGATAAACTTTTAAATTTAAAATAATGGCTAGTAATAAATATGGAATTTGGATTAAAATTGTATCTGTTTTAATCCCTGTTGTTGTAGCTATTTTGTTTACTGTTAGAATTCCCAATGTTGAACCCTTGTCGTTTTTACCTCCAATTTATGCTACAATAAATGGATTTACAGCCCTTCTTTTGATTTTGGCACTTAGAGCTATTAAATCAGGAAAAAGATTACTACATGAAAGATTAATGAAGACTTGTATTGCTTTGTCATTAGTTTTTTTAGTCATGTATATAGCTTATCATATGACTTCAGATCCAACTCCTTTCGGAGGAGAAGGAGCGATAGCTTATTTATATTATTTTATATTAATTTCTCATATCATATTATCAATAATCTTAATTCCACTTGTATTAACAAGTTATGTAAGAGCTATTCAAGCTCAATTTGATCCACATAAAAAGATTTCTAAAATCACATTCCCGATTTGGCTATATGTAGCAGTTACTGGGGTTGTGGTATATCTAATGATTGCACCTTATTACGTATGAGTTTAATGATTTATTTATTGGATCTGCAATGCGCTATGTGTAGGGCAGTTTTAGAGTCAGGTGCTGACCAAAAAACTGCTGAAAGTTTAAATGATGGAATAGTTTATTTAATGATCATTCCATATATACTAGGCGGATTAACTCTGTATTTTCTCTATTTAAAATTTTTTAAAAAGTAATATTGTATATGTGTAATTTTTTTTTACTTTTGCTACTATGTAATGCATAGTACTATGCAATGTATAATATAGTAGTTAGCCTTAAATCTCAAATGAAATATATTCCATATATAATTTGATTTAAAGTGTTTGAGATTAAGGCTAGGTATTTAAAAACCAAAAAATGGAATTACTTATTGAATGGAAACAATTATTTGGATTGATACTATTACTAATAATTACAGTAATTACTATCAATTTTATTAAAAGAAAAATTAAAAACTTAAAACAATGAAAAAAATATTATTACTATTAGTTATCACTTTCACGTTCATCTCTTGTGATGCTTTTAAAGTAAACCCTACAGTTACCGTAAACAACGATATTAACTTGACCATAGACGGAGAGAATATGGACGGAGTTCAAGGGGAGTGGATTATTTCTTCCGAAGAAAAACAAGAAAATGGTAAAGAGATAGTTATTATCACCATCAAAAAAAAAGAAATAAATTAAGCTTTAATTGAGTACTGAAAATTTTAAAATACAAATAAGAAAAGGACTTTTGGAATTCTGTGTTTTACAGATTGTTTCTAAAAAAGAAGTTTATGCATCTGAAATTATTGAGGAATTAAAAAATTCTAAAATAATTGTAGTGGAAGGTACCGTATATCCATTACTGAGTCGATTAAAAAAATCAGAGTACATAAAACATGAATGGAAAGAATCTTTACAAGGACCACCACGCAAATATTATTCGATTACTGATTCTGGATTAAAATATATTGAAGAATTGATTGTTTCTTGGAACGATATTAATAGCTCGGTTAAATCATTATTAAAATCCAAAAATTAAAATGAAAAAAACACTTACAATTAATATAGGTTACTCCATTTTTAATATTGATGAAGATGCCTATGAAATATTAAATAAGTATCTAGATTCAATTAAGGATTATTTTCAGAAGATTGACAATGACCCTGATATTATTAAAGATTTTGAATTAAGAATTGCAGAAAATTTTTCGTCGAAAGTTTCATCTTCAAAACAATGTATAGATTTAAGTGATGTTAAAGAAGTCATTGAGATTATGGGATCATTAGATGACTTTAAAGAAATTTATAATGATACTGAAACTGAAAATGTAAAAGAAGAGAAAAAAAGTAATAAACTTTTTAGAGATTCTAGCAATAGAATTATTGCAGGAGTTTGCTCTGGTATAGCTGAATATTTTAAAATTGATCCAATAATTGTAAGAGTTCTATTTTTTATAGCAGTTCCATTGAATTTAATAGTGTATATAATTTTTTGGATAGGAATCCCGTCTAAAGATTTTAACCCTGATCTTCGAAAAATACTTTATAGAGATAAAGAGAATGGAGTAATTGGAGGGGTATCCAAAGGACTTTCAAATTATCTTAAAATTGACGCCAATATAATAAGAGTAATCTTTGTTTTGAGTTTATTTTTCGGAGGAGCTGGGTTACTATTCTATCTCTTATTATGGCTTTTCACTAAAGAAGCAAAGACTATCGGACAAAAAATGAATATGTCGGGTTTTAATGTGAATCTATCTAATATTGAGGACTTCATTAAAAAAAAAACAAAAAATCTAAACAGTCCTGAAAACACTTTAACTAAGGTTTTTTTATTTCCTTTCAGATTATTAGCTCCATTAATTAATGCATTTTTAAAGATTGGAGTTTTCGTTTTTAAAACAATATTCTTTATGTTTTCTTCAATATTTATTGTTTTTATTTCTATTTTATTAATTATTTTTTCAACTATATCATTTAAAGATATTAGTCCAGAACAAGATCCTGAATTTTATGAACTATTAAATGCTGTACCTGATTACTTTGCGATATTTTCAGTACTTTTCTTACTACTTACAATTGTAATTTCTGTTATTATTTCATTTTATGTATTGTTTAAAAAGAAATCAAATTCTTATTTTTTTATATTGTTAATTTTTTTGTGGATAGCTTTTTTAATACTTATTATTATTTCATTACCAAATATAATTTTAAACATGCAAGATTTAAATTTGCTACCAAATTGGATTGACGGCAACTATTCTTTTATTTGGAAATGGGATGATGGTATAATGTTAAATAAAAATAATTAGGTTTAAAAAGTAAACTAGTTTA
>Ga0209711_10002222_pt1 | contig 17733 bp, 22 predicted proteins | sample ArcticOcean_MG_C_7_FD_187441 | JGI IMG/M metagenome (GOLD analysis project Ga0209711, IMG submission 187441) | Marine microbial communities from western Arctic Ocean - ArcticOcean_MG_CB11_88 (SPAdes) (version 2) | ecosystem: Environmental > Aquatic > Marine > Oceanic | place: Arctic Ocean... | reverse complement strand
CAGTAACATTTAAAGCTTGTCTAATTTCTGCTTTAGCAAGCTGATTACTTTGTTTTACTTCTAATGCAAGAAATACAAGTGAAAATATTATTGCAACTACACTTGTTAATTCAACAATAATTCTATATTTATTTGGCATATTTATTTAATTTTAATTTACACAAAATTAACTGCTTTAAAATAAATACCCTTAATTATGAAATCTTAGATACATTTAAATACTTAAATAAAAATAAATTCCAAATCTTCTATTGTAAACCACAGGCATATCATCTTCAGGTTTTTATTCCTTCCTTAAAAAGAGTGATTTAAAAACTTTAAGTGAAAAATAAATGCCCAACAAAGATAAACCGATAATCAATAGTATATCAGCGCCTTGCCAAGACATAAGTTTAAATAGACAAGCAAAAATGCTGACAGATAATCCTAAATATTTAACCTTAACTAACATAATGTAAATATATGGGAAGAATAGCTGCAAACATCACAGGGTTGTATTCTCATATAATTAATTCATATAAAATATTGAAGTAAACAACAATATTAATAAGATGTAAAACTCTATGAATCCATTTACCCCAATTTTTATCTCTTTTGCTAATGAAATAATTAGTCCTTGCTATGGCATAAAACCCAAGGTTTAAATAAAGAATAATTAGTAACTTTTCCATACCCTAAAAGTAAATAATCTAAATTACGAATTTCGCAAAATGATCCAAAGAACTAATAATTAATTTTAGGGGCGTTTTATGTTTTATTACTACCTTGATAATCAAATCTTAAATCAAAAAAAATGGAAACTTTAGGTGTAATAGGATTTATTTTTGCTTTAGCTGCCTTAAGTATGGTGCTTCAACAAAAAAAAGTAATTGAAACTATAAAAAAAGAGGTTGATGAATTAAAGAAAAAAAATAACCGCTAATCAACTTATTGGCATTTTCTATTAAACCACAGGCATATCATCATCAGTAAGTTCAAGAAGAAAAATACGGTATTATGATATTATAGGTTTATTGAATCTTTATTAACCATAAATCAATTAAAATGAGAAGTGTAATTACTTTTCTGCTTTTTCCATTTTTAATTCATAGCCAACAAACGCAACAGGTTAGAAACTATGGAGATGTAGAACAAATAAATATAGAAACTAAAAAACGTGATAATAGCTGGACGTTAAATATTATTGGTTCAAAATTTTATCACGATGAATTCATACCAACAATGGTTAACGGAAAAGAAATTAAGGTCAAGTATAACGCATTAGATGATTTTATGCGCTCACAGGTTGGACCTAATCTTTTCGCTTTTCCTAAAAACGAAATTCTACTTTTAGATAACAAGGAATCTTGGATTACCTATAGTAATAGTTGGTTTAGAATATTAGATAAAAGGAATGATTTTATATATTTATTAAAACCAATTGCTAAATTTTATCCCTCAAAAAAATCAGATGGGTTTTCAGAAAATACAAATCCAGAATTTAAAATTAAAAATGAATTTTATTCTTTGAAAGATGATAATATCATTTTGTTAAAAAAAAAGGAGATAAAAAAACTTAGATTAAAAAAAATGCTTTAAAACTAAAATAATTTTTGAAAGTATCTATCCTAACAGGTGTAATAGCTTAGTATATTACTAATACTCTATATATTTGACAGATGAAATTTAACTTACGCACTTTTATAACATTTATCTTTACAATATTTTTAGCTGAAGTGCACTCTCAGGATTCAATTAATCATTACAAGGCTCTTCGCCTTAAAAATGAACTAGGATTTCAAAAGTCTTTTCGAGTATTAAAAACTACATTAAAAAGTTTAGAGGGGTTTCAAACTTATTATCCTGGAACTAAAATAACCCTTGAAAAAATACTACGATACCACTTCTATACGGCAATTCATATTAATCAAAAAGAGAATAAACTGTATTCGATGGATTTAACTGAATTCGAATTAAAAAAAAATACTTCAGAGGAAGAAATAACAAAAGAAACAGTTTCACTAATTGGAGATATGTTTTTCGGTTCAAATGAACTTAAAGTAATACCTTTTAATAATTAATCAAAAATACAATCATATTCTTATTTATTCCTCTCACAGTAATAAATCATATATTTTCACTAATTAACTTTAATGTCGTTTTCTTTTAAACCACAGGCATATCATCTTCAGTAAGTTCTGGGATTTATGATGTTTGAATAACCATAAACATATTGATTTTGAAAAATTTTATTTTTTCTAGCTTTTTATTTTTTCTTTCCTTTGCTTTTGGACAACAAGGGACAAGTATTGATCTAGACGAGGTGGTTAATTCCGCTGTCGCTATCCCAAAAATTTATTTGAATGATAATATCTATTCATTCAGAGAAAGAGATGCATTCATCAAAAAGTTGTTTAGATCTGCTTTTTGGAGAGAATTTAATTTTATAATTCCTTTGGAAGATTATAAAACAGGAAAATTACATTCATTTCAAAGTGAAGGTCCATTAAGAGTTTTTATTAATGATAATGAATTGACTGAAAAGCATCTCTTTAAAAATTTCATTTCCATCAGAGAGCTCACTCAAAAGATTGAAAAAGTTGAAATCAGAACTGATCAACTAACTATATCTGCAATTGTAATTAATACTCAACTTGGCTTGGAAAATAATTCTTTAAATAAAAAAAGAAGTTATACCATAAAAGGCAAAAAGAATAGAGAATTAATGATTGAATACCAAAAACTTGAAAATCAATTTAAATTAAAAATTCAGCAATTAAAAATTAAAAAGAAATATGCTGAAGAAAATGATAATATAATAAAAATGGATTCTTTTCAAAATCAACTGAAAAGGACTCTTTTACTAAGCTATTTATATACTGCTAATTTTGCAATTTCAAATTCTAATTACGAAATAGCACCTTATTTAGCATATACAAAAATAAGTGATGCAAATATTTCATTACTAGACTCTGTTGCATTAAAGCTTTCTCCAAAAGTAAAAAAATCGAAATATGGAAAAAAATTTCTTGCTCTATTAAGATCAAAAAAAAATTAAGAAAAATTAAACCACAGACATATCGTCTTCAGTAAGTTCTGAGATTTGTTATATTTGAGTATTATTAACCATAAATAAATATAAAATGAAAAAAATTGGAATCTTATTACTTCTATTTATTACTTCCAATCTTATTGCCCAAAATAATTCTAAAGATGAGACAGAGATTACAAAATTAATTCAAAGTAATTGGGAAATAAACAATAAGGGCAACATTGATGTTAGACTTATGTCAGACAATGGTCACTATGCATTTAATTCTACAGGGGGGCTAATGATTTATGACCAAAATCCCAACAACAGAAAAAATGAATGGGATTACGTTAGCTTACAACCTAAACATATCAAAGTAGTATCTCTTGTTCAAGGAAAAGCTGCAATAGCTATGTTTTATAGCGAAGGTAGTATGAAACCAAAAGGGAGTCCTGCTGTCTCTCATTATATGACAAGAGTATCAGAAACTTATATAAAAGAAAATGGTAAATGGGTTATAAAAACAGCTCATTATTCTCCAATATCAAGTGGAAGTGGAACATCTCAAATAGGATCAAGATCTGAAGACAATTAAATAAAAGACCTTTCTATGCATAAAAACGTCACTAATTAGCTTTAGTGGCGTTTTCTTTTGAATCATCGGCATATCATCTTCAGTAAGTTCTGGGATTTGTTATATTAGCTGTAATGGAGTTATTAGCTTATTTTTTAGCATTTTTTGGGTTTTTTATACTCATAAAAGGTATTAAACCCACAATATTATGGATAAATAATATTACTGATAAAGATTTAGCAAAGGGAGTCGTTATTATTGCAATTTTTTTAACAGTTTGTTTCTATCCATTTGCTATTATAAATTACCTATTGTCATTGTGATATTTTGAAAACAAAGACAGCTTGTTTTGTCCTATATAGTATTTTTAATTGCTGTTATAGTTGGTGTTTTATTTTAAATCATAAATTATGAAATGGATAAAAAATTTACTTAAATGTTTTAAGAAAAGAAGAGATAGGAATTTAAAATTCCGAAAAGAATATTATGAGCGAACAGGGGTTGACCTTAATAAGGTAAATCCTAATGATAATAGTGGGGGATTTACATAAAAATTTTTATTCTAGTTTAGAAACCATACGAAATTTTTAATGTGGTGTTTTTCTTTTTTTCCACAGGCATATCATCATCAGTAAGTTCTGGAAGAAACACGGTGTTCTATTGTACATATTAACAGTCAATAACAAATACTTACTTTACTTTAATTGTATAATAATTGACATAGCAGTGTACATATTGGTGTATAAATACCTTGCAAAGTACTAATTATATTGAATTTAATAAATTATTGTAGAATATATGATGTTATAATCCATTAGACTTTATTTACTTCCTAATAGCCAACCATTAGTTAAATCACATTACTATTAAATTTGATCAGATAATATCCATAAAAACGCATCTTGAATAGATTAAGGATTTAGATTATTATCTTATTCATATAATTACTGCCTATTTTATTCAACTAGTAGATGTAGTCTTGATAATTCAGTAAATTGTGGTAATAAAAAAACTCATCCCATGACACAGGACTATATTGTAATAGGTGGAGGCTCCGCAGGCTCGGTACTTACAAATCGTTTAAGTGAAGATTCTTCGAATAAGGTATTAGTGCTAGAAGCAGGGAGACCAGATTATACCTGGGACTTTAGAATTCACATGCCCGCAGCATTGACTTATTTACTTACCGGAACTAATTATAACTGGGGCTATACATCAGATCCAGAACCCTTTATGTATAACCGAGAAATAGCTCAGCCTAGAGGGAAAGTTTTGGGTGGTTGTAGTTCTATAAATGGTATGATATGGATTCGTGGTAATGCGATGGATTTTGATAAATGGGCAAATGACGATGGACTAGATTCTTGGGATTATGCACACTGCTTACCTTATTTCAAAAAAGTTGAAAATAGACTTATTGGTGGAGATGACTACAGAGGGGATAAAGGGAATTTAAAATTAACCACTCCTAAATGTGACAATCCACTTTTTGATGCTTTTTTTAATTCTGTTCAAGAAGCTGGATATCCTTTAACCAATGATGTTAACGGACATCAGCAAGAAGGATTTGGTAAGTTCGACCAGACTATCCATAATTCTAGAAGATTGAATGCTGCTCGTGCATATATACACCCCATAAAACATCGTAAAAACCTTAATGTGGTAACACAAGCTATGGTAATGCGTATTCTTTTTGATGGGAATACAGCTGTTGGTGTTGAATACAAAAAGGGTAGAAAGATATATAAAGTTTACGGAAAAGAAATCATTTGTTGCGGTGGAGCTATTAACACGCCTCAATTATTACAGGTTTCGGGAATAGGAAATGCAGAACATTTAAAGAGTTTAGGGATACCTGTAGTAAAGGATTTACCAGGAGTTGGCGAGAATTTACAAGACCACTTAGAAGTATATGTGCAATGGGCTTGTAAAAAACCAGTTAGTTTATTTTCAGCTTTGAGTCCTTGGAGAGCCCCTAAAATTGGGTTCGATTGGTTGTTTAGAAAAAAAGGAGTCGGTGCAAGTAATCACTTTGAAGCAGGTGGTTTCATCAGAAGTAATGACACTGTAAAATATCCTAATCTACAATTCCATTTTTTACCATTAGCAATTAGATACGATGGAACTGCTCCTAGCGAAGGTCATGGTTTTCAACTACATGTTGGGCCTATGGGAACTGATGTTAGAGGAAGAGTAAAAATAAAATCTGCGGATCCATTGGAGTATCCTAGTATTTTATTCAACTATCTTTCTACTGAAAACGAACGAAAGGAGTGGTGTGAAGCAGTACGATTATCAAGAAAAATTATTGAGACTGATTCGATGAGTGAATTAATGGGGAAAGAATTATCTCCCGGAGCTCATATACAAACTGATGAAGAGATTTTAGATTTTATTGCTAAAGAAGGCGAAAGCGCTTACCATCCAAGTTCAACTTGTAAAATGGGTTTAGATAGCATGGCTGTAACAGATGAAAACTTAAAGGTACACGGAATTAACAACCTTAGAATTGTTGATGCTTCGGTATTTCCTTATGTTACCAATGGAAACATTTATTCGCCAGTTATGATGGTAGCAGAAAAGGCCGCCGACTTAATTCTAGGGAACACTCCTTTAAAACCAGAGCAGCGTCCTTTTTTTAAAAAGAAAGGGAGTTTATAAAAATCAAGGCTTAATTTCGGAATCAGCTTGGTATTTTCGGAGTGCTTTTAGAATGGAATAGCACAAAACTAACATAAGAATACAGACAGGTAAGCCCGTAACAAGCGAACCTGTTTGCAAAGCTATGAGTCCACCTCCATATACAAGAGTAGCAGCAACGAGCCCTTCTGCTAATGCCCAAAAAATACGCAACCATACAGCTGCTTTTTCTCTACCTCCACTGGTTATAAAATCTATAACTAGTGAACCGCTATCGGAAGAGGTTACAAAGAATATTATTCCGGCAATAACCACAAATAGAATACTAAAATAGGATAAAGGGAAATGTTCTAACAAGCTGAACAAAGCCGTAGTAATATTTTCGTTTACAGCAGCTGTAATACCGCCTTCACCAAAAAGTTCTATGTGGAATGCAGTACTTCCGAAAATAGAAATCCATAAAACACTTACCGCCGAAGGGGTAAGTACTACACCTATGAGCAACTCTTTTATGGTTCTTCCTTTAGAAATTCGGGCAATAAATAAGCTTACAAAAGGAGCCCAAGCAAACCACCATCCCCAGTAAAAAATAGTCCAACTACCCATCCATGTTGTTCCTTTATAAATTTCCATCCAAGTACCTGTGCTTATTATGTTTTGTAAATAATAACCTGTACTTTGAATTGTAGAGCCAAGAATAAATAAAGTAGGACCAACAACTAACATAAATATCATTAGGAGTACAGCCATTATTGAAGCTATTTTACTGAGTATTTGAACGCCTTTATGTAATCCTGAAACGACAGAAATAGTAGCAAAAATGGTTATTATAGCAATCAAAATTACTTGAACATTTGTGTTTTCCACTATACCAAATAGGTGATGCATCCCTGAGTTAATATGCTGAATACCTAGACCAAGTGTAGTTGCTAAGCCAAACATCGTAGCAACAACAGCTATAGTATCTATAAAATGACCAATAGGACCTTTTAATCGATCGCCGAGCAAAGGATACAATACCCAACGAATACCCAAAGGAAGTCCTTTATTATAGCAAAAGAATGCGATTGACAAACCCATTAAGGCATAAATAGCCCAACCGTGCAGTCCCCAATGCAAATAAGAAAGATTTAAAGCATTTTGTGCAGCATCAATAGTCCCTGCTTCTCCGTATGGAGGATTAGAGAAATGTAATATTGGTTCGGCAACACTGTAAAACATCAACACCAAACCTATACCAGCATTAAACAACATACTTATCCAAGCCCAAGTACTAAACTCTGGTTTGCAATCAGGTCCACCCAACCTAATATTTTTAAAACGACTAAAGGCTAGGTATATACAAAAGATGAGAATAACATTAACACCAACAACATAAAGCCATCCAAATTTTGCTGCTATAAAAGCTTGTACCGATTCGAAAAACACACTTACGGACTCTTGATAAATAAGCGTAAACAGCACAAAAATGAGTATTAAGGCAGCTGAAGGAAAAAATACCCATGGCTGAATACTCTTATAAATATCGTGGTTTTTAATCTCTTTTTCTTTTATAATATAGTTTTTTAATGGTGTAAATTAAAGTAAGTCCTATGAAGTAAATCGCATTATAAATCAGATTTTTTAACTTCCTTTTTTATACTCTTAAAAAATTTAAACTTAAATAGTTTTACTAAAATACTAAAATGTGAGGCATACATAATAAAATAAGGCTTTCAATTTCTTGTTTTGAAATCAAATTTTGTTCAAATGCTTTTCTTCCAGTTTTAAAAACAGTTTTGTATATTGTATTCATATATTAAATCTTTTTTAAAATGAAAAAAATTATAACTATTTTGTTCTGTTCTTTTTTGTTCATTAATTGTGATTCAAACTCAGCTGAGATGATCAATTTTGAGAAAAACGTAGAAACATCTAAGGAATATTTCCAAGCATTTTCTGATGAAAAACTTGATGAAATGAAAAGCTATGTAACCGATGACTTTACGTGGTCACCCCCACCAACTGGAGTTGACTCGCTTGACATTAATACTTGGCACAATACCATGAAAGGTTTTAATGCTGGATTCAAAGAAATTAATTTCACTAAACAACTTTATTTTGCTGGCTTAGATGACAATCAAAAACCCAATGGAGATGTAAGAGTCTATGGAACTTGGGAATCGTTAAATTCTGTCACAAAAAAACCAGTATTAATGGATTATTATGCTGTATTATTCTTTAATGACGAAGGCAAAATTTATCACCAAAGTGAATGGTATAATGCCGCTGATTTAGACCGAAACTCTTTGGTAGATGTTGTTGCTATAATTCCATTAACCAAAGGTTATGGCACATGGTATAAAGGCTTTATAAAAGATAATAAGAATAGAGAACAGTTTTGTGATGATTCTAGAACACTTGTCCATAGAGATGTAAAAGATCCGAACAAAGTTTCTGTTTATTTATATGATGTAGATATGTCAAAATTAGGAGAAATGATGACAGATCCTGCATTTGAGAAATTTACACTTTCATTAGGAGAAGATTTAGCCAACAAAAAGGTTTATGCCCTTAGTGCACTTTAAAATTTATAACCAATTGCATTAAGAATATTTTTCTTTTCATATCAATTCTATTTTAAACACCAACGTGACTAATTAACTTTAGTGACGTTTTCTTTTAAACAACAGGCATATCATCTTTTGTAAGTAATATATTATTAATACAAAATAACTATAACTGAAAAGTATGTTCTTTAATTTTCAAAACACAAACCTAACTACTTAATTATCAGTATTATATTATAGTTAGCATTTAAAAAAAACAATATCTTAGATAAGATTGATAATTTTTAAATTAAGTTAACCTACCTTTACAACTTATTTTTAAAAACAATTTATAATGAATAACGGAACAGTAAAATTTTTTAATCAAAACAAAGGTTTTGGTTTTATAACTCCTGACTCAGGGGAAAAAGATGTTTTTGTACACATCAACAACTTAGAGGATGATATAAATGAAGGAGATAAAGTTACTTATGATACAGAATCTACAGATAAAGGACTTAGTGCTTTAAACGTAAGGAAAGTATAGTTTTACTTTTGAATTCTATATCAAAACCCTCCAATAGGAGGGTTTTGCTTTTAAATAAAGTCATAGTTATCATCAGTATGTTATAAGGTTTATAATTTTACTAGAAATAATTGGTCTTAAAAGAGAGCTTTAAAATACAAGATATTACTAAAATAGAAATTGATTTCTTAAATTTTGAAAAATAGTTTATTTCTCATTATCAAAAGACTTACAGAAAATTAAGTTTAAAAAGTTTTTACTATTAATTGTTTATTGCAATTAAAAATATTATATTTAAATAATCATAAATCAATTTTTAAAAGATTTTTTATATTAGAGTTATCTTTTAAAAAGATGGCTATTTTTTTTAAGTTCATTATTAGCCATAGTTATATCTATTTAAAAATGCAAAAAATTAAATACGACACAAAAGATTCGATCTGCGCTTGCAAAGTATCTTTAGATATTTTAGGAGATAAATGGTCCTTAATAATTGTTCGTGATATTTTTAAAGAAAAGACTACTTTTTCTGAGTTTTTATATGAATCTGATGAAGGTATATCTTCAAATATTCTTGTTGATAGATTAAAAAAGTTGATTTTATTAGAAATAATTGATTTCATAAGAGAACCTGAAGATAAAAAAATAAAAAGATATTACTTAACCGATAGAGGAATCGATCTTTACGGAGTCATTTATGAATTACAACTTTGGACAATTAATAATGTGGATTTTAAATATTCGCCTAACACCTCTAAATGGAAAAATTTCTCAAGTTTAAATTCTAAAGAACAGGTTATTTCTCATTATCAGAATACTTACAGAAAATTAAGATTAAAAAGATTTAATCATTAGTTGTTTATTGCAATTAAAAATATTATATTTGAGAATAACCATGAATTAATTTTTTAAAAGAATTTTATTTCAAAGCCATTCTTAAAAAAGGATGGCTTTTTTATAAAAAGCTATTTTTTTTCCAGAGGTCCTCTCAAATGAATAATTAATCCATTTAAAAAATTACGTAATACCTGATCGCCACACTCCATGTACTTTTCGTGTCTTTCATTTCTAAAGAATGCACCAAGCTCAGACTTAGTGATCTTATAATCAACTAAGTCACATATTTCAACAATTTGATCATCACGTAGTTTATGTGCTACACGGAGCTTTTTGAAAATATCATTATTTGTTAAACCCATGTTCAAAGGTAAATTTTTATACTGACCTTAATCTTTATTCTAAAGAATAATACATCTTATTAAATATCAGTAGATTGCAATACTATTAATCATAAAAATATATTGAAATGAAAAAAATAATTATCCTTCTCTTAGTTGTAGGTTTCACAAAAGCTTATGGTCAGGAGCCTATAGTTCCTGTTGCTAAAAAAGTGGTGAATAAGTTTATTAAATTTGGAATAAAGGCTAGTGTAAATTCTAATGAATCTCCAGAAAAACTTGCTGCAGATGTTAAAAATTTTGATGACGCAGTTGGTAAAATTAATGGAGTAAATATTGGGTTTTATTCTCAAATTAAAGTTTTGATGCTTTATGTAAGACCAGAACTTCATTTCACTACTTATGAAACAAATTTTGGTAATGTAATCGGTAATATAAAGACATCTAGGATTGAAGCGCCTGTTTCAGTGGGTATAAAAATTCTTCCCATATTGAGTGGGTTTGCAGGACCAACTTTTAGATATAAGCTTAAAGGAGATGAAAAAAAACTAGAAACTATTACATCAAATGCAACTATGGGAGTCCATTTCGGAGTACGTGTTCATATGGGTAAATTGGGTATAGATGTAAGATTAGATCGTGCTATATCTAAAGAAGAAACTAAATTATTAGGCAACAATAGTGTTAGTGATGTTGAATTTGATAGTCGCCCAAATACTATTAGTGTAGGTCTCTCTTATGCATTTTAGTAAGGCATTATTTTAGATAAAAAATCACTATATTACTAAAAATCAAGAAATTAACCATAAAAATTATAAATCTTAAAATCAATTTAAAATGAAAAAAATACTAAGCATTGCCTTATTAGGCCTCCTTATGGCCTGTTCTCCTGGAATACACCCTGAGTATACAGCAAATCTTGAAACTGCAAAAAAGATTCTTGAACTGCAAGGCTCAGAAGCTGACAATGAAGCTCAACTTGCAATGTTCCATGAAGATGTTCAATGGCAACCTGCATTTCACGGTTCTGAACCAGTTGGTAAAGAAGCTGTTAGCGCCTATTTAAAAAGTTGGCAAGATGCAATGGAAGATGTAGTTTACACTCCCGTGAACTGGTTGCCTGGTGTGTTAGCTGAAACGGGGTTATCCGATGGAAGTGTTCGTACATATGGTAAATGGAGTGGAGTTCATTCTACTTCAGGGAAAAGCTGGGAAATTGTTTCATACCATACATGGGACTTTAAAGATGGTAAAGTAATCAGTGGAGGCGACTATATGGATGCTGGTGGTTTAATGAACTCTCTTAAAGAAATAGAAGTAGTTGAAGAAGCTGCTGAATAATATTATCTTTTAGAATGTATTATAAACTTATAATGCTAAAAAAAAGCCCCTCAACAATTTGAAGGGCTTTTTTATTACAATTAATACCTTTATAAAAGGCAATTCAAGACATAGTGTCTTTTTTAACTAGGTGATTTTTAAAAAATAATGCAGCAATTATTTTAATTCTTTGATTCTAATTTTTTTAAAATATGCTTTGCCAGGGTGGTCCTGTAAACTAATATATCCCTCTGGATAAATTGCAAAATCATACCATCTTTTATCACCTAAATAATCATAATCTTCAGATTTACTGAATTTACTATTTAGTAATAAAGCATCCCATTCTGGACCTCTAAGTTTGAAATTATTAATAATGATACCATTTAACATTACCCATCCATTATTATTTTTCTGATCTATTTTAATATGATAAGAATTCCATTGTCCTGCAGGATTATATAAGTCAATTTCATTTGGAGAATACATGTCATATACTGCTCCTAAATAATGTTTTTTAGCATCAAGATCTGTAAGAATATTATTGAGCTCAATTTCACCACCAAGAACCTCTTCTGGAGCATTATATGTAGCGATGTCAATAATCTGAATTTCAGGGCCCGTTTGATAGGGGAATTTATAGACGGGCGCTTCACTTACTCCCCACATAAATCCACTATTTCCTCCCTTTTCAATTTTCCAATCGAATTTAATCTCAAAACTAGTATACTTTTTATTAGACAAAAGACTTGCATCCTCAAAACCAGACTCTAAACCTGATACAGCATCAAAAATCAGAATATCGTTTTCTACATACCATCCTTTTTTTGAACCATCATCCTGAAAGATATGCCATCCTTCGAGCGAATTATTTAAAATAAGATTATTCCATTCTGAAGTTTTTGGACTGCACCCAAAAATTAATAAAAAACATAAATATGTAATTTTTTTCATATAATAAGGTGATGAAAAAAAGTTAGTCTAATTATTTGATGTGCTTTCTTCTGAAATTTCCTCTTCGACTTCTGGAACAAAGAAATCTTCTTTATCGGGGTTCCATAAGAATTTAGTGTCTGCTTTTTTTGTTTCGGGATCGTAAGTTACCTCAACATATTTATAACGATCTACACCTTCTATTTTAACTTGAATAATAAAAGTATGAAAATGATATTTATCGAATGGACTCACAAAGGTGGTATAGGAATCCCATATAATATTTCTAGTTCTAGCTACATTTGGAAATTTCTGCTCAACTAAAAATTTTAATACTTTATTTATTTCTATTACATTTATTGGTGTGATTTCACCATTTTCATTTTCCTCGAAAGACTGATGTTGCTCAATAAAAGAATCTAGCGACAAACCACTTTGCTGGGCTTGAATCGAATTAGTTAAAAAGAAAGCAGAGATTGCTAACAATATTTTAAACTTAATCATAATATATAAATTTAGTGTTTACACCATAAAAATATAAATTCTTATGGTTTAGGAAAGCTTTTATAGACATTCATTTTAAAATCCAACAAAAGTATTGTAGCATACAAACAATATGTACTTTTAAATTATGAAAAAAACACCAATTGAAGTGTTTGGTGAATGGGTGTCGATGGGTAAAGATGAAGGCATGGAAAAAAACCATGAAGAATCGGTTGAGAATATGGTTTCATTTGCAACAAAAGACCTAACCAACTTCTCCTTTATTGATGCTGGATGTGGCAACGGATGGGTGGTTCGTTCGGTAGCCTCTCTTCCAAATTGTATCCAAGCAACGGGAATAGACGGGGCTTTAAAAATGATTCAAAAAGCCAAAAAATTAGATCTTAAAAACAACTATATTTGTAATGATCTATTGTTTTGGAAGCCGAAAAATAAGGTAGATCTTGTTCACTCAATGGAAGTTTTCTATTATCTTAAAGAACCTCAAAAACTCATTCAACATGTGTTTTCCAATTGGTTAAAAGAAGGAGCAAGACTTATTATTGGCTTAGACTTTTATTCTGAAAATATCTCCTCTCATTCTTGGCCTGAAGAATGCGGTATTTCTATTATGTCACTATTTTCAGAATCAGAATGGAAAACATTTTTTTTAAAAGTAGGCTTTAAAAAAGTTTCCAGTTGGCATTCAGGTACAAAAAAAAATTGGGCTGGTACCCTTATTATTACTGGTATAAAATAATAATTTTCAACTGTTTTTTTGGTAGCGACCAGGCGCTAAAAATCCACTTACAAGTGAAAATAATCCGTGTGGAATAATTTTGAGTAAAAAAACAATGACTTTAAAAGTTATAGAGGGCACGCATATTTTTTTTCCTTTTAAAGTTGCTTTTACAGCTTCTTCTGCTACTTGTTTAGCTTCTTTTTTCATGAAACTGGGAACACTATCCATTTCATTTTGAACACCACTTGCTGTATGAAAATTAGTAATGGTATATCCGGGACAAACAGCTGTAGAAGTGATTCCTTTATGATTATAATTTAAATTTAATCCTTCACTAAATCGGTTCATAAATGTTTTTATAGGACCATATAAGGTTTGAATTGAGGAGGGAGGTGCAAATGCAGCAACGGACGAAATGATCATGATACGTCCCCTACCTCTTTCTAACATATCCTTTATAAACTGCTTACAAAGAGAAATTACAGCAATGCCCAATACTCTAATAAATCGCTCTTCTTCTTCCATAGGAGTTTGATCAAAAGAACCAGGAATTGCAAAGCCTGCATTATTTACAAGTATTTCAATTTGATACCCCTTATTCTTACAAAAGTCATAAAGTTGTTTTGGAGCTTCTTTTTTAGATAGATCAGATGATATAAAATCAACTTTTACAGAAAAGTTTTTTGAAATTTCTCTGGAAAGTTCTTTCAAAGTTTCTTCACTTCTTGACGTTAAGACCAAATTAAAATTTCGTTTGGCTAATGATTTTGCAATTTCAAGTCCAATCCCTGATGAGGCTCCCGTTATTAATGCATATTTTGAGTTCATGAAATAATATGCTTTTTTTAAAAATAAAATACCATTCTAAAGTACTGAAAATAATAACAACTACTCTTTAATAACTTTAGGATAAACAATCTTTTGTTCTGATTGAAATTTCAAGAAACAAATGAATCATCTTTTTGAGTAAGTTGTGCAATTTATAAAACTCACTTATCTTTGCAAGACGATAAAAAATGGAAAAGAAATGAAAAAGAGATACTATTCCTTTGTTGTTTTTATATTATTTTGTTCAGCTGTGAATGCACAAGAAATGCTTTTTGATAATTTTTATTTTAAAATGGATTTTTTTGAAGCAAAAAAAATACTTAAGTCAAATAAAAAAAAACTGACCAATCTTGCCCTTGGAAAAGGAACAGTTTATGCTGTTAGAAAAAGATCTTTAGTGTCCGAAGAGAATAAATTGATTAGTATAAACCTTTGGAGTAAAAAAAACTTAACCGTAAAAGAGGCTGAAAAATATTTAGTTATTAGCAGAAAGTTCTTTGAAAACAATAATTACAATACCGTCTATGCTCAAGAAAATTGGTCTAATCCTATCTTAGTAAAGAAAAACCTACCATGCATACGTTTTGTTGATAAAGACAAAACTATTGTTGTTGAATTTGATCCAAGAGGCCAAGGAGATGCTTACAATATATTTGTAACCTATTACAATTATGATTGGTTTCTCAAAAAAGCTAGAGGAGAAGAATAATTTATAAATCTATATTAATTCCTAACCCAAGGAGCTCTCTTAATTGAAGTTTACCAACTAAATCATCATCATAAAGAAGGTGCATTATGAAATTTCCTGATATTTTATCATTCACTTTAAAGCGAATATTGGTGTCCCAATCAAAATCTATATTTTGAGGTTTTTCCAAATAATTAAGATAAATACTTAGTTTATTTTCCCAAAAAATATTTTTCATAATTTGTGTTTTATAAAAACCACTAACCGCAGCTCCTAAAAAAAACTTAGCGTTTTTATTTGCATCAACCCCAAAGTATGTTTTTCCTGGGAGTAAATCATTTGTAAAACTACCTGAAACTAATAAGACTCTTGCAGATAAAGGAGAAAGGTTTAACCAAAAATTATCTGCTTTTTTATAATATAGTCCTAAACTCAATTGAACATATGCCGGAGACAATATCTGAGAAACTTTATTTCTTTTATCTACTCCTTGTTCAGAATAAAAACGGTAACCCGGGAGTAATTGTGTTTTGAAATTTAAGACACTGGAATAACTCCAATATTCATTTATCTGTTTGCCAACTAAAGAATTTATCTCAAATCTGTCATCTGCTTTTTTAAAAAACTTGTTCCCTGAAATAAAAGTTGTTCCTAAAGAAAGAATTATTTTATTATCCCAAACCAAACCATTACGATAAGAATAATCTAAATTATACTCTAAACCAAAGAGAACGGTCATTGCGCTTTCACCTCCAGAAATCCAATTTGAAAAATAAGCTTGATTAAAATTCAATCTAGTATTACCATAAAACTTTACTCTTTTACCCCTATTGGTAGACTGAATAACTGCATCAAAGGGAAGTTCTTCTAAAGTTGTTTCTTCTTGTGCATATAGCGAGGTGTTTGTAAACAAAAGCACTAGTATGATTTTTAAAAAATGAATGTTTTGAGGTTTAATCATTTAAAGAAGTTTAATAACAGTCCTATTATAATTATTTAGTTCGGTAAAATTAAAAAAATGAAGCTACAAGGAGTTCCTTTAATGAAAATTAAATGTTTTTCTTACTTTACAAGTATTATTTATCTCTAGGTATGAAAAAATTATTCAATATGTTTTTATTGAGCTTTTTAATTCTCTCTTTTATTGGATTTTCTCAGGAAATCGACTCATTAGTTTTCAAAACAGATCGTTTACTTGAGCTAGGAATAAAAAGCAAAGCCTTTCCTGGTGCACAAGTTTTGATTTTCAAAAATGATACCATTCGACTTAATAAAACCTATGGATTTCAAACCTACGATTCTATAGTGCCTATTGAAAAACATCATTTATATGATTTAGCTTCTGTCACAAAGGTTCTGGCAAGCACTTTGGCTTTTATGAAATTGTATGAATTATATAATATTGGTTTAGATCAAAAAGTAGCAGCTTATGTTCCATTTCTTAAGAGAAGTAATAAAAAAAACAGCCGTTTTAGGGAGGTTCTTAGTCATAGCGGTGGTTGGCTTCCCTACATTGCGCATCAAAACTTAGTGCTCAATAAAAGAGGGCGTTTCAAAACAAGAACACTTTCTTACAAACAAAACAAAAAATATCCGCTTCAAATTAGTGACTCCCTTTTCATACACAAAAAATATTCTAAAAAAATATACAGAAGAATTAAAAAAACAAAACTGAATAATTTAGGTGAGTATACATATTCAGGTTTATGGTTTTTCTTACTTCCTGAAATAATCAAACAACTCAGCGGAAGTTCATTTTCTAAATTTTTACAAACTTATTTTTACACACCACTAAAAACAGAAAGACTTGGCTTTTTACCTTCTAAAAAATATCCAAAAAGTGAAATAGTTCCAACAGAAAACGATAGTATTTTTAGAAAACAACTTATTCAAGGATGGGTTCATGATGAAGCAGCAGCAATGATGGGAGGTATTTCAGGAAATGCGGGTTTATTTAGTAACGCAGTATCACTTAAACCTCTACTTCAAATGTTACTTCAAAACGGGAACTATAATGGTAAACAATATTTAAAACCTGAGACAATAAAAAAGTTTACACAAAGAAGTTATCCCAATAGTAATAACAGACGTGGATTAGGGTTTGACAAACCTTCAATTGACCCTGAAAGTAACTATCCTTCCCTACTTGCAAGTCCTTCTAGTTACGGCCACAGTGGCTTTACAGGTACCTTTGTATGGGTTGACCCTACCAATAATTGTTTTATAATATTCTTAAGTAACCGCGTATATCCTTCACGAAATCAAAGAAAATTATATAGCTTA
>Ga0209711_10002221_pt1 | contig 17740 bp, 17 predicted proteins | sample ArcticOcean_MG_C_7_FD_187441 | JGI IMG/M metagenome (GOLD analysis project Ga0209711, IMG submission 187441) | Marine microbial communities from western Arctic Ocean - ArcticOcean_MG_CB11_88 (SPAdes) (version 2) | ecosystem: Environmental > Aquatic > Marine > Oceanic | place: Arctic Ocean... | reverse complement strand
TAGGTGATTTTCTCTGCGATTAGCCGGTCGCCAACGTCGAACACGGGGTACATGGATAACGAGGGAATGAACCGCGGCTCCGCGATCGTGGCTCTGAACGCCAAGGACACCGCGAACGTGATCAACACAGTCGCCACGTCTTCCTTGTTCAACCGGAGACCCTCGGGAACCCACTCCGGCCAATCGAACATGTCCTCATCCTCGTCCCCGCCCCCGCCGTCCCCGCCCGGGCCGCCCCCAGGCCCGCCCGTTTCCTCAGCAACTGGAGAATCACTGGACGCGGCCCTTGTGTGCGTGCGGTGTGTGCGGGTGTTGGTGTGAGATCTGTGTGTGGGGTCTCCTGAACGGTCTTGCGCATCCCCCAGCTTCGCGCAGGTAATCGCACATCGGGTCCGCGTCTTCACGGGATACCTCCCCGCCTTACTTCCCGGCACACGCACGGCGCGCCCTCTTACCACGGCGCGCGACACGGAAACCACGAGTGGCGGCGACGCGAGCGTTGCCATCGTAGTCGCGTGCGATCGGATATGAACGGCACAGCAGGTCGGCTCGCTTCTGGGTTAAATCGGGTGATAAATAAAATTATTCTCAAGGCGAGCTCGTTGAATCGCGCGACGATCGATTCACTTGGCACACTTCAAAACGCGCCCCGCGTGAGCCCGGTGCTGGCCGGGAGAGGGAGGCCCGGGTTTCCGCGGTTTCGATGACCGAGGTGATATGCCTGGACGACAGCGACGACGACGCTGGGTTTCCACCGAAGGCGTTTGCGAGGCCGGAGGCTTCGCGCCAAGGCCAACAAAATGATTCTCGGACGGGACGATTCGAAAGTGCCTACGGGAACGATGACTTCGACAACGACGACGACGACGACGACCTCGGGATATTCACCGACCGGCACCACGCGCGGAAAAATACTCGTGTGGTATCTGGTGCGCAGGCGTCCACTGCGACCGCCTCACGGGCGGCTCAAGGACAGGCAAACGCGACCTCGCCAAGCGTCTCCGCGCGCGATCGCATTCGTTTAGAAAAAGCCTCTGCGAAAGCCGCGGATGCCGCTAAAAGAGCGCTGGACGCGGAGACCGCGAAACTCGCCAAAGCGGACGCGAAGGAAATGGCACGCCAGTCGAAGGAAAGGGAGGAGATCTTACGGGTCAACGCGAAGCACGTGGCGCAGCTGGTGGGGGGCAAGATGAAACTGCAGCAAATCACGGTGGTGATGAGCGCCGACCTGGGGCCGGATGATTTCGGGCGGTGTTTACGAGACACGTGCGACTTGGGCGTTCAAGACGGCACCAAAGGCGTCACGCCTTTGCTGCACACCACGGAGCAGTTGCCCTTGCACAGAAGTGTTACCTGGCGGTACCACGCGCCGAGCACCACGGCTGTTGGTTTGCGTGGAGGAGTCACCCGACCGGAGGGCGCGCCGCCGATAGGACAAACCGCCGCCGCCGACGACGTTCGCAGCGCGCAGTACACCTTGGTGCACCTGACGGGCGAGAGTTTTGTGGACAAGTGCGCGGCTGACCACGTGGCTGTGCAAAACGGGGTTGTGCTGCCTGCGAATGGGTTACAAGCGCTGCTTCAAAAAGCACGAAGTGAACTGCCCAACCACACTTTGGGGTTGGTCATCGAAGGCTTGCGACAACACTGCTCCACGCGCGAACGGCGGGAGTTTCGCGCGGTCGGGGTGAATGGGTTTTCGCGGAAAAACGTAGAAAGCGCGATGGCCCGGTTGTCGGTGGAGGAACGCGGAATACGCGTCACGAGCGTGACCAACCGACCGGAGGCGATTAACCACTTCAAGTTCGTCTCCGTGGCGCTCGCCAAGCGGCCGTACGAAAAGGAGATCGGTACGTGTTGGGGCTTTCCCAAATCCGGGGACACTGTTTTATCTCTCAGCTGGTGACTGTTCAGACCGATTACGGTGACTGTTGACCAGGCCATCGTCCAATACATCGCGATATACAGACTGACACTTTTCTTGTAACAATCACAAGGGTTTCTTGATATGCTGGCGCACAGCAAAGGGACCACGATCACCCCGGCGGCGAGCTTGGCCCTGGAAGCCGCGGCGGCGGGCGGCTCCCGGGGGCGAGGCGTGGGAAACGACGGCGGCGGTTTGTTCGCGTCGCAGGTGCGTGTTGTTGTGTTTCGCCGAATCCCGCCTCCCTGTTTCAAGCCCATCTGTGACTACACTAGTCATTAAAAGGAAGTGCACTACATACAGCACAAGTAGACTGTTTGCCCATACAGTGAGACTCAAGACTGACACTTTTCTTTTACAAGCAGCAAACTCGCGACGCCGGCGCCGCGCCCTCCCGTGGAAAAACGAAATCGTGCACCGAGATTTGGTGCGGCGCGTTGATGACTATTGACGGGTGCGCTGAGCCCGCCGCGCTTGCGATCGTGCGTGCGTTTCCCACCATGCAGTCGCTGATGGTTCGGTACGACTCCTCGTCCGAACTCACCGAGCGCGAAAAAAAAAAGCTGCTGCAAAACTTAATCCGAGTCGTCACGAGCGACACGCAGACGGTGCATCGCAAGGTCGGGCCGGTTTTGTCCGCCAGGGTGTTTAGCATTCTGAAACCAAGGGACTTGAACGATGTGGGGGATGAAATAGTGGGAGTTGGGGCGTAACGATGCGGAAAAAGAGTTGGACGGGAGACGAATACTTTGAGAACAAGCTAATAAATGCTTTCCTCGCCGCGTGCGCTTTCATTCGCATCAAAAAGAAATAGATGACTCCCTCATCTAAGCCTTCATCGCTTCTTCCACCGGCACGGGTTCGTTGGATACCTGGATGGTGCACCCCGGCTTGGGGCCGTATTTCGCCCAGTAGGAACCAGGGAGCTTAGCGCCGTTCTCGGTGAGCCAGTCTGTCGGGACGGGAACTCCGGTGGGCTGGGCGCTGCAGTAGGGCCTGATTGTGAACGAAAAGTGTCAGTCTTGCGTTTCAAGTACGGGTGTACTGTATATCGCGATGGATGGACAAAAAGTCACCAGCTTCGGTAAAACAGTCTCCTTGTGATATATTTGAAAGAGTTACCAGTAGTGCACTTCCTTTGGATGATAGTGGCACCTCGACCAGGGGCAGCAAACTGTGTTTGGCTTTGGGAAAGCCCCAACACGTACCTGGCGCCCGGCTTTGCGAGGTACTGCTGGTGGTAGTCCTCGGCGAAGTAGTACACGCAGTTATCCCCGGGGCCGTTGATTTCGGAGGTGATTACGTTGCGAGGGTGTCCAGCGAGTTTCAAAGCAGTGTCGTACACATCCGCGGAGGCCATTGCCATTTCCTTTTGCGCTTGCGAGCTGCAGTAGACGCCGGACCTGTATTGGGTGCCGCTGTCGTTGCCCTGCCGGTTGCCTTGCGTGGGGTCGTGCGAGGTCCAGTGCATGGCTAACAGATCAGCGAAGGAGACGACGGTGGGGTCCCACGCCACCTGCACCGCCTCGGTGTGCCCCGTTCGCCCACTGCAGGTCTCTTCGTACGTCGGGTTCTGCGTGAACCCGCCAACGTACCCCACGGATGTGGAAAACACACCCGGAACTCTCCAGAACATCTTCTCCGTTCCCCAGAAGCACCCGGTGGCGAACACGCAGGTCTGCAAGTTATCAGGAAACGTCTTGATGCTGTTGCCTAACACGAAGTGCGTATCCGTCACCCGCATCTCCTCCTGTCTGCCCGGCAGCGCGTCCTTCTCAGAAACGATGCCGGACTTGCCGCCACCGCCACCGAGCATCGCGAGTAACTGCTCCATCAAATCCTCGTCCTTGCCCGCGTGCGTGGTGGTGGCGCTTCCGCGTTTGCGTGACACGGAAACGACACCGGAGTGCTTGGAAGCGGAGGGAACGCCGCGGCGAAGGGAGTGCGCGCGGGGGGCGACGTGGGCGGTGACCTTGGATGCGGCGGCGAACATGTTCGCGCGGTTGTGTGACGGACGACGGGGCGATCGATGGGGAACGGGTAATGGGAGTGACGTGGCGACAACTGCTGAACTGGCACGATTAAATTTTGCTTTTCGTCAACAAAGTCTTCGGTTTTTCCATCGCCTGCCAGGTGGGACCGCGCGGGCGCCTCGTCTGCACCCGTCACAACTCCGCTTCCATGTTCGACGACCCGCACAAGCTCGCGTCCGTGGGCGGTTTCCTACTGCTGGCGCACGCGGTGTCCTTAGTGATTTCGTACCGCGAAGACCTGAAGATTTCTGGGATCGAATTCGCGGGGGTCCCGCTGTTTGTTTTAGCGGAGTGTTTGATCGGTAGTTTGTGTTGCACATGGGGCGCGCTAGGGTTCTCTGGGGAGTTCCAACCCATCGCACAGCAACCGAGGGAGCTGCCACCCGATAACATGGAGCAAATGCACGACTTCGTGACCTTCAACCACCGTGGGACAGGGAAAACACGGAAGGAGTAGGTGGGGGACGAAGGGGATGGAGTATGGGAGAGCGATTGTAACAGAGATTGTGAATGTGCGCGTGTGTTGATGATGATGATGGAGTCCTTTTTCTCTTAACCAACGGGAGATAGGCACTGTATTTAATACGTTCTCGTTTGTCGTGTATACCCTCACCCAGCGTACGGAAAAAGTGTCTCAAAACGTGTCCAGCACGGAGACGATGGACGGCGACCCTGGTGTGGGGAAAACAACCCGGTCGCCGACGCGCGTCGCCAGCACCACAATAGGAAGCGCCAGCCGGTTCCACCACGGCCCCACGCTCGTTTCCGAGTGGCAATAAGGCCGTTCCCACAAAACCAAGTCGCTGTTCAGCGCCGCGCTCGGGAACCCGACGCTGGGCACCTCGACGCAAAGCGTGCCGTCCAGCATCCTGCCCCTACGGGGTTTGACGATGGAGGTACTGGAGTTACCGGTTGAGTCGTAACTCCTATCTTCCCTCCTGTCCGTTTCCAACACCCCGGGACACTTCCGCGCGAGCGCCACGACGAACAGCTTGTCCGCGTCGTTCGCCGCGGCGGTTCCGCTGGCCCACACATCCGCCGTACCGATGAAGTCGCTGTCGTCAATCGCGACGATCCCGAGGTTGCGGAACGGGTCGTAAACCGCGACGTTGGAGTAAACCGAGTTGCCGGTTGAGGCGTGGTTAGCCCCGATGACGTACGCCACGGCGTTGTCATCCACCAACCGGAAAGTGGGACCGGTGATGTACGTCGTGTCCCTAATTGTAAAATAAAAAGTGTCAGTCTCGTATGGGCAATCAGGGAGGCGGAATGTGGTGATTGGGGAAAGGCCCTTACCGGTTATCGCCGCCGCAGTTCCAGCTCGTGTCGATGCAGTTCTGTCCGTTGTCGAAAACGACTTGCGCGTTGGTGTTTAACGTGGTGGCGGTGTAACTTCCCGGGGTACTGGCCCAGGTAGTCACCGGGGATTCATCGGACGGCAAACTCGGGTCGTTGATTCCCGCAATCACTTCGCTGCCGCCGTTCAAAAAGAAACCCGAAACCCGGTTCGCAAGCAGAGTGACGGACGAAGCGAGCGGCCGTTCGTCGAAGGTTTCCCTGGAAGCGTGAAATAAAGTGTCAGTCCTGCGCTAGTCTGGGGTTGATGGGCAATTTATGCACAGTGCGCAAACAGTCTTGTACTGCGTGCACCTATTGTAGTGGTTGTACTGTCTAACCGCACTCCATACGCGGCGTCAAACGGCCGGCGCCGCCTGATTTGGGAAACGCGCAACGCGTACCTCTGTATCAGGGTTGCTCTTGGGAAAGGCGCCGGGAGCAGGGGCGGGCGTCGCGGTGTTACTCGCATCACGATGAACGGGGGGGCATCCGCGTATTGCGCCCACGCCGCGTCGTCCAATGGAACGGCGTGGCGCAACAGCAGGGCGTTTGTTTTGATGCCGCTCTGCCTCGATAAACCGTATTTGTTAATCATGCTGTTTCCGTCGCCGTCGCCTGGAATTAAGTCGGACGCGAGCAAGGTATCAATCACGTTTTGCACCACGGTGCGCGACTTCCCAAGCACGGTGACAAAGGTGGTGTTCCACGCCGGGACGTTTTTCAAAACCCCCTGCGAGCCGTCTCCGTTCGGAGGCACGAAACCCGCGGACGTGGACAAACGCCTGCGAGTGTAAAGAAAAGGGGTAAGTCGGAGAGTCGGCGAGTGTGGGTTCGTAACTTTCGTAACTTGTATGAGCCAGCAGTCGTAGTAATCGGGCCGAACAGTCGTAGGATTCGGGCCGAACAGTGCACTTGTGATGCATGTGATATACTTCACACGTGTGTGCATGGCACAGTGTTGTGATTTGGGAAAGCCCCAATACGTACGTGAACTTTGCGTTGCCGTCGTTCCCGACGCCGTCGCCGCCGACTGAAAGGGTGTCCCCTAGTGACCCGAAAATCGTCCTCACCACCCCGGCTTCGTACGAGCGGTACACATAACTAGTCAGGCCGAAGTACTTCGCGGGGGGGGGGGTGCACCCCACCACCACGACCACGTCGGCGTCGCCGAGGCGCCACTCGCAGGACAGGTCGGGCCCGTCGGGAAGTACCCGCGCGATGGTCCGTTCGTCGTCCAGGGAAGGCCGGGCTAGACCTAGCGCAGGGGCTTCTAAAATGGACATCGCGTCCCTTCTGTTTTCGAGGTAACTCCTGGTGTCCATTATGGCTTGGAACACACCTCCTGGACGCGGCGCGGAGGTTGGACTTCGCGGAGCGGAATCCGGTTGTTGCGTTTCGGATTCGGAATCGAACGTCGCGTCCGTGGCGCGCCCGTCCGCGTTTTGTTCGTCAGCGTCCCTGGTCGTCGCGGTTCTGCGCGCCGCGGAGACTTGCGTCGCCGCGGATTCAGCGACGCGGGCCACGGTGCGACTTTCGCGTAAAATGTTCCGCGGGTCGTCCGTCACGGGCTGGCGGAGGTTTTGGAGAAAAAGGAAGAAGTTTAAGTTTGTGAGTGCGTTTGTTTAGTGAGAGAGTTTGTTTTCTCGAAACCAAAAGTGTGGGGCGTGACAACGACCGCCGGGCGGTTCACCCCGCGACGTACCAGCATCGCGCACCCGTACGTGCTGGACGGGTTGGCGTGCGAGCACTCCTGGCAGTCCGGCTCTATGTCCGCGTGCGTGAACACCCACATCGCGCCCCTTTGCACGTCGTAGCCCTGGGCGTCGAACTCCGCGGACAACGCGTCCCCGACGCGCGCGCGTTCGTCGAAGGACGCGAGAGGACACCCTGGCTCCAACGCGAACGCGCGGTGCGACGTGATCAACACCAGGAGCGCCACGGCGCTTCTTGCGACATCGCGAATAGGTGGCATCGCACGCGAGAAACGCGGTACGACCGTGGACGAGACTGGTGTTGTGCTTCGCGCCTGCGGGCGAGGGCGAAAGTGGTCGGGTCGTCTGTCGCGCTGGGCGACAAACCAACCGGCGAGGGTTCGACACACAGGAGTTGGACGAGGAGTAGTTCGACGACGAGTTTGACGACGAGTTCGAGACGTCGAGAGAAACGTCGTGAGTGCACAGGGAAAAAGGAGACCGATTCGACACAAGGCTTGTGAGGTGAGTGAAAAACTTTTTGTTAAAAGAACGCAAGTCACTGGATTGTATCCCTCGCTAGACTCTCTCTGCCCGCGCGAACGTATTACCGGCGGTTTAGTCCAGATCATCCGCCACAGGCTTGGGGGCTTCGTCCGCGTCCATGGGCTCGGATACTTCGGGTTCCGGGGCGGGCGGGGGGGGCGCGGGTTTCGGTTTAGGGCGCGCCAGAATAGGCGTCGCGAAGCGGACCAGGGTTTCTTCCTTTTTCGCGATATCCGCGCTGAGCAAAACCGGGTCGGCGGATTTCGCGGATGCGGCTTGCAACTGAACCTTCTCCGCGAGCCACTCCGTGGCTTTCTTGACCTCCGCCATTATGGACTCCAGGTCGGCGGCGTCGATGTGCGCGTGCGCGGCGTCGGGGGCGGCTTGCCCTGCGATCAAAACGGCAGCGGCGGTGAGCGCCGCGGCGGCGGCGGGCCTCGCCTCCGTTTCCGCCGCTCGCGCCTCGATCGGCCCGCCCATCGCCTTGAGCTCGGCCAGCTTCGCGATGTACACCCCCTTGGACTCGTCCTCGCCGTCGTCGTACAGCCAGTCTTCGGTGTCGTTGAGGAGCTTGCCGAACGCCTCCGAGGCGGCTGGCGTGGCGAAATCCGCGAGCGAGGTGGTAACCTTCGAGCGCATCGAGTAAACGTACTCCTCCACCGCGTTTTTGCGTTCCTTGGTTTCCTCCATCACCCGGTCCTGCAGCGCCATCTCGAACTCCTCGGTGACGAACTGCTCCAGGACCTGTTGCGGGAGCCCGCCTTGCGTTGATACGACGTTGATGTCAGTCTTGATGATTTTCTTAACAATCTTCGTGGTGTCCTCCATGGGCGTTGATGAGTCGTCGCCGTCGACGGGCGCGGGCGCCGGCACCACCACGGTTTCCTCGATTTCCTCGATCGCCTGCGCGGACTCCACGTCCACTAAACCGTTCAGGTTCAAACGGACCTTGACCTTGAGCTTGGTTTTGGTTTCCGGATCACTCGATTGCGGCACGGGGCCGATTTCGAAGCTACCCACGCTGAGCTCCGCGTTCGGGGGTAACAAAGTGGGGGTGGTGTACCGCGCTTGCACCGCGAACGTTTCGTTGCGGAAAAAAGTCATCGCCTTCAACGAAGGCACCGTGTTGTTGCGTTCGAACAACTCCATGTCCTTCGCCTCGCCGTCCTCGGCTTGCCAGGTGAACGACACTGGGAAGGGGAAGGAATCCATAACCTCGAAATCCCGGACCTTGAACTGGGGAGAAAGCATCGCGCCTTGCAGCGCGCACCCGCGCGCGACGCACTCGCTGGCATTGAGCGTGCGCGAGCACTCCATGCCGAAAAAGGACTGCAGCTGCGTGGGGATGAAAGGCATCCTAGATGCGTTCCCCACAAGCTCCACGGCTTTGATGTCCTCCGGAGTCATCCCGCTTTCCGACATCGCGCTGATCACCGGCGCCATGAGCGCCTCGAGCAGGTGCTTGGTGAGCTCTTCCATTTTTTCCCGCGTCATTGACGACCGCACGTCCTTGTCGTCCATCAGGCACTCGATGTTAATAGGGGCCTCGGGGTTTGAGGACAGGACTTTCTTCATTTTTTCAACCGCGATGCGAAGCCTGAGGCTCGCCCGCGCGTTTGACTTGACGTCGATTTTTTGGCTCACCTTGAACTCTTCGCAGAAGTGGTCGAAGATGGCCTGATCGAACGCGTTGCCGCCCAAGTTGCGGTCGAACCCGGTGGCTAGGATCTTCAACCCGGCTTTCGTGAACCGCACCACGCACACCTGCAGCGCCGAGTTCCCCACGTCCACGAACACAACGTTGTGCGGGTCGTCGCCGAACTCGGCGGTTTTGAAGATGCCTGATGATTGTAAAAGAAAAAGTGTCAGTCTCTCGTAATGTGTATGAGTAAACAGTCAGGGTAATCAGAGGTAATAGTCCCTTCTGGTACGAGTATGGGCAATCAGGGAGGCGGAATGTGGTGATTGGGAAAATACTTACCGTACGCCAGGGCGGTGGCGGTGGTTTCGTGGAGCAGGCGCATAGTGTTGAGGCCAGAGATGTGGCACGCGTCAAGCATCGCCCTTCGTTGCGGGTCGGTGAAGAACACCGGGACGGACACCACGGCGTCGGTGACCTTGGCGCCGTGGTCGTGCTCAGCGATTGTTTTCAGGTCGGAAAGGACCATGGCGACGAGGCGAGTCGGGGTGAACGTTTTCTTTTCCCCCATGTAATCAACCGTGATCATGATTTCGTCGTCCGGCCCCGCGGTGCACGGGAACAAGAACGTGGGCAGGATCTCCTGGACCTCCGGGTCCGAGAAACGCAAACCGATCAGTTTCTTCAAATTGATGATCGTGTTTGTGGGCTGCATGTTGATCTTGTCGGCGGCGGCGCACCCGATGAAGCGCTGGGGTTTAGGGTTTGGGGTGAGGGTTTAGGGTGTAGGGTAGGGTGTGGGGGTTGGGGTCCGGTCAGCGACGCTATTCTTTCTTTCTCTTTCTCTCTCTTTCAATCGAGCGGTCCAGATTCTTCTTTACTAATCTCGAAAAAAAACAAAAAACGAAGCGACGTCGCGTCGCAGCGAACAGACGAAGGCCTTGGAAGGTCGGGACGCGGGTGTCCCGCGTGACTCGTGCGGTTGGTGTGGCCGGTGTGCGCTGTTCCGAAGTTGACGTTTCGCGGTGTCGATCGCGGAACAGCCAACACAAACCGTTTCCACCGATCACCACCGAGAACACGACTCTGTTAAGCCTCGATTGACGGCGGCAGAAGGCCTTGGAAGGCGGCACGCCGCTCGGCAATCGGCGACGATTGGGAGATCTGGCGATTGGTCGATCGCGGCCTCGCGCGCGCGCCACGGGGGTCGGTCACGTTTCTTACCTGTTTCTCTCCGAAGTTCACCATGCTCGGCGTCTCCCTTTTGGACTCGCCGTTCAACACGACATCGATGCCCTTGCGCCGCGCAAGAGCCACGACGTTGTTGGAGTTTCCGAAGTCCAGGCCGACGACAGACATCTTGCTTTGCTTTTCGGGATGGCGGTGCAGGTGCGGAAAACGAGCGGCTTTTCAGGTACCGATCGAGCGACTCTTAGTGGCAAGGGACGTGAGCGGAAAAAGCACACGGGTGGTTTCTGCGAACGGGACGGGTGACGTCGCGTCGATACCGTAAAAGTGAGGCTTTAGGGGACGTGGCGGGGGTTATATCGCCAGCGTCAAGATGAGAGCAAGATGATCGGAGAGCAAAAGACGCCGCCGTTTTCGCGCTTTTGGCGACTCATTTTTTCCGTCAAAACTCAAAAGTTCGCGACCCTTTGTCGTTGTGTTTGTCAACCACCTCCGAAATCCTTCGGCCTCCATTGGGCGCCACAATTCGCTGCGCAGCGTAAGGTACGTGCCCATTACCCAGGCTGTGTGCCTCGCATGCTCGCGTCGAACGCGTGTGACGTCCATTCACGTCCGATCACCTCCGCACGTGACACGGCCGCACCGTGCGCGCCCCGAAGGATGACGTAGTCCAGAATCGAGTCCCGTCGCAATCTAAGCTAACGTCACTTTTCCCTCAACCGTCTGCCCGCCGCAGGCTTTCCCTTCGCGTCCGCTAGCAAAAAAATGGCCGCCATGGCATCCGCCGGGGGCATTCAAGGTACGTGCCGGATCCGTGCGATCTGACACGCGGATGAACCCGCGGATCGGCGCGGCGCCCCTTCCCAGGACGCGGCGGTGAAAAAACCCTCTTCGCTTCCGAAATATCGGCTCGCGAAATATCTCGCTTTTGTGCCTGCCTTTTCGCAAATTTCTTTCCATCAGCGCTGACGACCTCGTGTCCCTCCCGTGATTCACAGCCTTTTGCGGGTTCAAGCCTTTGACCGGCACGACGCGCCGCGGGTCACGCACGCGCGTTCAAGTCGCGCGTCCCCAACCGCAAACCACCACCGCAGTTGCGACTCCCCAGACGAAAACCAAGAAGGAAGAACCCAAGCGCTCCAAGGTCGAGATCATCAAAGAGAACTCGGATTTCTTGAGGCACCCTCTCATCGAGGAGCTCGCCACGGAGGCGTCGTTTATCAGCGAAGACGCGGCGCAGCTTTACAAGTTCCACGGCGGGTACCAGCAGGACGACCGGGAAAAGCGGAGCTTCGGGGCTGGGAAGTTTTACCAGTTCATGATGCGCACGAAGCAACCGGCGGGGACGGTGCCAAACAAGGTAAGTATTTTCCCAATCACCACATTCCGCCTCCCTGATTGCCCATACTCGTACCAGAAGGGACTATTCCCCCTGACTGTTTGTCCATACATCGCGATATACGAGACTGACACTTTCTTTTTTATCGTACCAGCTTTACCTGATCATGGACGACTTGGCGGATTCCCACGGCAACGGTACGCTGCGTTTGACCACGCGGCAGACGTACCAGCTTCATGGGATTTTGAAAACCGACTTGAAAGCGACGTTCAGGGCGGTGATAACGAACATGGGGTCCACGTTGGGGGCGTGCGGCGACATCAACCGCAACGTCATGGCGTCGCCCGCGCCGTACAGCCCGGTTAGCAGGCCCGAGTACAAAATTGCGCAGGACTTGGCGAAGGACATTGGCGATTTGTTGGCGCCGCAATCCGGGGCGTACTACGACGTGTGGCTCGATGGCGAACAGGTACTGACGGTGGAGAAACCGGAGGTCGTTGAAGCCCGGAACGACAACAGGTTCGGCACGAACTACGTTGGGTCACCCGAGCCCATCTACGGCACGCAGTTCCTTCCGCGGAAATTCAAAGTCGGCGTGACCGTTCCGGGGGATAACCACATCGACTTCCTCACGAACGACGTCGGGATCTGCGTCATCATGAAAAACGGCGAGCACGTCGGGTACAACGTCTACGCCGGGGGGGGCATGGGGCGGTCGCACAGGAACGACGACACCTTCGCCAGGCTCGCCACGCCCCTAGGGTACGTGGACAAGGCTGACATTTTCTACGCGGTCAAGGCGATTTGCGTGGCGCAGAGGGATTACGGCCGTCGCGACGACCGCAAGCAATCCCGTTTGAAGTACCTCATCCACGAGTGGGGCATCGAGAAGTTCAAGGCGGTGACGGAGCAGTACATGGGCAAACAGTTTGGCGCGCTTCGCGATTTACCACCGTTTGAAATGCCCACCTACCACGGCTGGAACGACCAAGGCGACGGGAAGATGTGGTACGGCGTGCACGTGGTGAACGGGCGTTTACGGGGTGACGCGAAGAAGGCGTTACGCGCGGTGATCGAGCGTTACGAGCTCCCCGTACGGCTGACCGCGAACCAGGACCTGTTGCTAACGGATATCGACCCAGCGTGGATGGCGGACATCACGGCGACGCTCACGGCGGGCGGCGTGGAGGTACGTATTTCCAATTTACCACATTCCGCCGACTGATTGCCCATACAAGACTGACATTTCTTTTTATAATCTCAGGACCCGAGCACTTTGGACCCGATCGACGCGCTTTCCATCGCGTGCCCCGCGTTGCCTTTGTGCGGCCTCGCAATCACCGAAGCGGAACGGGGCTTGCCCGATATCAACAAGCGGTTGCGCGCCACGATGACCAAGGTTGGCCTGCCCAAGGACGAAACCGTTTTGATACGAATGACCGGCTGCCCCAACGGCTGCGCCCGGCCGTACATGGCCGAGCTCGGGTTCGTGGGCGACGGCCCTTCGTCGTACCAGATCTGGCTCGGAGGCACCGCGAACTTGCTAACCCTTGCCAAGCCGTACCAAGACAAGGTAAAGGGGACGGATATCGAAACCTTCTTCGAACCCATCTTCGCCGGCTTTGCGGCTGGAAAGAACGGAACCGAGCGCTTCGGGGACTGGGTCAACCGCGTCGGGTTCGAGTCAATCAAGAAGGCGCAGAGCGAGTACGTCCCGGGTGCGGTCGCTGTCTCGGCTGTCGCGGCGCCGGCTGCTGCCATTGCTGCCCCTGCCCCCGCGCCTGTCGCCCCGGTGACCGCCACGGAAAGCGTCGCCAGACTGCCCCGCGTCATGATCGAGCGCGACGCTTTCGAAGCCCTGCAGGCGTACGCCGAGGCGAACAACACCACTTTGACGCAAGCCGCGTCCGACGCCATCCGCAAGCTCAAGTGAGTGCCCCGAGTTGTGTCTTGAGTTGTGGGAAGTGAGCGCTTCGAGTTGCGGGAAGTCCGTTTCTTGATGTGTTCACCCATCATCCATCCCAATCAATGTAGATTACCGTAAGGGAGGGGGGTCAGTTTGTTTAATCACCCAGCACTATTTTTTGTGAATGCGCCTGCAATGCACTCCTCGTTCGCCTTCTCGCATCACCTTGTCTCATCAGAAACGACGGGAAGAGTGACTTGGAAGACACCCATCTGTCGACTTTAAACACGAGAAATACGCACTGCCATTCTGAAATCTCACCTAAAAAAAGGTATTACCTTTGAAGGTACTTCTCTTATCGACGTGTCTCGAGCACGTTTCGCCACGAATCTTCCACTACCAGGTACGTCGGCACGCAGGGCGGCATGTCATCTTTTTCCCTCGCCGTTCCCCTCGCGGTCGCCAGCACGCGCGCGTGCGCTGTACGTCAGTCGCGAGCGTCGAAACAAACGCGAAGGGCGGTGTCCGCGCGCGCGGGTTTCCCCAACCGGCCGGTGGACGTTTCGCTTTGGGAATCGGAAACCGACGTCGCGCAGTGGGAAAGCGTCAAAACCTTGGTCACCGGGCTCGGCATGGACGAGACGTCCGCGGATAAGTGCATGACCCGGGCGTTCGGGTGGGGCGGGCAGACGTACTGGAGGGAAAGCAAAGTGGAAGAGGTGCCTTTGTTCGAAGACGTGGAAACGCGGATCGATTTCCTGTTGGAAATTGGCGTCCCCGAGGACAAACTCGTGGAGCTTCTCGGGAAGGTTCCCGAAGTCCTGGGCGTGCCAATCGAGCTTTTAAAGGAAAACGTGAAATACGTGGAGAAGAACTACTTCATGAAACGAAGCACGCGGAACTTTGCTAATTACTTGTTAAGAACCCCGCAGGCGCTCGGGAACAACGTGGACTGCATGGGAACCTGCGTGGGCGAGTGCAACCGGTGCTGGGTGCGATGATGCATTTGTGATTGCAAAACTCAATCGCAACGCTCGCGGATACTCGCTCTACTGTATCTCTTATTTCTTTTCGGGGGACTCCCTGGTACTCGTCGTACTTACACCACAAACTGCACAAACTCCACAAACTCCACCAATTCACGCTACTTTAAACACCACGGGAAAGCACTCCAGGGTGTCCACGTTTACCATGGCGATCGTGCCGGTCGTGGCGAAGTTGGGCACCGAAACCAGCAACGTTTTCACGTCGCTACTTTCCGAAACGCGGACAACCTGGGCGCCAAACTCGGGCTGGTTCCCACAGAAGTACACGTTCGGGGTGTTCTGCAGGTAAAACGGGTCCCTGTCTTTGTACGGGTAGCACGCCAGCGTGTCCGGCGCGCTCGGCGCGACGTGTTGCCACCGAAGCGTCGAGCTCATCAGCGCCAGGGATTCGCTTCCCGTACCACCCGTCCCCCCCACCGCGCCACTTGCAACCTCCGTGTACTGTCGCAAGTTGTCGATGTTCTGCCCGCTCGTCCCGAGAAACTCGCACGAACCGACACTGAAGTCGTGCGGGTTCGTGGTTGTGTGGAACGTGCTTTCCTTGAACCGGCCTGCTTCGGGGAAAAGGCACGGGTGGAGGGGTTGCTGCGGCAACGCCTGGTTCGTCGGGTCCCCGGCGCCCGGCATAAGGTCAACAGGTACCGCGCTCGTGAGCTGCGTTAGGATTTGATCCAAACTCCTCAACGCCGCGCGTGCGTTCGCCGCGTGCTGCGTCTGCCCTGAGGACTGCCCCGCGCCGCCCGTCGCCTTGGCCGCCGCTTCCGGCTCCGAAAGCGCGCCGCCTGCGATGACCACGCGCAGAATGTTCGCCGCCGCGGCCTGGTCTTTGTCGCCCCCCAAGTTGCCAGTCACGTAATCCAGAAAAAGCTCGATTTGAAGTGGGTCGGCAACTGCGATGTCGCCGACTCTTAGGCCGGACACGAGCACCACGTAGTTGCCAGGGGAAGGGGTACCTTGAGGAGACGATCCTGAAGCTTTTTCCGATGTCGCTTTTTCCGAAATGCCCATTGTTTTCTTTTGCGGCGCCGGCTCGGCGAAGCACACGTTCGTGACTTCAAACTCTCCGTCCTGCACCACCTTTCCCTTGCACGCAAGCACCACGCCGGTGACGAACAGTTTGGGGTCCACTGTTTTGCCCACCAAACGCACGCGCGCGCCTTCGTCTTCCAGAATCAGGGAATCGTCGTCCTGCGTGAATTTCTTGGTGTTTTCGCGTCGCAGATCCACCCCGAGGGTTAAATCTTTGCCGTACTCGTCCAACACACACGGCTTTAAGCGCATTTCCTTGTAAAGCGTGCCGGTAATGACGCACTCCTCGCCTTCTTTCAGGTCCAACACCTTCGTTAACGTGCTTGATGGCCACTTGGAGGCAACCGCGAGTTTTAACCGCGGCAACAAAAGCATCAGGCGGTGGTAGTAAAGCTGGAAGTACTGGCCGTATATTTTTTTATCGAGCGCGAACCGATCGTTGTGCGAGGCGTACGTTTCGGTTTTTCTTTGCAAGGTTTGCGCTTGAGGCATGTCGGTATCGGGCTCGCGCATCATCTCGCTCGAATCGGGCGCCATGGCGAGTCACCGCGACTCACTCCCCGAAACGCGGGGCGTGTTTGAGTGACGACCGCGATCCAGATTTCAAACTTTTACGGTGTGCCAACCTTGTTTTTCCCAAAAATTATTTTTGGATTTTTGATATCGAGGTGTGCCCACCAGCCGCTGTGAAGCAGGCACCACACTCCCAGGCGCGGCGCGGCGCCCTGTGGTGTCACTTCCGGCGACTTCCCAGTGTGGTCGGTGGGTTGTTCCGCGCGATGTTCGGCGTGGCGTTTGAAAAAAACGCGGTAGCCCCGATGCGACCCTACGGAGTACCAAGCGGTGTGGTCGCGACCCAAAATAATCTGGTGTGCTTTGGTGGTGGTGCGAAAAGCCAAATCAATCGCGCTTCCGCCTCGCGCGCCGGTTTGAGAAAACGCAAACCCACAGTTAAGTGGACGACCGACTATAATAAAACATCCCCACGACACGTCGTTACGAATCACGCCTCTTCAAGTGACGAGTTATTATCGTCCGCCGATGGATTGGCGACGGATTTCGTCACGACTTCGACGACGAATACTGGCAGCTACGTCCCGAGCCCGTTAGATCCAAGCGCGTTCACCGGCCAAGTCGTCGCCTTTGTTTTCATCGCGGTTTCCGTCGCGTACGTCATCGCCTTGCTGAACCCGATCGCGCGAGAACGGTTCGAATTGAACGACCCGGCGCGGAAAAAGTACGTGAAGGAACTGATGGCGGGTGAGGGTATTGATGGCGATACGCGGCGGTTGGAGCGGCTGTATTACAGAAAAGTTATTTTAGCGAGCGGGTTGAGGCCGCGAGGCGACCAAACCGCGGGGGGGACGATCGTGCCTGGAATCGGGAAGGACGTCGTGAAGGGGAAGAAGGGGAAGAAGAGTGTAGAAACAGCGCCATCTGCTGAGACAGAGAAGGATGAGTAGGGTTTATTAATGTCTTTATAGCCGAGAGTGCCGCTACGTCTGCGTCATCGTCATTCATCTAATTTTCTCGGCGACAATCACTGACCATTTCAACGAATTTCAAAAAAGAAAGACCCGAAACCTCGTCCGGATCACTCGGTGGAGTCCCCACACCGGTCCGCGCGTTCCGCACGCCTTTCGTTGCCACCACTGTTGGTACGATCGGTACGGCACCACACCCTTTCGTTTTCAACAGATATCGTACCAGATACGTTAGCAGGTACTTGACCCTGTCGCTGTCAAAGCTTTCCCACGATGGGCAAGGACGACGACGAAAACACGGATGAGCTGGAGGAAAGGATGGTGGCGGAGGAGTACAAGATCTGGAAGAAAAACACGCCTTTTCTGTATGACTTGGTGGTGACGCACGCGCTGGAGTGGCCGAGCCTTACCGTGCAGTGGCTCCCAGACAGGGATGAACCCGCGGGGAAGGACTACAGCGTCCAGAAGCTGATCCTGGGGACGCACACCTCGGAAAACGAACAGAACCACTTGATGATTGCGGAGGTTCAGGTAAGAAGTCACTCCCTTGCATTCCGATCGAAGGAACGATCGGGCA
>Ga0209711_10002217_pt1 | contig 17759 bp, 14 predicted proteins | sample ArcticOcean_MG_C_7_FD_187441 | JGI IMG/M metagenome (GOLD analysis project Ga0209711, IMG submission 187441) | Marine microbial communities from western Arctic Ocean - ArcticOcean_MG_CB11_88 (SPAdes) (version 2) | ecosystem: Environmental > Aquatic > Marine > Oceanic | place: Arctic Ocean... | reverse complement strand
GTCTGATCCAACTCAAAACTGACAGAAGCCTGTGCTACCCTTTTTTGAGCCAGTCGCTATGATTAACCGCTTTGCGGCAATCACTTTGGTCGAGGCGAAAGCGCAACCACAAAAGCGTAATAACAACCCAAAAAGGTGTCTCTTATGAGCGCAAACACTGAGCAGCTAAGCTTTCGCGAGAAGGTCGGATACGGCCTAGGCGATGGCGCATCCAACTTCTTTTTCCAAACTTTTAACGTTTTTTTACTCTACTACTACACCGATATTTTTGGCCTCTCGCCCGCAGCGGTCGGCACCATGCTGCTTGTGACCAAACTGGTTGATGCCATTACAGATCCCGTTATGGGGATCATCGCTGATCGAACCAACAGTCGCTGGGGCAAATTCAGACCCTACCTGCTTTGGATGGCCGTTCCCTACGGGCTGTGTGGTTATGCCATGTTCGCGAATCCGGAACTCTCGGATTCTGGGAAACTGGTTTATGCCTACGTGACCTACACGCTGATGATGCTGGCCTATACCGCGATTAATGTGCCATATTCTGCGCTCATGGGCGTGATCTCACCGGTTTCGATCGAGCGCACGAAAGTCTCGAGCTACCGGTTTTTCTTCGCCTTCACCGCAGGTTGGCTGATTGTCACCTTTGTTCGACCCTTGAAAGATTTATTGGGTGGGGGCGATGAGGTGCTGGGCTTTCAATTAACGATGGCGATTTTTGCAGTCTTGTCGGTCATCTTTTTCTGGCTGAGTTTTGCGCTCACCAAGGAACGGGTCGTTCCGCCGCCGAAGCAAACAACGAATGTTAAATCCGACCTCAAAGCGCTTCTGAGCAATGGTCCTTGGCTGATCCTGTTCATCGCCGGTATCTTAACCCTCATGTCGATCGCCGTTCGGAGCGGCGGCACCATGTATTACTTCAAATACTTTATCGGGGACGATGGCGGCGTGATGTTTCACCTGCTTGGCCTTGATTTCGACAAAACCAGCGTCTTTATGTCTTTGGGCCTTTTGGCCATGCTGGTGGGCATTACCTTCACAAAAACCCTTGCAACTCACTTTGAAAAACGGACCCTGATGATTGTCCTGTCGATCGGCAATGTCGCCGCCTCCATTGGGTTCTTCTTCATTCCGGCGGACCAGTACTGGACCATGGTCTTGGTCAACTGCATTGGGTCGGTCATTAACGGTCCGACGCCAGCCATCGTCTGGGCTATGTACGCCGACAGCGCCGACTACGGCGAATGGAAAACCGGTCGACGCACCACCGGTTTGATTTTCTCTGGTATTCAGTTCGCTCAGAAAATGGGCCTCGCGGTTGGCGCAGGCTTATCCGGCTATATCCTGGCTTGGTATGGCTTTGTAGCCAATGAAGTTCAAACCGAGGCCACCATCATGGGCATCCGCTTGATGTTCACGATTTTCCCAGGCGTGCTGGCAATTCTCGGCACCATCGCCTTTTTCTTTTACCGCCTAGATCGCTCAATGATCAACACGATCGAGTCGGAGCTTAGTGCTAGAAATTGAATACCAGACTGGCGCCCGCTACCCGCAAGGTCTAGCGGGTTTAGCAGGCCCTTTGCACGGCAGAATTTTGGCTTTGACTAACCGGTCATGACGCCTTGACCAGTTGCCCGGTTTAAAAAAAGGCGCGGGGGCCGTGAAGACGTGATCCCAACAATCCAAAGTTCAGTCGCTGTTAATTTGATCCTGAGGTTATCCGGGTTTGCTTCAGGCCCTAACATCTTGGCGCCGCCGTCTCTATCTCAGCGGTTCAAAGTAAAAGTTGCCAGGTTATACCGAATCAAAAGCGCGCAATGTCCCCCTCTTTTGATCGATCATGCAGCAATAGATCGATCTGACTTAGATCAAAAACGGTAACGGTAACGCGCTTTACCGACTCGCAAAGCACTCCGACAAGCCGCAAGCGCTTCCCGATTTGCGATCGTTAACGACCCCTTTTCTAACGCTTTCACAGCGCCGCAACATTAATTGCAAGCCACCAGGAAACCTTTTGTTAACAGGCTTTTACAGCACAATAGCGATCTTATCCTGCGCCTATAAAAGACCATAATGATACATATAGATAAAACAATAGAACGGCGCCTTTCGGGTCATAACCTCAATTAAATGAATAAATTCAATACCATACAAATAGTTAAAATAATTAATTTGAATATAAAATATCGTAAACACCGCCCTTATAAGACTTCCTGGAAACGGTTAGAAATGCCACTTAAAATCAGCTGTTGGGGATCACAATCTCACCGACCTATCCCATAAATAAAGTTATTTGGATTTTAGGGTTCGCAGGCCTGTATTGTTTGGGCGGATTGTTTGCTTCCGCGATCAGTCCCGAGCGCCTTATACCATCCGTTTCCATTCCCTTTGCGGCGATGGTGATCGCCTCAGTAATTTATGGGCGGATCACCGCGCCGGGCGTCGCCATTGGCAATTTCGCGCTCCAAATGCTGCTGGGTTACGACCTTGCAACAGCATTACTGCTCTCGCTAAGCAGCGCTCTGATTACGCTGATGACCGCACTAATATGTGAGCGGTTCGTGAGCGGCAGACGCATACAAGATCATCCTCGATCAGCAATCAGATCTGTGGCCGCGGCGTTTGGATTAATTGCACCCCTGAATGCCGTAATGGGCGCCCTCATCCTGACCGGGTTAGACACCAATTTTCAGGGGTTTTATGATCAAGGGTTTAGATGGTGGCAAGCCGATGTCTTAGCATATCTTTGCGTCGCGCCCACCTTCGCAGCATTAATTCGGCGCGATTATCTCGCAACAGACGGCGTAACCCTTGTCCCGTTTAAACTTGAGAAATTTCTACCCCATGCGGCGCTGCTCCTTGGGCTCTTTTTTTGGAGCACGAATCCGAACCTTTTCTCAACGCCGATTTATATCCTTCTGGCGACGCCATTTTATGTCGCGATCGTTATCGCGCGAAGCCCAGCGTTGTATAACCTCAACGTAACGATCTCAGTCCTGTGGCTTTACTTTCTAACAGACCTAGGTCAAGGACCCTTCGCAGACCTCGCAGATCCCCATTTAGCACTGTTCGCACTTTCAATGAGTTTCTTTGGTCCGGGATGGTTTTTGGTCATCGCATTGAAACGCTATGACGAGCAAGCTGCGGAACTAATGGCATTGGCAGAACAGTCGCTACAACAAGCCGATTCAACCAAACTAATGATGTTCGACACGTTAAATCAATTGTCTCTAGCGCGCGATAACGAAACAGGGAATCACATCCTTAGGACGCAGCATTACGTTAAAGAAATTGCTCGCCGATTAAGCCAACGGCCTCAAGCTGAAGCGAGGCACCTCACAGATGAGGCTATTGAGACCTTGTTTTTGGCTGCGCCATTGCACGACATTGGGAAAGTTGGAATACCCGACTCAATTTTGCTAAAACCCGGCAAGCTCGATGCCAAAGAATGGGAAACTATGAAAACCCACGCTTTGATCGGAGAGACCGTATTGACTACGGTTTCAAACACCGAGACGAGTGCGGAACTACTCATCGCAAAACAAATTGCCGGCGGACACCATGAAAAATGGGACGGCACGGGTTACCCCCGAGGCCTAGCCGGCTCAGCCATTCCTTTGCCCGCTAGAATAATGGCTTTGGCTGACGTTTATGACGCTTTGATCAGTATCCGGGTCTACAAAGAAGCCTGGTCCCATGAAGACGCGCTCGCAGAAATACAAAAACTCAGTGGCAGTCAGTTTGATCCTGAGGTTGTTCGGGCCTTCTTAGCCGCAGAAGAGAGCATCCTCGCTATTTCCGAACAATTCAAAGATGAGGAAGATCGCTTAGATCTGGTAATCACAACGACCTAGGCACGAGTGTACGTTAGCCTCCGAAAGCTTAGCGCCCTCGGCTTTATCAAAACCGTTCACCGCAACCGTCGTGCCCCACCCGCACGACGAAACCTTGGTTGAAATCGCAATCAATCAACCCACACAATCTTGGGGCCCCTTAAAACCCCGCGCCTTAACCGTAAAGGTCTTCACGCAACCGAGTGGTCGTCGAGGTCTAAAATGAGCAAAGGATCATTATGTCGACTGCCCAGATTGCTCGGCCTGAGCTTTAGTCTGGCAAGGTGACGTTGGGGCCCTGCCTTGAGGCGCTATAAAAACCGAAGCCAGCTCAGTCGTTTCGGTATTGATTGAACCCTCTGCGGAACTGCTAGGGTCGTTTACTTCCGACGCCCCAACACCCTCACGAATTAATCTGACGCCAATCCCCTAAGTAAGGTCATGTAGTATTCAACCGAGGCTTGAATGTAACCCGTGGGCACTCGCTCGTTGAGGCCATGGGAGTAATCGTCGCTCGGCTTCATAAAGGTCCCGCTCGCGCCATAGCTCGGAATGCCCAAGGCCCGATACCACATTGAGTCCGTGGCGCCCGAGGCCTGAGACGCAAAAATCGGCATTTCGCCAAAGGCCAGAGAAATGGCCTTCGTCACCGCCTGAACAAACTTTAAATCAAAGGGTGAGGCCGGTGCTGCGATGACATATTCCGGATTAATTTCTGTCAGTTCAAGTTTTGATTCCGCGGCAACCTTTCTCAACTCGGCTGCAATCGCATCCTTTTCGTGCCCGGGAAAAATACGACAGTTAACGATCGCGGTCACCCGTTGGGGCAGCGCATTCCGGGCGTGCCCGCCATCAATCAGAGTGGGAACACAGGTGGTCCCGATCACACCCACGAGGGCAGGATCCGCCCGCAGCGCGGCGATCGCCTCGGCATCGCTTGGATCTTTCACGAACGCTCGCATGACAGCTGCCTTTTGCAGATCTGGCTCAAGCCGTGCAGATTGGGTTAGATAATCGCGGGTAATGTCGTTGAGTTCTGCCTTGAACGGATAGCTGGCGATGCGAGAAAGCACCCCAGACATTTGCGCAATGGCATTGTCCACCCTCGGCGCCGAACTATGCCCGCCCGGGTTGGTGATCACCAGTTCGAAATCAGCGTAGGTTTTCTCAGCACCTTGCCAAGACCAATAGCTTGGCTGGCCCGTCACTTCATCCAGCACCCCGGCCGCGCCATCCACATTTAAAACCAAGCTTGCATGACTCAACCGATCCGCAATCAACTTAGAGCTGTGCATGGTTGTTTCTTCATCGCCAGAGAAGGCAACGATTATGGTTCTTTTCGGCGTGAAACCCTGCCGGCGCAACTCGATCAAAGCGATGAGGGCTTGGGCCGCGTCAAACTTGGTATCGCTGGCGCCCCGCCCATAGAGGTAGCCCTTCTCAACCACCGGTTGAAAAGGATCCCGATCCCAATCCTTGCGCTTGGCTTCAACCACATCCATATGCGCAGAAATCACAATGGGCCCTAAACTCGGATCCGTGCCCGGCCAACGCGCGATGAAATAGGCCGTGTCGTCGATCGGTACAATTTCAACCTCGTCCTGTGACCAGCCGCCGTCAAGCAACGCCTCCCGAAACAAAGCCGCAACGGCCTTGGTTTGGTTATCCGGGCCTTGCACCGATCGAAGGCTTATCGCGGCTGTGGCAAGCGCGAGGACATTTTTTTCGACCTCGACAAAGTCTTCTGCAGCGCTCGCGACTGGCACCGCGATGAGCGCCAAGATCATCCAGGCTTTGATGAAACGTTGCGTCACGGTATCCATAAGATTGTTTCCTTGAAGGCGCGAGGCCTGCTGGCCCAAACCCGCTTGCTGATCGTTAACCGGTTACCCCGATCCCGAATGCGCCGACGCCTTGCGGTACTGACCGCACCATTTTGATCACACCCAACATAGCGCTCGCGGCACCCAACTCGCCGTATCCGCCCCGGACGCTTTCGCGGCAGACCGAGCACGCCGCATCTCGCATCTCGCATCTCGCATCTCGCATCCGGCGTCCCGCGTCAGGCATCTAGTATCCGGCGTCAATAAATGACACCTTCTAAACTCAGCATGGCGTCCGAGGGCAACTGCTTCGGATCTAGGACCGGATCAGGCTGCAACGCGCCCGCCTGCAATACCAGCGGCAAAACCCCGGCCCAAACCGATTCGGCCAGATCATCCCCCTCATCATCCGGCGGACCGCTGCTAATTTTAGCGCTGGCAGACTCGATCGGCAGCCGCAGCACGCCGGTCATGGCAACCTCACGATCACTGGACGGACGAACCTCATCCCAACGCCCCGGCATGACCTGCTCACTAATAATCCGCAGCGCCGCTTCCTTCTCAATCGGGTCTTCAATGAGCTCGGGCGACCCGAACACGCTCACCGAGCGGTAGTTCATGGAAGCGTTAAAGGTTGAGCGCGCCAAAACAATGCCATCCAACAAGGTCACGTGAACGCAGACTTTTGGGTTGGCTTCAAGCATTCGAACCACCCGCGCCTTTCGCGCGCCGTGCAGATACAGCGTTTGCCCACGACGCCCATAAATCATCGGCACAATAACGGGTTGGTCGCCTTGGCTAAAAGCAACTTGGCAAACCAACCCGGCATCGAGCACGCTGTGGACCGATTCATGGTCGTAGCGCGCATTCTCGGCCAGTTGCCGAACGCGATTTCTCTGCGTCACCTCAAAGCGTGTCACTCAGGCCTCCTGCCCAATCGGGTCTATTTTCAAGATTATGCCGCAGCAAGCGGCATAATCTGTTCAGCAATCGCCTCCATGCGATCCAGGCCACCGGGGCCGGCGAAGAAAAAGGCCGGGATCATAATTCGACCCACACCCGCTGCACGCATCTCTTCAATGCCCGCCTTGGGATCACTCATTTGCGTGCCAAACATGGCATTAATCTCGAGACTCGCTGGATCGCGTCCAGCCGCCTCACAGGCGCTATGCACCCGACCGATGAGCGCTCTTAAACGATCGATGTCGCCCTCGCCCGGGAAATAACCCTCTGCTAGCTTTACAGCGCGCGCAATGGCCGCGGGCGTATCGCCGCCGACCAGAACCGGTATGTTGCCATTAACGGGTTTCGGGCTACAGGTTAGCGGGTCAAAGTCGACAAACTCCCCATGAAATTCGGCATGGGACTCGGCCCAAACGGCCCGCATCGCTGCGATGTATTCATCGTTTCGCGCCCCGCGGCGTGCCCAGGGCACACCAAGCGCATCAAATTCTTCCTTCATCCAGCCCACACCCAGGCCCAACTCAACGCGGCCACCGGAGAGCTGGTCCAAGGTCGCGAGCTCTTTTGCCAAAATCAAGGGATTGCGCTGGGGCACAATTAAAATGCAGGTGCCAAGACGCAGGGTTGGCGCCGCTGCCGCGGCAAACGCCAGCCAAATGAGCGGATCTGGAATCGGCGTCTCGGGTTCGGCCGGAATTTTCCCATCCGGTGTATAGGGATACTTTGAACCGATCGCATCCGGCATGATCACATGCTCGCCACCCCAGATGGATTCAAAACCCGCCGCTTCAGCGCGCTGACATAACTCGATCGTTGATGGTCCATCAATCGCGACGCTACTCCCAAATGCTAATCCTACTTTCATACGTGTGACTTCCTATTGGCTTTGTCTAATCCTACCGCAAAAACAGGCTTGCGAAAGACGGATTCCTGCTGATCTTTGCTTGGCGAGCCTTACCCGAACCAAATTGGATCGAGGGCGTTTAAAAAAACCCGTCACGCCGTGGTCTTCTGTCGATACGGTCCGGGTGTTTTGGATCCTGTATTAGCGGTTTAATTTTGAATTTTAGACTTCTGCAGATTGGCGTTTGACGCTTGGCGTTTAAACAAAAAATCAGATGCTCTAGCCGCTGAGGCATTAATTTTTTAGTTCACCTCACAGACGGGTTTAGGTCATTATTGAGGCTAACTAAACCGTGTCTTGCGCCAACAATTAAAAGGAACCCCGCGATGAACAAAATTGACGGACTACATCACCTTGCCATTTGCACCGCTGATATGAAGGCTCAGATCGCTTTTTTTACAGACAAACTGGGCATGGAACTGGTCGCGCTGTACTGGATGCACGGCGTTGAAAATACCTGGCATGGCTTTTTAAGATTGAACGATGAGAGCTCGATCGCCTTTGTCAGCAACCCTGAAATGAAATCCATTCCCGCAGCCATTGGTCAGACCCATGCCGGTAATGCGGGCGCTAACGCCGCACCCGGCACTATGCAACACGTCGCCCTCAGAGTCGATTGCCATGAAACCCTGCTCGCCATGCGGGACCGCCTGCGAGACAAGGGCGTGCCCGTTATGGGCCCCGTGGACCATGGCTTTTGCGCCTCTATTTATTTTGCGGGGCCTGAGCATTTAGCCCTCGAGCTGTCTTACTCAAAAACGGCTTTAGATCAAAATGCTTGGATCGACCCTGAAGTGGTTGCCTTAGCAGGCATCAGTTCGGATGAGCTGGCGCAGTACAAAGCCCCCGCGCCCTTCCAAGATCAGGCCGGCACAATTGCCCAACCTGTGCTGAGTGAAACCGAGGGGCCGCACCTCACCAATTATCCGCCAGGGGCTTATGAAGCCATTATGGGAATACCCGATGAGCGCATCTGGCAATTGGTTGACCATGCGCCACCGGTGAAAAGCCCTTAAGCCGCTGCGTTACCAAGCATAGGCCTCGGGCGCTGGGCCCATCGTTGGAAAGATCTCATCTAACCTTGCAAGCATGGCTGCATCCAGCGGCAGTTGTGGCGCGGTCAGCGCTTGCTCGAGTTGCACGACAGAGGAAGGGCCAATAATGACGGATGCAACCGCCGCTTGATGCAGTAGCCAGGAAACCGCAACCGTGCTGGGATCTGCATCCAGTCCCAGACAAAAGGCTTCAAACGCCTCAATCTGGTCCGTATGCAACCCCCGGGCTTTTTCGAGCTGCTGCCGACGGCCCGTGGTCGAACTCGGCCCCGCCAGCAGTCCCCCAGCCAACGGGCTCCATGGCATAAGCCCTAGGCCATAAGCTTGGCAGGCCGGAATCACCTCCAGCTCAGCCTGACGCGTGAAGAGATTATACAATCCCTGCTCCGACACGAGCCCGAGCTGCTGACGGAAACCACGACGTTCGTTGGTCTGGGCAATCCCCCAACCCGGAAAATTACTAGAGCCCACATAAATGATCTTGCCCTGGGTTATTAACCGATCCATGGCTTGCCAGATTTCATCCACTGGCGCTGAGCGATCGATGTGATGCATTTGATACAGATCAATGGTTTCAACCCCCAACCGCATGAGACTCGCCTCGCACGCTGAAACGATATGCCGAGCCGACAGGCCGCGATTGTTCACGTCGTCCGACATCGGCTCATAAACCTTGGAGGCCAAAACCAACTGCTCGCGACGGCTTGGATCTTCGGCCAGCCAACGCCCAAGAAGGGTCTCGGTCGTGCCGACGCCCAAATGCCCGCCATACTGATCCGCAGTATCGACAAAATTAATCCCACTGTTAACCGCGTGATTGAGCATCAAAAAGGCTTCAGCCTCGGGCGTTCTTGGGCCAAAGTTCATGGAGCCTAAACACAGTTCGCTGACTTTCAGCGCTGAGCGTCCAAGATTTCTATACCGCATCTAATTCCCCTTTTTAGGGTGCTCTTAAGGTTGCACCCGTCACCAAATCTTGACCTGGTTCTGCCACACAAAACCGCGTTAGTTGCCGGGCGCGCGCCGGTAATAATTGATGGTCCGCATAACAAATGCCGGGCACGACCGGTTCCCGGAACCAGGGCGCGTAAAACTCGAGGTTCGGAATGGACCGAACCGCATCCGATAGGTTGGGTGTGCCGCCATGCCAAGCTCTAACATCCCGCACCATGATGCTGCCCGCAGGCACCGGGCAAACCGTGCTCAGACGCATCCATTCTGGCTCAGCCTGCAAACCCGGGATCGCCTGGCGCGAATGTTGAGTGCCCGGGATTTGTCGCGTCGGGCCATTGAGGGCATGAATGTCTTGGGGTAGAAAGTTAACGCACACATAAGGGCAAGGCAGATCCCGAATACTCATTCGGCCCCTAGGATCCTGAAACGCGCTGAAGGGCGTCTTCTGCGGATCCTCCCAGTCACGAACATCCGTATGTAACCGCTGATAGTCCGTCGCGCCAGGCAAGCAAAAGTCACCGCTGGCACTCCTTAGCGCATAGTCTGGGTTGCCAAAGATCGCGTCCAACAACTGAATCATCGGTTCGATCGAAAGCAGCATCTGCCAAGCCGGCCGATGTAACTGGCTGCGCGTGAGACTCGAGCCACCAAAGGAATACCGTTTGGCGCCGCGATTGCCTCGGGCCTCGGGATCCAGCGTCGTAATCTCGGTCACTGCCTCCGCCACACCGGATCGCAGCAACGCCAGTTGATCACTTGATAGCACATCTTCAATGACCACAAAGCCGTCCCGATCAAACAGCATGACGGCTCGCTCAAGCGCCGTCGGCTTTAGAATTTCTAAGCCTTGGATACCTGAACGCGCCAGCAACTGGGCCTTCAGGGCCTCTAAATTTTTATCGATGGGCATCCGTGCACCCCCTATCCCGTTGAACAATCATCACAGCTTCACACTGGGGCGAGTCATCATCAAACCTAATTTCTAGGTTCACTAATTTAATTTTTTGACGTTAGCATACAAAGCCTTTGGTCAACATCTGACGCAAGTTGTGCCCGCCTTTAACCGATGTTGGCGCCGACCGCTCGACAAGCCATGAAAGAAAACAGCTCAACGCGGCGCCGATATCAGCTGCGCTGGCTAGGTTGCGCGTTCAGTGCGCCAGAACCCCTTAACGCCCGAGGGGTCATTGTTCGAGGGTCAGGTTGGTCAAGACAGAAACACACACGTCGGACAGCCGGAATCCGACTCCGCTGCGTCCGCCGCTGACTGATACTGGGGCGTGTCAAATCGCGCCAACCTAAAATCACTCGATGTCGAATCTGCTCCCGGCACCGCTGGCTGCATCACCGCATCTTTCCAACTGTGATCCGGCAGCCATTCAAATGGCAAGGTGCCAATCTCACCCGATTGGGTAATGCGCTCAAACCCACCAAGCGCCTCGGTCATCATCATCACCTGCTCTGCCAACGCATGGGGGCGTCCGCTGGTATGACCCAAGGGGAAGTCGACAAAGCTGGCCCGGGGCGGTCGCACCGCTTCGGTAATCGAGTAGGCACTCGACAGGCACAAGGTTGGAATCCCTCGGGCTTCAATTTCACGCGCGATCAGTCCCACGGACTGATGACAAACCGGTCACGCCGGAACAAGCAAGGCCAGGTCCGTTTGATCCGCCAACAACCGCTCGGCTATGGCCGGGGCCAGAATCTCTTTCACCTTCCGGGCAGAGTAGATGCCGCCCATAAAGGTGTAGGCCCGCTCGGCAAGCGCCCCGAGCAACCCAGTGGCCACCAATTGCTTTAAGGGCTCAACAGGAAACACCACGTTCGGATCCGCCCGCACTGGCGCCAAATCGTAGGCGAAGTGGGTTGCCCTTAAATCCGCGATCGGCCCGAACGCATCAATTTCACGGTAACTCAGGTCATCTTTGTAATGGAACGCCACCTGCCCCCGGGTGTAGAGCCCGCCCGAGGCGATTAACGACAGCTTGGCCTCAGACACCGGTTTTTTTAACGGCGCCAAGGGGATGGCGCTGTCGTTGTGGACCCATTGATAGCTGGGGTAACCCAAAGCCTCGTACTGTTTTTGGGTGCGGTCGATGTAATCAATCGGGGGCTGACGGCTCATGGCTCATCCTCTTAAGGTCACCTTAAAACGTTAACAGGATCTAGCGGCCTTGGTCTACCACAGGCGGTATTGAGCCCGCCCTCAGGCCCTGTGCTACCACCAAGTGGTATACAGCGCGACCAGAATCAAACTCACAATCACCGCCGACAGGTTGAACGCTTGGGTCGTGCCGAATTCAATCTCCGACAGGTCAATGGCGCCGACTTGCTGTGATCCGCCCTGCCACAAGCTCACCAGCACGGCCAACAGCCCGCACAGCACAAAGACCAGCCCAACCCGGTCAATAAACGGTAGTTCCGGCCAGGCCATCTTGAAAGCAAACGACAGCACTGCCGAGCCCACCGCAGCAGTTAGCGCCGCGCTCGCCGTCGTGCGCGGCCAAAACATCCCCAGCAAGAAAATCACGACAATCCCTGGGGTAAAAAACCCGGTGAACTCCTGAATATATTGAAAGGCCTGATCAAAATTGCCCAACAAGGGTCGGGCGCAAATCATCGCCAAAAGCATTGCCACCAGCGCCGCACCTCGCCCGACTCGCACCAAATGGCGCTCTTCTTTTTGAGTTGAAAACCTCGCATACAGATCAAGGGTGAAGATGGTTGCGATGCTGTTAATCATCGAGGCGAGCGACGACACGATTGCCGCCAGTAAGGCCGCGAAGACCAGCCCCTTAAGGCCAACCGGTAATAACGTCATGGCCAAAGGATAGGCCTGATCGGGCGTGGCAAGACCAGGCTCCAGCACAAACATGGCAATACCCGGGAGCACAACAATAACGGGCATCAACAATTTTAAAAAAGCGGCAAAGGCCATGCCCTTTTGCGCCGAGTGCAGGCTATCGGCCGCCAGCGCGCGCTGAATAATATATTGATTGAACCCCCAATAGGACACATTCATCACCCACATCCCGCCAATCAGCACGGACAGCCCCGGCAAGCTGATGTAATGCGGATGATCCGGCGCCAAAATCATGTCGAACTTTTCAGGCGCGACCGCCAGCAGCTGGAGAAACCCTTGCCAGGGCCCGGCGCCCAGCGCAATTTCATCTAACAAGATCCACGAGATGAGCAGACCCCCGGCAATCAATAACACCACTTGAAGGAGGTCGGTAAACGCGACGGCTTTGAGCCCCCCATACAGGGAGTACAAAACGGCAAAGACACCAATCAAGCCAAGGCCGGTATTGAGTGCCAAGCCGGTCACCGTGTGAATGGTCAGCGCCCCAAGCCAAAGGATTGCGGTCAGGTTCACAAAGACATAGACCCCCAGCCAAAACAGCGCGAGCACGAGGCGCACCCGGCCATCGAACCGTTGCTCTAGAAACTGCGGCATGGTCTGGATATTGTGTTTTAAAAAAATGGGTAATAAAAATTTACCCACTAAAATCAGCGTGATCGCCGCCATCCATTCATACGACGCAATGGCCAAACCAATGGCATAGCCCGAGCCTGACATCCCAATGATTTGTTCTGCTGAGATATTAGCGGCCACCAAGGACGCACCCACCGCCCACCAAGGCAGTGACCGACTGGCCAAAAAGTAATCCTGCGTTGTTTTCTCGTGCCCTGCAGGCTCGCGTGAAAACCAAGTGGCCAGCCCAATGAGCAACAGGCCGTAGAGCCCAATAATTAAAAAATCGAGGGTTGCGAGCATCGTTAAATCCTTTTGTATGGGTGGCCTTTGGTGCAACCCTAAAAGGCATCGTCACCCTAAGCGCTTGTCCGTTTTTTATTTTTGTTTCGCTGTGTTTATCCGACCCGTTTTAAAACGTTCGCCCGCGACCACCATCACGACCTCGCCCGCATTGCCTTTAATTATTTATTTTCGGCGCCTTAGCAATCTCCACCCGGATGGTCTGCAAGGCATTGGCCGGCAAGGTAACGACCGCGCGCTGCCCAAGCAAACCAAGACTAAAGGTCATGGGGGTGGCCTGGGTATTCAGCAACTGAACCGACAGCAGCCCCTCTGGGCTAAGGGTTGCGCCAACGTGAAGCGCGTCCTCTGGCAACCCTGCCGTGTCAACCGACACGGTCACGGCCCGATCGCCCGGGCGAATGGTCCGGCTAAACTGCGCCAGCACATGATAAATGGGCGTGACATAAACGGCTTTGGTTTCAAGGTTAACCATAATCGGCGCGCCACAGAAATTGCCAACATGGTTCGGCCCACCCCGCTCATCGAGCACCGGGTTCCAATCAATCCAGCCCGAAACCCAATGGTTTAAGCTGCCAATAATATTCCGAGCATAGCGATGCACCGGGGTGTACATCGGGTGATCCGCGGCATTCGGGGCCCAACTCGCGGTGTAGGCCCAGTCGGTTGCCCGGCGCTGCCACCAGAACGCATCATTGTTAAACCAATCGGTCTCGGTAAACCCGTCGGGGTCGGCAATGCCGCCCGGCGCGGGCTTACCCAGGTCATCGATCGTGCCTTCGGTGTGGATCAGGTCAAAATCGGGGAACTGGGCGTGCACGCGTTCCAACACATCCCCATACACGTTGGTGGTACTGGCGTACCAATGGATGGCGCTGCCATACACATATTGCGCCGCGTCTGGCTGACTGAGAATCGTTTCGGCCCAGTGCTCGAGGCGGTCACGATTCTGATCGAAGATTAATAATTTGGTGTCGGCATAGGGGCTGGCGCGCAATTTCGGTCCCAGGTGATCTTGAATAAAACGGGCCTGGCTCGCCGCCGTAAAATGCATGCTCTCCCATTGCCCGCCATTGCCCTCGGGCTCATTAACGGGGGTCAGCCCCCAGATGGGCACGCCAGCATCCGCATAAGCATCGAGATATCGAATCAAATAATCAGCATAGACCGCTTCATACCTAGGCTTTAAGTGCCCGCCCGTGCCCTCATAGTTGGTTTCGGGCGTGCCGGACTGATAGTAGCCCTCTATGTCTTTCATCCAAGGCGGCGCCGTCCAGGCTGAGGCAATAATGCGCAGCGACGAATCCGCCTGTTGTTGTTTGATGGCAAGGGCCTCTTTAATCATGGGCAGCAGATCAAAGTCTGGCGTGATCACACCCGGATAACGCATTGGGTTAAAGCCCATTTGATCTTCAGCAATTGAGAAATATTTCAGGCCTAGGTCATCCGGCACCGGGGCATAGTCATACCGTCCCTCAACCGAGAAATCGGTGGCGCCAATCGGGGTTCTGGCCAAGGAAAAGTTTGCCCCCTGATCGGAGAACAGTTGCGCCATCACAGATCGTCGTGCCGCATCCGGTAAATGCGCTAAGACAAATGCCGAGGATTCTGTAAAAGACGTGCCGATGCCGGTCACCGTTTGCCGCAGTTTGGCAGTTTCAATTTGAACCTGGGTTTTACTTGCGGCGGCGCCGTCTGGGTAGAACACCACTGGGTCCATGACCGCAAGCTTATGCCCTGCGGCGCTGGTAAGCAGCACCTCGGTTGATACCAATCCGGGCGCCTGCGCGGCGAAAATGACACTGGCTTGGCAACTGATCATGGCGACCACCAGCCCTCTGAACCCATTGATGCACTGTCGACGCATACTACCTCCACCCGATGAACGCCAAAGGGTCGCCGGTTTTGACAGCGCTGTCAATTTTACATCAACCTTCGCCAACCCAGCTTCCCCATTCAGCCCATCACACGCTGGTTCTGATAAGACCCCCTCAGCCGCCAACCGCTTACCCACACAACCTGGCGGGCTAAATTAGCCGGCGTTGCCCCGGGCGGGATCCTCAGGATCTAATAATGCCAGTTGCGCTCGCAAGGATCCGGGGGTTTGTGTCCCAACGATGTAGATCACCTCAGCGTCCACCGCGCCTTCTGCGTGCAAGACCCCACGTGGGATAGAGAGTTTATCCCCCGGCTCAAGCACATGCCGCTCACCCGCCTCATCCACCAGGTAGGTCGTGCCTTCAATCACATAGCCGGACACATCAAGGTCATGCCAATGCAAAGGCAATTCTGGCGATGCGCTCGAAACAAAGGTCGTTGGCCAATGACCGGTTCGGGCTAGGTCCTCATACACCTGTTCCCGGTGATCAAAAAACCGTTTTTGAACTGTGAATTCCATGCCGCACTCCCGATGCTTTTAATCGAATCTACACCACATTGTGTGTAACTGAAACGCTCGAACCCGTTTCAGCTAATCCTTAACGGTTTGAGCGTTTAGTCATAGTAATTCCATCAAGGATTCGATACATTCCTGCCGGGCGTTAGAACAGCCCGAAAGCCTCAACTTGTTCTTTGCCCAACGGATGTCACCTTATGAATTCTGTCTCACAGCGCATTGCTGAAGCACTTTCAGTTAACCTTGGCCAGGTCACCGCCGCCATCGCATTACTGGACGATGGCGCAAGCGTCCCCTTTATCGCGCGCTACCGAAAAGAAGTCACCAACGGCCTCGACGATACCCAACTCCGGAACCTCGAAGAAAAGCTGCGGTATTTACGGGAATTAGATGATCGCCGAGCCACCGTACTGAAAAGCATCGCGGAGCAGGGCAAGCTGACCGATGCGCTCAAAGCGGCCATCTTGGCGGCGGAAACGAAGATCCGGCTGGAAGACTTGTACTTGCCTTACAAACAAAAACGACGCACCAAGGCGGAAATTGCCCGGGAAGCAGGCTTGCAGCCCCTGGCGATGGCATTGCTTACGGATGCGCGGCTTGACCCGATGGTGGCCGCTGCGGACTATTTAAATCAAGAGGTTATCGACACTCAGGCCGCATTGGACGGCGCGCGACAAATCCTGATGGAACACTTCGCCGAGGATGCCGATTTGCTCGCCGCCCTGCGGGACTACCTCACAACCCACGGCGTTATTGTCTCGAAAGTCGCGCCCGAAAAAGCCCAAGAAGGGGCGAAATTTTCAGACTATTTCGACTATTCCGAAGCCCTTGGGAAGATTCCCTCACATCGAGCGCTGGCGCTGTTTCGAGGTCGAAACGAATCTATCCTACAAGTCAGTTTGCAAATTGCGGGCGAAGACGACTTTGAGACCCATCCCTGCGCAGGCATTATTGCTCGAAAATTTAACCTGGAAAACCGAGGCCGCGCGGGTGATGCGTGGATGCAAGAGACCGTGCGCTGGGCCTGGAAGGTCAAAATTTTCATCCACCTCGATCTCGAGCTCAAAATGGCGCTCAAAAGCCGCGCAGAGCTCGAAGCCATCAAAGTGTTTGCAACCAATCTTGGTGACCTCTTGCTGGCGGCACCGGCCGGCCCAAAAGTCACCCTTGGACTAGACCCTGGCTTAAGAACGGGTACAAAAATCGCGGTCGTTGATGAAACCGGTAAATTGGTGGATACCGCTGTGATCTATCCCCATGCGCCCCAAAAACAATGGGATCAGTCCATCGCAACGTTGGCCGCGCTGTGCGCAAAAAATAAGGTCCGATTACTGAGTATTGGTAACGGCACCGCCTCCCGAGAAACCGACAAACTGGCCAAAGAACTCGGCCATAAACATCCGGAACTGGGCATTACCGCCCTCGTTGTTTCGGAGGCCGGCGCCTCGGTTTATTCCGCATCGGCGTTGGCCGCCAATGAGTTTCCTGATCTGGATGTCTCGATTCGTGGCGCAGTCTCGATTGCGCGCCGGTTACAGGACCCTTTGTCCGAACTCGTCAAGATCGAGCCGAAAGCGATTGGGGTCGGCCAATACCAACACGACGTCAGTCAAGCCCAGTTATCACGATCGCTCGCTGCGGTGGTCGAAGATTGCGTGAATGCCGTTGGGGTTGATGTGAACATGGCGTCGGTGCCGTTATTGTCCCAAGTGTCGGGGCTATCCAAAAGCATGGCCGAGAATATCGTGGCCTACCGGGATGAACACGGGCCCTACCCCAATCGGCAAACCCTTTTAGCGGTGCCACGGCTCGGCCCGAAAGCGTTTGAACAAGCGGCCGGTTTCCTCAGAATTCGAGGTGGGGATAACCCCCTCGACCAATCAGGGGTGCATCCTGAAACCTACCCTGTGGTTGAAAAAATCATCCAGCAAAGCGATCGAGCAATCAAAAGCATCCTGGGCGACGCAAGTTTTATAAAAACCCTCAAAGCCCCTGATTTCACCTCGGATGCCTTCGGGCTCATGACCGTTAACGACATTTTAGTCGAACTTGAAAAA
>Ga0209711_10002215_pt1 | contig 17781 bp, 14 predicted proteins | sample ArcticOcean_MG_C_7_FD_187441 | JGI IMG/M metagenome (GOLD analysis project Ga0209711, IMG submission 187441) | Marine microbial communities from western Arctic Ocean - ArcticOcean_MG_CB11_88 (SPAdes) (version 2) | ecosystem: Environmental > Aquatic > Marine > Oceanic | place: Arctic Ocean... | reverse complement strand
CTCGCCTTGAAAAACCTGCCGAATCGCCTCACTGCCTGCCACAATCCCCGCCGACACCTGACCGGCCTTGAACCGCGGCAGCATGATGCCCTGTATAATTTGGCTCGATCGCGCATCGGTTAAATCGCCCTCGAGCCCATAACCCACTTCGACTCGAACTTTGCGCTCGGCTTGCGCCACAATCAGCAGCACGCCATTGTTCGCCTTGGCCTGACCAATACCCCAGTGCCGGCCAAGCTGGTAGCCAAAATCCTCGATCACGTACCCTTGCAAGTCTTTGACCGTGACCACCACCAATTGGTGGCCCAAGGTTTGCTCAAGGCTTCTGGATGCGGCATTGATCAGTCGCCGGTCGGCGGCATTAATCAAGCCCGCTTCATCTACGATACGGCCAGACAGTTTCGGAAAATCGGGCTCGGCCGATCGTGCCGACAGGCTCAGGCCGAATAACAGCGCCGCAAGAACCAGCCCTTTCACTAAAACGCAACCGCGGGCGGTTGATCAGCGGCCGCAGCGGTCGCCTCGTAATAATCTTCCCGAACGGTGAGCTCAGGATAAAGCCAGCCATGCCAAAGCTTACCGGGGTAAGTGCGTAACTCCGTGTTGTACCCCGCAATGCTGTTGATGTAGTCGCGGCGCGCAATGCTAATGCGGTTTTCCGTGCCCTCTAGCTGAGACTGCAGGGCCAGGAAGTTTTGATTCGATTTTAGATCGGGATACTTTTCAACCACCACCATCAACCGGCTGAGCGCGCCGGATAACTTACTTTGCGCTTGTTCAAACTGTTGCAACCGCGCCGGGTCATCGATCAGGCTGGGGTCCACCTGCATGCTACCGACCTTGGCCCGCGCTTCGGTCACCGCAAGCAGGGTATCGCGTTCTTGCGCGGCATAGCCTTTCACCGTCGCCACCAGATTCGGAATTAAATCCGCCCGGCGCTGATATTGATTTTGCACCTGAGACCACGCGGCCTTCACCCCTTCGTCCAACGTTGGCAGGTTATTCACGCCACAACCGCTGACCAACAGCAGTAAGCCAAACATCAAAAAGTGCGCCATAAGCGATTGTTTCATTGCAACGTCCGTCCTTAAGAAAGAATGATAATAAGAGACCCAATACCCGTGGCCTAGTGGACAACTGTAGACGAAAAAGCCGGTTATTACCGGCTTTTATCGTTTCTCTTAAAGTTTGCCGTTTGACGCGACCGCTCGCACTAGTCGCTCAAGTCAGCAACCAAGGCCGCCTTCGAGACCTCAGGCAACACAACCGGCTCGGATGGATAGGCCACATGCTCGACCCCAAAGACGATCTCTGCACCGGCCTTGGCCGCCGCCTGGTCTGCATCGGTTAGCTCGTAGCGCATAAAGTGCACGGCTGCCGTTTTGTCTTCTTTACTGCGATCCATGTCTTCATCGGCAATCGGCCAAATTCGCTGGCCCTCACCAATCTGTACCCAGATCTTATCTTCAATGCCCACCAAGTCTTCCAGTCTGCGTTTACGCTCCTCCACATCGCCGTACTGAATGAGCAACGTGCATTTCCAGTTCTTGCCCTCAGGGATCAGCGGATTGTAGGCGTCCAACTCTTCCTGAATGCCGGAAGCTTCGAATATTTTTTCAATTCGGAGCATTTCCTGGATCTGATATTTCACGGTCGTCCGGTCTTCAAAGATCAGCTGAACATGCTGACCAATCAACACTCTGCGATTTTTTTTGTGGGCTAACACGGCTTCCCTAAAACTCGCTCGATGCACCGAGTAGTCCTCAAGGGACCATAAATCTGCGCGACTTAACATATGTCTCCTCCATAAAAAACGCGCCCTGAGAGGGCGCGTTATTAATAACCCTAACTGCTGTCTAATTTAGTCGTCGAGTGAGTCGAGCGCCTTTTGGAATCGATTGGCGTGGCTACGCTCAGCCTTTGCCAACGTTTCGAACCAATCTGCAATTTCATCAAACCCTTCGTCCCGAGCGGTTGACGCCATGCCTGGGTACATATCCGTGTACTCATGGGTTTCGCCCGCTACAGAAGCCTTCAGATTGTCTGACGTGCTACCAATTGGCATACCGGTTGCAGGATCACCCGTCTCTTCTAAATACTCTAAGTGACCGTGGGCATGACCCGTCTCGCCTTCGGCTGTGGAGCGAAATACCGAAGCAACATCGTTATAACCTTCCACATCGGCTTTTGATGCGAAGTACAAGTAACGACGATTAGCTTGGGATTCACCCGCGAACGCGTCTTTTAAATTTTGTTCTGTCTTGGAGTCTTTCAACGCCATCTTGCTTCTCCTAAGTTGTAGTGGACCTACTTTAAATCGGACATCGTCTTAACGTCCAATGAATCTTTTTGCTTAACTTGATCGATATTTTCAATCGATTGCGCGCTTCCGGGCTTGAAAGCCATCAAAGACTTGTTTCCAGATTGGACCCGGCAATCCGTCGCCAACCCATTGACCGTTCAACTGACCCACCGGCACCAATTCGAGGCCGGTCGAGCTGAGCCAAATTTCCGCCGCCCCGGCCAACACTGTCTCGTCAAAATCAATCTCTCGAAGCGGCAACCCCGCCTCAAGCGCCACCCGAATCATCTCGTCGCGGGTAATGCCATGCAAGAGCCACTGACTCTTCGGCGGCGTTAGAATTTCACCGTTGACCACAATAAATACGTTAGAAGCGGTGCCTTCGGTCACATTCTCACCGCGAATCATAATCGCGTCGTCAAACCCATTGGCGAGCGCCCGATTTTTGATTATCCCGTTGGCAATCAAGCTCGTCACCTTAATATCGGCGCGATGCCAACGAATATCCTCGGCCGTGCTGACCTTTAAGGGCTGAATTTCAGTAGCCGTTTTTGGGTGAAAGGGCGTGACCATCACCAACACTGTGGGCGGCCCACCTGGATAAACATGGGATCGCTCGATTGCACTGCCGCGGGTGACTTGGATATAAATGAGCGCTTGGGTTTCGCCTGATTTCGTAACCGCCTCATCCATTAGGGCCGACCACGCCGCAGCCGACATGACTGGCGCGAGATCGATCTCGGATTGCGACCGGGCCAATCGGGCCAGATGGGCGGCCTTGGTAAAAATCCTGCCGTCATAGACCGGCATCACTTCATAAACCCCATCGCCAAACATAAAGCCCCGGTCAAAAACCGACACCTTGGCCTCGCCCGGCGGCATCCATTGTCCATTCAAATATGCAATTGCCACTCGAGCCCTGCTCCTTGCTCTGATTGTTTACCGAACCCAAACCTTGCCGGCATTGGGCTCAAAGCTTGGGCTTAACGCCCGATGAAGACGGGCTCGCGTTTCGCGACAAAGGCTTTTGTGGCTTCTTTGTGATCGGTGGTCTGCCCGCAATGCACATGATGGGTCGCTTCAAGGTCCATGCAATCATCAATATCGCCTGCCAAGGCGCGATTCAAGTTTTCCTTCATATAACGATAGGCAACCGTTGGTCCAGAGGCCAGACGGTTCGCGATTTCCATGGTCTTAGCCATTAAATCATCCGGCTCAACAACCCAATTGGCGAGCCCAAGCCGCAAGGCTTCGGCCGCATCAACGCGATCCGACAGGTAATACAGCTCTCGCGCCTTGGCCGTGCCCAACAGCTGGGTCATAAAGTAGGTGCCACCATAATCACCAGAGAAACCAACCCGCGCGAAAGCAGTGGTCATAATCGCGCTCGAGGCCATCACGCGCAGATCGCACGCTAAAGCGAAGCTTAAGCCCGCGCCGGCGGCAGCGCCTGGCAACGCCGCGATGGTCGGCTTCGGCATTTTAAACAGCTTACCGGCGGTTGCCCGTTGATTGACCCGCTGGGTATGAATTGCGCCATCGATGGTATTGTCACCGACCGTGCCATCACCGGAGGCCGCCATACCCTTAACATCACCGCCGGCGCAAAACCCTTTGCCCGCACCGGTCAGGACGATGCATTTGATCGCAGGGTCTAATTCCCAAGCCGCGAGGGTTTGCGACAACGCCGCATTCATCTCACCCGACATCGCGTTGCGCGCTTCGGGTCGATTTAAAGTGATCACGCCAACGCCATCAATATTCTCCGCCAGCAGATCATTAGTGCCTGTCTGTATTGTTGTCATCAAAGCCTCTCCATGCAGTTTTGCCCTCGAGTCTACCATGGTGCGCTCGCCCTCGAGCGCGAAATTTGATCACGCTATCCGCTGACAAAGTGTCGGCGTTGCGATAGCTTTACAGTTCACCTTTTTCGAGTCTCACGCACCATGAATAGATTACTCATCGCCAACCGCGGCGAAATTGCGGTACGAATCATTGCCACCGCCCAAGACCTCGGAATCACCTGCATCAGCGTTTATCCAGAGGACGATGCCCTTGCCCAGCATGTGCGCCTAGCAGACGATCGTTACTGCCTGCCCGGCGCTGGCGCTAGCGCTTATTTGGATATCGCCGCCCTCATTGCCGCGGCGATTGCGACCCAGGCTGACGCGATTCATCCAGGCTATGGATTCTTGAGTGAACGCCATGATTTCGCGGCGGCTTGCGACGCCGCGGGCATCACCTTCGTTGGGCCCACCGCAGAACAACTCGAACAGTTTGGCAATAAAGCAGGGGCTCGCGCCCTAGCTAAGGCGCACCAGGTGCCGCTCATCGCGGGCACCAATGGCGACACCACCTTGGCGGAGGCGGCTGATTTTCGGAAGACTTTGGGGGATGAGCCGATGCTGATCAAAGCCGTCCACGGCGGCGGCGGCCGGGGCATGCGGCAGGTCTTGCAAGGGGATGACCTTGCCAAGCTCTTTGAGCGTTGCCAATCAGAGGCGACGTTAGCTTTTGGCCAAAGCGCTGTTTACGTTGAGCAATACCTCCCAGAGGTTCGCCATATTGAAGTTCAGATTCTCGGTGATGGCCAAGGTGGGGTGGTTCACCTTTGGGAGCGGGATTGTTCGGTTCAGCGCCAAAATCAAAAACTCATCGAGATCGCCCCCAGCCCGGCCATTCCAACCCGCACCCGCGATCAGCTATTGAACGACGCCCTCACCATGGCAGGGTCTGCAAACTATCGCGGCCTGGGCACCTTCGAATTCCTGGTGGATGCCAACCAACCGGCGCGCTATTTCTTTATCGAGGCCAATGCGCGCCTGCAGGTAGAACACACCGTCACAGAAGCCATAACGGGGCTTGATTTGGTGGCCCTGCAACTGAAAGTTGCCGATGGCGCAACCCTTACGGACTTAAACTTGATCGAGCCCCCTAAAGCAGAAGGCTTCGCCATTCAGTGCCGAGTTAATATGGAAACCTTATCGGAAAAAGGTTTTTTCAAACCCACCGGCGGCACGGTAACCCAGTATGCACCGCCCACTGGGATCGGTATTCGGGTCGATGGCTTTGCCTATAAAGGCTATCAAACCAGCACCCGGTATGATTCGCTGCTCGCGAAAGTGATCACCCACAGCCGCAGCCCTGTTTTTGCCAGCGCGGTGGCCAAGACGCAACGCGCGATCGCTGACTTTCAAATCGAAGGCTTTGACACGAACCTTGCCTTTGTTAAAGACCTGCTCAACCAACCTGAATTCAGCAACAGCACGCTGCTGACAGGGTTTGTTGATACGCACCTGTCTGAAATCTCCGCTCGATTGACCGAGGCTGCAGCAGCCTTGAGCGAGAAAACAGCCTTGAGCGAAAAAACAGCCTTGAGCGAGGAAACAGCCCTGAGCGCCCAATCAGCCACGGGCGCCGGGGCCGCGATCGATGCCCGTGACCCACTCGCGGTCTTAAACCATCGCTCGGCTGAAACGACTACCGCCCCCGAACCGGTTGCAAGCGGACCCTCAGACAGCCTGGCCATTGGGGCGCCACTGCAAGGCACGGTGGTTGAAATTAACGTGGCGCCGAATCAGGAGGTCTATGCCGGGCAACCGCTGTTGGTAATGGATGCGATGAAGATGGAGCATGTGGTCAGCGCCCCCGAGAGCGGCGTCATTATTCAGATTAATGTCGCGTCAGGCGACGCCGTGTTCGAAGATCACGCCATGCTGTACTTACGCCCTGCCGCGGTGACCGTGACCGATGCAACCACCGAAACCCAAGTTGACCTTGACCACATTCGCCCGGATTTGGCCGAAGCCAACCTAAGGCATGAATACGGGCTGGACGAAAACCGTCCGGAGGCGGTTGCGAAACGTCGTAAGACCCAGCACCGAACAGCCCGAGAGAATGTGAATGACCTGTGCGACCCGGATTCGTTCATCGAATATGGCTCGCTTGCCATCGCGGCCCAGCGCCGTCGCCGATCCGTTCAAGACCTCATGGAGAAAACGCCCGGTGATGGCATGGTGTGCGGCATTGGCAGCGTGAACGGCGAACTGTTTCCCGATGAGAACACTCAATGCGTGGTGATGTCCTACGACTACATGGTTCTGGCCGGCACCCAAGGACTGCAGAACCATCGCAAGAAAGACCGTATGTTTGAAGTGGCCGAACAACTCAAACTTCCGATTATTCTTTTGGCCGAAGGCGGTGGCGGCCGCCCAGGCGACACCGATGGCGCTGGTATCGCAGGTCTCGACTGTTTGGCCTTCCAGCTTTACGCCGCGCTCTCGGGTCTGGTGCCTCGGATTGGCATCACCAGTGGGCGCTGCTTTGCCGGCAATGCGGTCTTACTGGGCTGCAGTGACATTGTGATTGCCACCGAAGACAGCAATATTGGTATTGGTGGCCCCGCCATGATTGAAGGCGGCGGGCTGGGTATTTTTACCCCCGACGAAGTGGGCCCTATGTCGGTGCAGGTCCCCAATGGGGTGGTGGACATTGCGGTTAAGGACGAAGCCGAAGCGATGTTCATGGCGAAAAAGCTGTTGTCGTATTTCCAAGGCCCCGTCTCGGACTTCACCTGTGACGACCAACGCAAGTTGCGCGCCGCAATCCCTGAAAACCGGCTCCGCGTTTACGACATTCACGAGATCATCGACTGCATAGCCGACACCGACTCGGTGTTAGAACTGAGGCCCAAGTTTGGGGTCGGCATGATTACCGCCTTCATTCGGGTTGCCGGCAAACCCATGGGTCTCATTGCCAATGACCCGATTCATCTGTCTGGCGCCATCGACAGCGACGGCGCCGACAAGGCTGCCCGTTTCATGCAGTTGTGCGATGCCTTTGACTTGCCGATTGTGTCGTTGGTGGATTGTCCGGGCATTATGGTCGGCCCTGAAATCGAGAAAACGGCCTTGGTTCGGCATGCCAGTCGCGTCTTTGTAACTTGCACCAGCCTAACGGTGCCCTTGTTTGCGATTGTGCTGCGCAAAGGCTACGGCCTCGGCGCCCAGGCGATGACCGGCGGCGGCTTCAAGGCCGCGGCCTTTACCGTGACCTGGCCCACCGGCGAGTTCGGGGGCATGGGCCTTGAAGGCGCTGTCAAACTGGGTTACCGAAAAGAGCTCGAGGCCATCACCGACCCGGAGGCGCGGCGGGTCGAATACGAAAAGCGTGTTGCCCAAATGTACGATCGCGGCAAGGCCGTGAATTTCGCGACCGCGTTTGAAATCGATGAAGTGATCGACCCGAAAGATACTCGGCACTGGATTATCTCCGGGATGAAGTCGACACCCAAGCCCCTACCCAGAGCTGGAAAGAAGCGACCTTTCATCGATACCTGGTAGCAAGGCCTTAATTTAGGCCAAAAAAAACGCCCCAGTTGGGGCGTTTTGATCACTCACACTAAAACTTCAACGTTTTAGCCTGCGGGAATAAAGATCGCTTTGGTTTCAAGGAATTCCTCGAAGCCCAGCTCGCCCCATTCACGACCATTACCGGACTGCTTATAGCCACCAAACGGCGCGGTAAAATCAGCACCACTGCCGTTAATGTGAACATTGCCACTTCGGATTTGCGCCGCAACGGCTAAAGCATGATCCACATCACCGGACTGAACATAGCCTGACAAACCGTAAGGCGTGTCGTTGGCAATCTCGATGGCTTGGGCTTCGGTTTCATAAGGCAGGATCGACAACACTGGCCCGAAAATCTCTTCTCGTGCAATCGTCATCTCATTATTAACGTTGCCAAAGATTGTTGGCTTGACGTAGTAACCCGCGTTCAGGCCATCCGGCCGACCCGTACCACCACAAACCAGCTCAGCGCCTTCATCGATGCCTTGCTGAATCAAACCTTGAATCTTGTTCCACTGCACTTCGCTGACCACAGGGCCCATTGTTGTGCCTTCGGCAAAGGGATCACCTGGCTTCGCGGAAGCAGCCGCCTTCTTTGCAATCTCGAGGGCTTGAGCATGCGATGCTTGGGGCACCAACATACGCGTCGGTGCGTTACAGCTTTGACCTGAGTTGGTGAAAATTTGGCTCACACCACCACTCACGGCTTTTTCTAAATCCGCATCTTCCAGCACGATGTTTGCGGATTTGCCGCCCAGTTCCTGCGCCACTCGCTTGACCGTGTCGGCTGCCGCTTTCGCAACCAATATGCCCGCGCGGGTTGAACCGGTGAACGACATCATGTGAATGTCAGGATGTGAAGACATGGCTTCACCCACGTTCGGGCCATCGCCGTTTACCAGGTTGAACACGCCGGCCGGCACGCCCGCCGCATGTAAAACTTCGGCGAGGATAATGCCGTTCACTGGCGCCACTTCACTGGGTTTTAACACCATCGTGCAACCCGCAGCCAATGCTGGCGCGACTTTGCAGGAGATCTGATTGATCGGCCAATTCCAAGGGGTAATCAAACCACATACGCCAACCGGTTCGCGGCGAAGCAGGTATTTGCCTTTACGCTCTTCCCACTCAAAATTCTTGAGCATTCCAAGGGTCGTTGCAAAGTGGGCTTGGCCCGTCGCTGCTTGAGCCGCTTTAGACAGCCAAAGCGGCGCGCCCATTTCCGTTGAAATCGCAGCCGCAATCTCGTCATATCGTTTGGTGTATTCCGCAAGGATCGAGCCTAGTAGCTCAACGCGTTCCGCAACACTGGTTTTAGAAAAACTGTCGAAGGCCGCGCTGGCTGCTGCAACCGCTTTTTCAACATCGGCTGGACTGCCCATACTGATGGTTGCGAAGGGTTGTTCCGTCGCTGGATTAATCACTTCTAGGCTGGATGGGGTGACGGGGTCGACCCATTCGCCATTGATATAAAATTGCATATATTCTTGCATGGTGTTTCCTCTTCCTTACTGAATGGGCCTTTTAACTAAGGCGGTTTTACGGTTTCTTAAATTCGGTAAATTGCGCTGACCGTTCTGGGCACGGGTTGCGTACTGCCAGAACCAGACAACCGAGGGGTTCTAGACAAAACCCGCTTCGATGACGGCTTCACAAACTACAAAGCGCCCTGTGGGTTGTCAAGACTAAGTTGCACGCAGCGCACAGCTTACCGGACAAACTGAATCAGAATGCCTGCCGCGACTGCCGAACCGATGACCCCCGCCACATTCGGCCCCATCGCATGCATCAACAAAAAGTTATTGGGATTGGCTTCAAGCCCTAACTTGCTGGCAACCCGCGCGGCCATGGGTACCGCCGACACGCCCGCGGCGCCAATCAGCGGATTGATCGGTTGCTTCACAATGCGATTCATGAGCTTTGCCATCAAGACCCCGGCCGCCGTGCCAATACAAAAGGCAACCATACCCAGCAGTAGGATCCCAAGGGTTTCAAAAACCAAAAACTGCTCCGCACGGAGCTTGGAGCCGACCGCCAAGCCTAAAAAGATTGTGGTGATGTTAATTAAGGCATTCTGAGTGGTATCGCTTAACCGATTCACAACACCGCACTCGCGCATCAAGTTACCAAAGCAAAACATGCCTAACAGGGGCGCCGCGCTTGGCACCATGAGTGCAACCAGCAGCAAGAGCATAAGCGGGAACACGATTTTTTCGCGCTGGGACACTTCCCTCAGCTGAACCATCTCGATCTTTCGCTCGGCCTCGGTGGTCAGCAAGCGCATGATCGGTGGCTGGATGAGCGGCACCAGCGCCATATAAGAATAGGCGGCAACCGCGATGGCTCCCAACAGGTGCGGCGCTAACTGCCCGGCGACATAGATGGCGGTCGGCCCATCCGCGCCGCCAATAATGCCAATGGCCGCGGCTTCCGAAACCGAGAAGTTAAAGATCCCCAGTTCGCTCAAGCCTAAGGCGCCCAGCAGGGTCGCAAAAATACCAAATTGCGCGGCTGCGCCCAGAAATAACGTTTTTGGATTAGCAAGGAGCGGCCCGAAGTCTGTCATGGCGCCCACGCCCATAAAAATAAGCAACGGGAACATCCCAGTCTCGATCCCCAAACTATAAAACTGATGCAGAATGCCATCGCCGACCGCGATATCAACCCCCGGGATATTGGCCAGAAGCCCGCCAAAACCAATGGGCACCAGCAGCAAAGGCTCGAAGCCTTTAACAATGGCCAGATATAAAAGCGTTAACGCGATGCAGATCATTGCAAACTGATCCAGATGCATCTGATACAGACCGGTGCTCTGCCAAAGTTGCAGCAATTGATCCATGGGTTAGCTCAGCATCATCAAGGTTTCGCCCACTTTGACCGCATCGCCCTCCCGCACCAAGACCTCGCTGACTACGCCTGCACTGGTTGCGCGGATCTCGGTCTCCATTTTCATGGCCTCCAGAATTAACACCACCTGACCCGCGGCCACTGAATCCCCCGCTTTGACCAATACCTTGAAGACATTACCGGCGAGCGGCGCTGGAAAGCTCATCAGCATGGCATTGGCGGATTCAACCACCGGTACAAGCCCAGAAATCTCCCCGCCAGGGGTTACCGAGACCACAAAGGTTTGACCCGCGACCGCCACCGTATAGGTTTCAGGACCAGATGAGGCCACAGCCCCCGATGCATCCGGCGCTTTCGCTGCAAGGGGAACACCAGAGGGCACGGGCTCAAAAGCCGCCGGGTTGTTTCGGTTTTCAAAAAACTTCAACGCGATTTGAGGGAACAAGGCATAGGTTAAGACGTCATCTTCAAGATGCTCACCGAAGATGATGGGCCTTTCTTTGGCGAGACCCTCGAGTTCAGTCTGCAACCGATCGAACTCTGGACTGAGCAAATCGGCGGGTCGACAGGTAATGGGCGCCTGCCCTGCAAGGACCCTGGCTTGTAGGACTGCGTCCACCGGTGCGGGCGTGGCACCATATTCACCCTTTAGCACCGCTTGAGTTTCTTTGGTGATATTGCTGTATCGGTCTCCTGTTAACACATTGAGCACCGCTTGGGTGCCGACAATCTGCGACGTTGGCGTGACCAGTGGAATGAAGCCTAGCTCGGCGCGAACCTTCGGGATTTCCTCGAGTACCGCATCCAGTTTATCGGTCGCGTTTTGTTCTTTTAATTGCCCTTCAAGGTTGGTCAACATCCCGCCCGGAACTTGCGCCACTAAAATGCGAGAATCAATACCGCGCAAGGCGCCTTCAAAGGCGGCATATTTTTTTCGAACGTCCCGGAAATAGGCCGCAATTTCCTCGAGCAAGACCATATTCAAGCCGGTATCCCGCTCGGTGCCCTGCAGCATTGCAACCACACTTTCGGTGGGCGAATGCCCGTAGGTCATGCTCATGGAACTGATCGCCGTATCCACATTATCGATACCGGCTTCAATGGACTTGAGATACGTTGCCGTCGACAGACCGGTCGTTGCATGGCACTGCATATGAATGGGGACCTGTACGGTGTTCTTCAAGCCGCTCACCAATTCAAACGCGGCATAAGGCGTAAGTAGGCCTGCCATATCTTTGATGGCAATGGAATCGGCGCCCATCGCCTCCAGGCGCGCTGCCATGTCAAGCCAGCCGGCTAGATTATGCATCGGGCTGACGGTGTAGGACAGCGTGCCTTGAGCATGCTTTTCCTGCTTTCGCACCGCGGCAATGGCACATTCTAAATTGCGTGGGTCGTTCATCGCATCGAAGACCCGAAACACATCAACCCCATTGACCGCCGCGCGCTCAACGAACTTTTCAACCAGGTCATCCGCGTAATGCCGGTAGCCCAAAATATTTTGCCCGCGAAACAGCATTTGTTGCGGGGTATTCGGCATCGCTGCTTTCAGCGCGCGAATCCGCTCCCAGGGGTCCTCGCCCAAATACCGAATGCAGGCATCAAAGGTTGCACCACCCCAGCTCTCGATAGACCAAAAGCCAACCTGATCGAGTTTCTCGGCAATCGGTAACATGTCATGCAAGCGCAGACGGGTTGCGAACAACGATTGATGCGCGTCTCTTAGCACCACATCCGTGATCCCAAGCGGCGCCGAATTCGACAAGACCTGCTCAGACATAAAACTTGCTCCAAAACACTTTTATTAATTTCACCCGTCAGGGCAGCCAAAGCCGCGTTCGCCGCAGCCTGAATCTTCTGGGAATCCTGACTTTAAACCGTTACCGCGTTTGACCATCTCGGTATCGCCGAACGGCCGTTGCCACCGCCGCTAAGATGGCTGGCGACGGGCGGGCTTGCCCGGAACGCGTGAGCGGAACCGGATTCACCGGTTCAGCGCTTGAAAACCGGATCACCAAGCGCGACATCAAGCTCGTCACACCCACCAACAACGTCAAAAACGCAAACACCGTGCCCATACCAATGAAGGCAAGTTCGAGACCCATTGCGGTTAAATCTGGCGTCATGGCAGTTCCACTTGTTACAGCTTCAATATACCAATTTCTTTTTCGATAACCAATGATCGCGGTTGACCTTGACCAGAGCGCCCTAGATAATAGCCCCGGCGTGCGCTGGTAGCTCAGCTGGATAGAGCATCTGGCTACGAACCAGAAGGTCGGGGGTTCGACTCCCTCCCAGCGCACCATTATACGAGTTCTTGACGCACCCGTTGCGGCAGTTCAGGGCTAAACACGACGCCCAAACAAGTGTCAGTTCGGAGAGATGGCTGAGTGGTCGAAAGCGCTCCCCTGCTAAGGGAGTATACGTTGATAGCGTATCCAGGGTTCGAATCCCTGTCTCTCCGCCAGTTATCTATAAAAATAACCTATAAATCAATATCTTGCATTAATAATAGAGCAAAACGCTCTTTTGGTACCCGCACTGGTACCCATAATTATTTTCAGTCGTAGTTCTTTTTCTGCCTACTCACCATCCACTTTCGGTCATACCAGCACCCCGCCCCGGGCCACCCCCCGCTTCAACAGATGGGACTCCTTGTATTGGGTATGTATTACTAATGCGGACGAGTAATGCAGGTGTGGAGCTGTCTATGGCATCACTGCGCGCCTCAGGCGCCTGCGGGCAAGGTCAAGTGCCTCTGCCGATAATCTTGCAGCGATTAACGCGCTTCGAAGCGCTTCAAACCACAAGCCCACGGACTAGTCTGCGGCAGGCAGTTCGCCGGGCGCCCAATATTCAATTAGTGCTTTGATATGATTACTTGAGGCCCCTTTAGCCGATTGACCCAATTCAATCTGGACATTAGGCCCGGATAAGAAAGGCCGTGGCCGTAAAGGGTAAAAGAGTTTGGTTGCATCGATTGTCGTCGCCTCGGCCTCGAACTCTGAGACGACCCAAGATTCTTCTGCACCCCAAAACCCAGTTGTACCCCAGGCAATTTGCCCAACTAGCTCCCCATTTAAATTAAACACGCCTGATCCACTCGAACCGGGCGACGAAGGCAGGTTGTAATGCAATAGCGTACGATCTGTCACATTGTGGCCGACGAACGAACCAGCACTGGTAACAAAGGGGCCTGATCGCAGCATAATATTGGGATGGCCCACGTTGATAACAGGTTGGCGTCGGTTCAGCGTTTCTGAATCGGCAAATTTAATTGGCGTTAACTGCATTGCTTCTTGAGTTCTAAGGAGTGCAACGTCTGCTTTAACGTTATTAGCACTATTATCAAAGTTTAGGTTAGCCTGTTGTTCAGCCCACAATAGCCCTGAATCCAAGCTGGTTCGATTAACGAGCGTGGCATTGACCACTTGTCCCTGGAAAGTTTTAAAGGTTGTGTCGTCTCCAGGTTGAAGCGCGCTGACACAGTGGTCATTAACAATGATGAGGTTTTTGCTGACCGCGACTCCCGTGCAAACACAGACATCAGTGAAATCGTCGACCAAGTTCCCGGCATTGCAGATCGAGCATCCGGTCGCCGCGAGATACATCACCGTGGCTTGCTTGGCAATATCGAAAGCGTCGCTGTCAAACTCCGACTTGGGGAAGCCCGAAACTGTGAATTCCTCGCCATAGTCAATGACTTCATATTGAGCTGTTGCGAGCGTATTTGCATTCAGCGGCCACTGCGTGTCGTCGATAATATCTGGAGAATTTGAAGGAGATAGGGCTGCAAGTTGGGCGTCGTAGCTCGCAATGAACTCCCTAAGCGGCTGGTTGTCGATAACAACCGTTGAGCTTTTTGGGTCTGCGAAAAAAGTCGATAATATTCCTAAGGAATTTTTACCAAGTTGCGGGTTCCCATAGCAGTCATCTGGAACTGCGTTGTATTCACCTTGGATCATACCGACCACATATCCAGTCGCATCAAACACCGGAGCACCTAGGCTTCCGCGATCTGACCAGAAGTCGACAACGAACAAGTTGTCGCCCGAATTTTTAGAATTGCCCAAGTTAAACTCGCTGCAGCCATCTATGATTTCAGAGGGTGTAATGTGCCATCCTCCCGCCGTTCGGCCAAGAATCGGATTATGAACGGTAACAACAGCATCCTCACTCGATGCACCTTCAGGCGCGAGCGACAGCGTAAGGATATCATTGTCGGTTAGTGACCAAGGCGCCCAATTTTCGATAAAAACATCGGCGTTTGGGGCCTGTTTCTCAAGCTTAATCAGGGCAAAATAATCGTTGGTGGCAACTACAGTGCCTGCGCCCCAGGTTCCATCGAATGTTTGAATAATCGGCCCTTTACCAACCTCAATCGTGTTGTTTTCCCAATTGGCATAAAATAATTTGTTATTATCTTCGCAGGACAGAATGCCGCCTTTTTCGGGATTAGGCCCTGGGCCTCCCACCCAGCCAATATCATCGTCAGAGAATTTGAAGGTTGTACTAAGCTCGGTAACGACTAAATTGGGCGCAACGAAAAACCCGCTGCCAGGCTTGGCCGCGAAAGCCTGATTGATAACATCGCCATTGTTTGGATCTGTTTGATTTAGCATACAGCGATCGCCATAAACTTGGACCACCGCTTTCGCGCCCCATCTAGCGACCTTATCAAGCGGATCTAAGTCATCGAAAACAACCGCGTCGGCAACAGGATTTTGTAAGAAGCCGTCGTACAAATGGCCGTAGTAGCGCTTGCTGCCGTCCGAATCGAGCCACACTTCTCCCTTTGGCCATGCCTCCAGCAAAGATTGAACTTGAATAGTCCCGTAAGGCTCCTCGCCTGATGGGCCCTCCACTGTGACGGCTTTAAAATTTGCCTCGCTGGGAGTAAAACAGAAAGTCTCACCGTCGAACTGCGTACATTCGCTTTGATAAATGAAGCGGGGTTTTATTGAGTATGAAGCAATATGATCGACTATTTCGGCATAGGTTGATCTTGCAGAAGTCGAATCGACAGCATTGTAAGTCATTTGTTCGCCGGTGAATCCAAACAGATAGCGTATGAGCATTAAGCCATCTGTGAGAGGATCGAGGGTACCGTTGCCATCAAGATCAAAGCTAACTTTACGCGCCGAGATATACGTCGCAATATCCGAGGCGTTCGTGATCGTCGCATTTGAACCCAAGGCACCATCTGTTAGGGCGCTGCCCTCGAAACCGAACTGATGACGGAGAATCAATAACCCGTCGGTTAATGGTTCAACCTTTTGATCCCCGTCTACGTCATAGATGAGTGGTACGGTTGCTTGCGCCTCATGCCCGCTGACCATTACCAATAGGGCAATAAAGACAAAACTTTTAGGTGAAAAGCCTAGGCATGAGATTGAGCGGCCCGCTAACATGGCATTATTCCCAGCATTGATGAATTAAAGATTAGATAGTCTTCGTTAACAAAAATCAATCAGGTCTCGATGTATTCTTTTGGGACTTTGGACATGACGGCGTATATCTATTCAGCAAGCAGATGGTGAACACGCGGCAAGCTGCAGGGATGACACTGCCCTCATCTACTGGTTCGGTCGAGGTCCACAACAAGCTACCCCCGGGCCACCCCACCCCTACCTAGATATAGGAGTGCTTAGACATTTTTGGAGGTTTTTGGAGTGTCAACTTGTTATCGTTTAGCGCATGAGAATTGTTTCTTGGAATTGCTGTTTAAAGCTCGCTGCAAAGTACGATCATGTCGCTCAACTAAAACCTGACATTTTGATAGTTCAAGAGTGTGAGCAGCTACCTTCTGATTTTTTTCCAGAAGCCCACTACCATTGGGTGGGTCATGACAAGAAAAAAGGGCTAGGCGCTCTTACCTTTGACGAGAAGGCTGAGATAGACCCTAGCTTTAACCCTAATCTTGATTACTTCCTCCCGTTAACCTTTGAATCAGGGCTAAAGCTGCTGGGTGTTTGGTCATTTACTCACAGAGCTGAGAAGAGATTCGGTGTTGGACACAAGGGACATGTGAGCGATGCTCTTAATTATTACGGTGATTGGTTGAGAGATTCAGATCAAGCAATTATCGCTGGGGATTTTAACAATTCAGTGATTTGGGATAAGGGAAGCAAGGAGTCAAACTTTTATCAGACTAATCAGAAACTAGAATCTTTGGGCTTCTTTAGTTCTTACCACTTATCACGAGCAGAAGTGTTTGGTAGCGAGACAGCAAATACGCTCTTCCACACAAAAAATGAGTTGAAGCCATATCACATTGACTACCTTTTTCTGAAGGGAATGAAAATTGGTGGTGTAGAGGTTGGAACCTACAAGGATTGGATACGCTATAGTGATCATATGCCAATAACAGCGAACTGTTTTTCGGCTTGATAATAGAAAAAGAATCAGAATAATAAAGTCTAAACGGTTGGGATTGTAAAATGACAAAGTTAATAGTGCTGCTCTTCCTAATGTTGCACCCCTATTTGTCTTTCTCTGAAAATAGGCAGCATCCGTCGGTAGCAAAAAGCAGGATGGCGCAGTGGCTTATGTCTGACGAGCAAAAAGCATGCGTTGAAAAGTACGCTAATGACGACGCCAGAGCATCAGCAGATCGGAAAAAATACAAGGCGGACTATGAGACTGAAAAGGCCGCAGCTTCAGAGCGCAAATTAGGTTACGAAAGAAAAAATAGAATGTTCTTGGAGGGCAACGGCGAGAAACCTATGCTTCCCATGCCAATGGCTCCTCCCCCAGCACTGTCTAAAAAAACTCAATGCTACTTAATACCAGAAGATTTTAGAGCAGACCTCAATTAGCGAGAAAAAGTAGGGATCAAAGGAGATGAAAATGAAATACTTTTTGGCGATAGCTTTCGCGTTTACAGCTAACGTATACGCAGATGGACATAACGATCACGAGGTTGAGGCAACTCAAGACTCTGGCAAAGTTTGCGTCTTAACACTTAAAGGAAAGAAACAAACGGTTGCGGACGAATTGAAAGAATTTAACTGCTCAAAAGGGGATGTTCTGTATCTAACAGAGGTTCAACTTTTAGGAATGACTCAACATACCGTCGCAATGAGTGCAGCGCGAGTGTGTGACCTAAATTACGATATTAAGACCTTTGCTCTTCAATACACTATAACAGCCGCATGCAAATACTCGGGCAAAGTTCTTCCAATCGTTGGCAACAAAAAAACATTAAAGATGGGTGATCAATTTATTAAGGAGTAGATCGCGCAACCTAACTCTAACGGTTAAAAGCCTCCACCCGCTGCC
>Ga0209711_10002212_pt1 | contig 17798 bp, 17 predicted proteins | sample ArcticOcean_MG_C_7_FD_187441 | JGI IMG/M metagenome (GOLD analysis project Ga0209711, IMG submission 187441) | Marine microbial communities from western Arctic Ocean - ArcticOcean_MG_CB11_88 (SPAdes) (version 2) | ecosystem: Environmental > Aquatic > Marine > Oceanic | place: Arctic Ocean... | reverse complement strand
AGCATCTTGAATTTATAAAAATAGGAAAAAAATTAAATTTAACAAAAAAACAATATGTTCTTAGAGCCAGATATTTACCCCAAGAACAAGATTTTGGTATAACCCTAAGTAATAGAGGAGGAATGTTAGAAAATGCAGAATATAAGATTCCTGCAAGGAAAAAAAAATTAAATAAAAAATGTTTCTACCCTAGCTACAAATTTTTTTTAGATTACAATGGAGACGCTTTAATGTGTTCTCATGATTGGGGGAAAAAAAATATTTTAGGTAATTTAATAAAAGATAAATTTCTAGATATATGGATGTCAGAAAAATCAAAAGATTCTAGAAAAAAATTAAACAACGGAGAAAGAACACTTAGCCCTTGCAATGTCTGTGATGTTCACGGTGATTTAATCGGAAGAAAACATTTTGAAGCTTGGGAAAAAATAAAAGATATATGAAGTTTAATAAAAAAGTTTTAATTTTAGGTGCTAGTTCTGACATTGGCATAAGTATAATGAATATATATTTAAACAAGAATTACGAAATCTTAGCTCATTATAATAATGGAAATAATAAATTTTTTGCATTTGTAAGGTTAAACAATATTAAAACAATAAAATTTAATTTTTTAACTTCTAATAGAAATATTGAAAAGTTTCTCAGTAAATCAATATTTAAAACATATGGTATTTTCGTCAATGCCTTGGGCCATATAAAAGAGCTAGAATTTACAAAAATAAAAATTAAAGATCTTGAAGATGTTTTTAAAGTTAATCTTTACCCTACTATTATATTAACAAAACTTATGGGTAAAATTATGTATAAAAAAAAATGGGGAAGAATAGTTAATCTTGGTTCCATAGGTGTTAAATTCGGGGGTGGTATAAAAAATTTCCCTTATTCATTGTCTAAACATGCTCTTGAATTTTTCCCAAACGAAACAAAACAGTGGGCAAAGAATAATGTTTTGATTAACACAATAAGAGTAGGAGTAACCAATACGAAATTACATTTAAAACTACCTTCAAAGAATATAGATAAAAGAAAAAAACTTATACCCATGAAAAGAATGGCAGAACCGATAGAAATAGCCGAGTTGGTTTATTTCTTAGGCTCTGATGAGAATACTTATATTTCCAATCAAGTTATTGCAGCATCAGGCGGAGAATAAAATTAGCCAAATGTTAGATGCGCAACTTAAATTAATTAATGACACTAAAAGATTTTTAAATTTTTTCAACAAAAAGACTTTTAAGCCATATTTTAACTCTATTTTTTATTTGGCAACATATATAAATTTTATTGGATCGAGTTTCTTAAGATATATAGCAAATGAAAATAATAATAAATTTAGCAATCTTGCTCATATATATAAAGATATTTTATATAGTTTAAATTATACAAATTATAAAATCTATCATCCCAAACGAGTTTTCAAATATGATAAAATAATATTAACTTGGGCTAATAAAAATAATTTCGACAGAAAAGGTTTGCTACATGACAAATATTTTAATATTAGATCAGATAGTATAAAAAAAACACTATGGTTCGTAGTGTATCTAGATAAAGAAGTCCCAAAAAAAATTAATGAAAATATTTTAATATTTAAACCTTTAAGTAAAGAATGGCCAAATCTAATAAAATTTATTCAAATAAATATACAAAATAGTTATTTAATATTAAAAAATTTTAAATTTTTTTTGGCATCTATTTCAAATCATAATTTTTTTGCAAACATATTCGTTAATGCAATTAACCCATTTTTAAATAATAAAGTTAAGCATATTATAATGCCTTATGAAGGGCAGCCATTTCAAAACAGACTTGTAGCGTTAATTAAAAAAAAAGATATTAAAGCTGTAATTATTGGCTATATTCATTCTCCCCCATTAGCTATGCCTACAAATTTTATTTATAAAAAGCATAGTCCTGATAAAATTATTTTAAATGGAGCTGACCAAGTTTATTGTTTTACAAAACTACTAGGCTGGAAAAAATCTAAAATAAAATTACTACCTTCTTTCCGTTTTAAAAAAAATAAAGTAAATTTTAGAAAAAAAATATTTTTACCTGCGAGTGTTAATAGTCCAAGTAAAATAGTAAACTCCTTAAAATTTTTAAACAACCAAGGTTATATAGATTTAAAAAATTACAACATTCAAAACCACCCAACAGCATTTGCAAAAAAAAATAACTTAATTACAATTACATTAATAGAAATATTAAAAAAAAATTTAAAGCCTAGAGAAAATAAAAATAAAAATAATTTTTCAATATTCGCCGGTAATTCTGGTGGTATAATTGAGGCCCTAGAAAGAGGGGCAGAAGTAATTCAAATATCGGAATTTTCTTTATTTGATACATATTCTAAAAAAATATGGCCAAGTATTCTATCCAAAAAAATTAATAAAAATATTTATTTTTACAAGTTAAAAAAAAAAGGTAATCTAATAAAACTTGGCCACAAACATCAAAAAATTTATAAAATGTTTAATTAAATTAGCGTCTCTGAATTAAAAGAAAAAAAGATGAAAATATTTCAAAAATGCTTTAGGTTCAATACCTCACTGAATAAAATAGGCAAGTATGTACGTTTAGTCTTCAAGATTTCTGATTCTGATGGGCGTGTAAAGTTCACTTATAAAGTTCAAATTGAAGATAGATTTGTTAAAACAAGAATGATTGATAGAGTTTTTAACTAATGAAGTCTGTAACAAAGCGAATCTATTTAACAGATTTCTCATTAGCTGTATTAGGTTACATTCTTTTTGTTTTATTTGATATTTTTAATAAAAAACTAGCAGGCTCCTACCATGTATCTCAAATTATATTTGTAAATACTATTTCTGCTCTAATACCCATCTGTATATTTACACAAAAAAGAAAAGCTTGGACTAAATTAAAAAAAGTAAATTTAAAAGTTCATTTTTTTAGAGCTGGTTTTATGTTTTTAGCTATGATTGCTTTTATAACAAGCTTGCGTCATTTACCTTTAGTTACCATGTACAGTGTTGCCTTCACCGCTCCATTGATACTCACAATTGGAGCTAATTTTTTCTTAAGTGAAAAGGTTGGATGGAGAAGGTATGCGGCTATTATCGTAGGTTTCATTGGTGTGATTATTTCTCTAGACCCTTTTCACGAACCTTTAACTAGATATGTTTTATTAACTTTTTTAGCACCTCTATTTGTATCTATTAGCTGGTTGATAGTTAGGAAGTATGGACAAACTGAAAACGTATATTCCTTTTTAGTGTATGGAAAATTTTTTTTAATAATTTTTTCAGGAACCTTTTTACTCACTCATTTTATCACCATGAATCTAAATGATTTTTTATTAAACTTTTTGAGCGGTATTGTAAGAGGAATTGCTTTAATTTTTATCATTAATTCAGCAAGACATTTACCTTCCTCTTTATTTGCACCAACTCAATATATTCAGATTTTTGCAGGCGCTCTTCTTGGTTTTTTTATTTTCGGTGATGCACCAACTTTAAATAATTATTTAGGTAATATTTTAATTATAGGAGCTGGTTTATATATAATTATAAGGGAATTAACACTTTCAAAAAAAATAGTTACTTCAGCTGCAGGAACTGCAACAATTCCAACAACTCTCAAAGAGTAATTTGTTTTAATTTTTAAAATAATTATTGATATTAGATGTAATTTATTTAAATGGGAGAGGGGGGATTAAATATTTTCTATATTTTGAGAGAATTTGTTTACTAATTAAACTTTATATGAAAAAGTGATCTTGCAATCATATGATTAAATTAATTATTTACACATTATAAAATGAAAGTTGTTATTTTAGCTGGTGGTTTCGGCACACGAATATCAGAATATACTAAATTGATGCCAAAACCTATGATTGAAGTTTGTGGAAAACCCTTAATTTATTTTATAATGAAACATTATGCCAACTATGGGTTTAAAGATTTTTATATCGCCTTGGGTTACAAGGGTCACATTGTAAGAAAATATTTCAAAAAAAATAATTTCGGATGGAATATTAACTTAATTGATACTGGCCAAAAAACAATGACAGGTGGAAGATTGAAAAGATTAAAAAAATATCTTAAGGACGAACCTTTTATGCTTACTTATGGGGATGGTTTATCCAACGTTGATATTAAAAAATTATTAAAATTTCATATAAAGAATAAGAAATTAGTAACTTTGACTGCAACAAGACCTCCGGCAAGATTTGGTGCAATAAAAATTGACGGTAATAGAGTTAAATATTTTAAAGAAAAGTCGAAATTAGACGAAGGATGGATTAATGGAGGTTTTTTTGTTATGCAACCAGAATTTTTAAATTATATTAAAAATGATCAAACATTTTTAGAAAGAGAACCTATGCAAATGTTAACAAAAAAAAATCAATTGATCGCTTTTAAACATAATGATTTTTGGCAATGCATGGATACTAAAAGAGACAGAGACAATTTAAATATAACTTTAAAGAAAAGAAATTACTTTGACCAATATTGAGGAAATCAATAAGATATCCGCACTAAATATTTTAAAAAGAATAAGCTCTCACCTTGAAAAAAAAAGGAAAAGAGACATTAAATTTGTGCTTCTTTTATCGACACTTAGCTCTGTAGCGGAGTCCTTTTCTATAGCCATGCTTGTACCCTTTGTAAGTTTTTTTGTTAATCCAGACAGCTATCAATTCAATAATTTACTTAAAAATTTTTTCGATTTTTTAAACATATCAACCCAAGAAGGTATTTTAGCAGTAGTTTCTTCTGGATTTATTTTTTTTGTTTTATTGAGTGGTTTTATAAGATTAAAATATACAAAATCTTCTAATGCCTTAACCGAAAATATTACAAGTGATTTTAGAATAAAAATTTTTAAATTTTTTGTAAATCAAAATTATAGTTATTATTTTAAACATGGCTCAAATGAAATTTTGAGTAATTTGGCTCAAAAAACATCATCATTCACCGCTATGATTTTTTCTTCCATAAATATTATTAACTCAATTTTAATTTCATTAGCTATTGTGACAATGTTAATTATCAACGAACCTTTTTATACGCCAGTAATAATAGGATCAATTCTTTTGTTCTTTTTTATAGTTTATAAAATTAAATCAGTAATAGTTTTAGAAAAAGCCGAAACCGTGCATTTAAATCAAAATTTTATGATTGATATTTTTCAAAATGCAGTTGGCTATCTTCCAGAAATAATTATATATAATTTAAAAAATTTTTTTTTATCAACTTTAGCTAAACTATCTAAAGATATAGGTAGATCTGAAGCTGAAATTAGAACAATTTCAACGACGCCTAAAGTTTATCTTGAAACATTTGTAATTACATTTGTGGTTCTAACAATCTATTTTTCGGGTCTCAGCGAAAGATCTATAGAGACCAATATTTCGTACTTGGCAATCTTAGCTTATGGTGCTCAAAAATCACTACCCTTAATTAACAATGTCTATTCTCTTTCAATAAATTTTAAATCTGCCGCACCTACGGTTAACACTTTCTTGAATATTTTGGACACAAAAAATGACAATGAAATTACTTTAGACACAAAAGAGACATTAATATTTAATGAATCAATTAAAATTGAAAATGTTTCATATCAATATAATAAAAATTTACCAAATATTTTAAGTAATTTTAGCTTTAACATTGCAAAAGGTCAACGAATCGTAATCAAAGGTCAAACCGGTTCTGGCAAAAGCACTTTAGCAAATATTATTGCAGGATTATTTAGCCCCGTAAAAGGAAAAATTTTAGTTGATGGAGTTGAAATTAATTTAAAAAATATTAAAAATTGGCAAAAAAATATAGCTATTGTTCCCCAAACAGTTTTTTTGAACGATGCGTCAGTACTAAAAAATATTGCTATTGCACAAGATGAGAATTCTATTGATTTAGAAAAAGCTAAAAATTCAGCTAAACTAGCGCAAATTTATTCTTTTATAGAATCTTTGCCAAATAAATTTAACGAGATGGTAGGTGAGAGAGGCGTTAGATTGTCTGGAGGTCAGAGACAAAGAATAGGTATTGCAAGAGCTTTATACAGAAATACAAAATTAATAATATTAGACGAACCAACTAATGCCTTGGATTTAGAAACTGAAAAACTAGTAATGGATTCTATTACAAATTTGAGCAAAGAGATTACTCTCATTATGATTTCCCACAGCGATACATCTTTAAAATATTTTGATAAAATTATTGACCTGGATAAATTTAAATAACCATAAATTTTTCTATAATTATGGTTAAATTGAAAAAAAAAATAATCATTTCGTTAATGGGTGTTGATGGGTCTGGTAAAACAACACTTGCAAAAAAACTGCATAAAAATATTAAAAGTTCAATTTATCTGCATCTCAAACCCTATATTTTGTTTCAAGACAAAAGAACTATTATTAAAGATCCTCATCTCCAAAAAAAAAGTTCTGTTATTTTAAGCTTGCTACGACTAATGTCGTGGTTAATTTCTTATAAAGTTTTTTTTATCCAAAATAAAATTAAGAAAATTTATATATTTGATAGATATGCCCATGATGTTCTTATTGATCCATTACGTTATAAACAAAATCTTTTTCCCGTATTAACAAAAGTTATCTTAAATTTTTTTCCACAACCAGATTTATGGATTTTTTTAAACCCCACTATAAAAACAATAAAAAACAGAAAAGACGAGCTATCTGATAGTGAAATAAAACGACAGATTAAGGAATACAAGAAGTTTTTCAGTGGTAAAAAAAATGTGTTAAATATAAACACCAATGGTAAAAAAATAAAAATAGTTAATCAAATAACAGAAAAAATTAATAGCTTAATTAAATGAAAAACATTCTAATTACTGGTGGTGCAGGATATATTGGGTCACACATTGTTGAAATATTAGTCAAAAATAAAAATAAAATATTTATTATTGATAATTTATCAACAGGCTTTAAAAAATTGATTAACAACAAAGCTAAATTTTATAAAGCCGATATTCTAGAAACAAAAAAAATAAAACAAATAATTATTAGCAACAAAATTGACTCTGTCATACATCTGGCGGGGAGTCTTATTATTGGCGTTGGAGAAAAATATCCCAAGCTTTATTATAAAAATAATGTACTTGGCACTAGAAGTGTTTTGTCAGCATGTAAAAATACTTTTGTAAAAAATTTCATTTTTTCTTCGACGGCTGCAATTTATAAAGACAAACAAAAAGTCGTACGTGAAAGTTCTAAAATTCAGCCTAAGAGTGTTTATGGAAAAACTAAAATTCAGGCAGAAAAATTAATTATTTCAAATTGTAAAAAGTTTAAAATTAATTATGCAATACTAAGGTATTTTAATGTTTGTGGCGCGAGCCCGTCAGGTAAAATAGGGCTAATTTCTAAAACAGATTCTTTGTTCAAAAATATCTCAGTCGCACTCATGAAAAAAAACCCAGTCATTAAAATTTATGGAAACGATTACAATACGCCTGACGGAACAACTATTAGAGACTATATACATGTTTCTGATTTAGCTGAGCACATTACAAAATATTGAAAAAAATATCTGAAACCAAAAAATCAACTATTGTAAATTGCGGTTATTACAAAGGCACTTCAGTGAAAGAAGCCGTTAATGAATTTAAGAAACAATCAAAAAAAAAAATAAAAATATTATATAAGAAAAGAAGAAAAGGAGATCTAGCAATGGTTGTTGCTAACAACCTAAAGTTAAAAGATATTATTAGCTGGTATCCAAAATATTATAGATTGAGCACAATTGTTAAATCTTGCATTAAGTGGGAAAAAAAAATAACAAGTAAATTTTAATATTTGTTGTAATTAAATCTTAGGTTCTTATAATTAGTACATGAGCAAAATAGATGATATCAATAGTATTCTTAATGCTGTCAATGAGATTTATTTAAAACCAAAAAAAAAAATTTCTAAAATTTTAACTAAACAAAATTTTATACCTAAGTTAAATCAAGATTTAATAATTCCACTTGATGTAGATAAAATTATTAGCGAAGCTGAAGAATATAAAAAGAAATTATTATTTAAGTCTTCTCAAGTCGATTTAATTCAAAACAAAAATGATTTAACAAAAACAAAAAATAACAACAAAATTTTTGAAGAAACACAGAGTAAAATTATTTTTAATCTTCGTCTAAAAATCAAAGATTTAGAAAAGCAATTAAAAAACTATAAAATAGAAAAAATAAAATTTCTTGAAAAAGATAAACTTATCCTTAAAAACAAAGTTTCTGAACCGTTAAAAACACAAGACCCATCAATTAATCAATTAGAAGAAATTCTTTCTAAAAATAAAAAGAGTACTACAGATGAAGTTGTTTCATATTTAAAGATACAAGATACATCGATCACTTTCTTAAATAAAAAAATAAATCAATTTAAAAGTACAGAAGAGAAGTTACTTTCTCAAATAATTAATTTAGAACAAGATAAAACTATCTTATTAAAGAAGGTAGAAAAATTTAATGATTCCAAAGATTATAAAAATATTATACGTGACACAAAAAAAAATCTTAAGACTATTTATAAACAAGTAGAAAAACAAAAAATAATTTTTTTAAATCTTAAAAATTATTTAATTAAAAATGAACGAGATTTTAATTTTTATAAAGAAAATTATAAAAAATTAATTATTGAAAATGATGGAATTAAAAAAAAATTATAAAATTTGAAACTATAAGTAGTAGCTTTTGAAGAGACTAAAAAGAATTAGCTTATAAATTTAAAAGTTTAAATATTGTTTTTCGAAAAATTCTATTATTAGTCTTAATTAATTTTTTCAAAAATAACCTCAAGCCTTATCGTCCCTGATAATATAAAAAAAAAATAAAATAATTTGATACGTAACTAGAACTTCACTAACGTGCGACATTATGTGCGATTGATAATCATTATCATTGCAAATAGTTATCATTATCACTATATTAAATTTAATACAAAGGAAAAAAATGAAAAAAATAGGACTACTATCTTTGGCATTAACATTCTGCATTACTTCTTTGTTTGCAAACGAAGTTAATGTTTTTAGTGCAAGGCATTACGATTCTGATATTCAACTTTACAAAAAATTTACTTCCAAGACAGGAATTAAAGTGAATGTTATTTCTGGTAAAGACAAGGCTCTTCAAAAAAGAATAAGTGAAGAAGGAACTGACTCTAAAGCCGATTTATATATTACTGCAGACGCAGGAAGGTTAGGTGCATTTGATGCAGCTGGCATGTTTCAAAATTCAATGTCTCCAAAAATAAAATCAGCTGTTCCATCTAATTTAAGATCTAGCAATTGGACTGGGATAGCTAAAAGAGCAAGAATTATTTACTACTCACCAGAAAGGGTTAATGCAAACGATCTTAATGGAATGAGGTATGAAGATCTTGCTGAACCTAGATGGAATGGCAAAGTTGTTATCAGACAATCAAATAACGTATATAATCAATCTCTTGTAGCTTCATTAATTACAAATAATGGAAAAAAAGCTACAGCTAAATGGGCAAAAGGTGTTGTAGCTAACATGGCTAGAGATTCAAAAGGCAATGATAGAGCTCAAATTTTAGCAGTTGCAGCAGGTGAAGCAGATTTAGCGGTAGCGAATACTTACTACTACGCATTGATGCTGTCAGGCAGTAAGGGTGAAGAACAAAAAGCAGCAGCAAAAAAAGTTTTACCTTTTTTCCCAAATCAAGATGATAGAGGAACTCATATGAACATTAGTGGTGGTGGAGTTGTAAAAACTGCTCCAAATAAAGCTAATGCAATAAAACTACTTGAGTTTTTATTAACTAAAGAGGCACAAGTGCATATAGTTAATAATACTTACGAATATCCAATTATTGATGGTGTAGAACCACATGATTTGGTCAAAGCAATGGGCCTTGATTTTAAGCAAGATCTTAAAACAAAAGTAGTATCTTACGGAAAAAAACAAGCCGACGCATTAGAAGTAATGTTAGCTGCAAAATGGAAATAAAAAGATACCTTTCCATTTATTTTCTAGCAAGAGAGATAAGAAAAGATTTATTTGATATTGATACAAATAATTCAGCTGATGAAGTTACTATATTGTCTTCGCAACTGACAAATTTTGATTTTTTATCAGAGTGTAAAAAAATCAATATCGATAAATGGAAAAAAATTAATTAATTTTTTTCCCTAGTGCCCGTAATTACTTTTAATGAATTACCCCTTTAAATGTGTTAAGGGCACAAAGTAAATGTTTTTAAAAAAAATTAATATTTGGTACTTAAGTTCATTCTTAATATCTCTAATAGTAGCAGCACCGATACTAACAGTTTTTAGTGGTTTTTTTGGTACTACGGGAAACTATTCAATAATTTTAAAAAATACTTTTTTATACGAATATATTTTTAATTCTTTAGTTCTCTTATTAGGAGTTTTAATATTAACATTTTTTATCGGAGTAACTTGTGCCTATTTAGTATCATTCTATAGCTTTCCAGGAGTTAACTTTTTTAAATGGGCTTTAATCCTATCATTTGCAGTACCAGCATATATTTATGCTTACTCATTAACAGCTTTTTTTGAAAATTACGGTACAGCTTTTTCAATTTTAAAAAATATATTTGGTGAAGCAAGATACAATTTATATATACCTAAATTTGACGGTATGATTGGAGCTATTCTATCGATCTCATTATCATTATTCGGATATGTCTACGTTTTAACAAGAGCATCTTTCCATTATCAATCTCAAAACTTAATAGAACTTGGAAAAAATTTAGGATTTTCAAAAAAAAAATCTTTTTTAAATATAATTTTGCCATCCGCAAGGCCAGCTATTGTTGCTGGACTTTCTCTTGTAGCAATGGAGACTTTGTCTGATTTTGGTTCAGTTTCTTTCTTTGGTATCTCAACATTAACAACAGCTATTTATAACGCGTGGATTTCATTTGACGATCTTGCTTTAGCAAACAGAATGTCTTTCTATCTACTAATATTTATTTTAGGGTTATTTATTTTAGAAAATTTTTCTAGAAAAAAAGCTCAGTACCACACGCCCATTAAAAGTGGATTAAGATCAAGAAAACCTATAAATCTTTCTGGCCGCAAATCATTCCTAGCTTTCTTTTTTTGTGCTTTTATATTTTTTATTAGTTTTCTGTTCCCAGTTTTACAAATGCTTTATTGGACTATTAGCTTTCCACAACATCTAGCAAATTTAAATTTAATTAAATTATTTACAAACACTATGTCATTAGTTTTTTTATCAAGTTTTTTATTAATATCATTAAGTTTTATTTCAAATTACGGAAACAGAGTAACGGGTAGCAAACTGCTGAATTCCTTAACCGCTTTTTCCATTTCTGGTTATGCTATACCTGGAATAATTTTAGCCGTTGCCTTCATTACTTTTATTTCCTGGTTTGACAATAACGTTATTAGCTTTTTTGGTTTTAAAACTATTAAATCAATTTTTATTGGTTCTATTCTAGGTCTAATTTTAGTTTATTTTATAAGGTTTTACTCTCTAGCGAGTAACGGAATTAAGTCTGGATATTTAAAAATTAATTATTCAATTGATGAAAGTGCTTACCTACTAGGTTACTCAAAGTTTAAAACTTTTACCAATATTCACATTCCTTATTTAAAAAATTCAATCCTTTTAATAGGAATTTTGATAGCCATTGAAATCATAAAAGAACTTCCAATAACACTAATAATGAGACCTTTTAATTTTGAAACATTTGCTACGACCGCCTATATTTTTGCTTCTCAGGATTTACTTGAAGCTGCCGCTGCGCCATCTTTATTTCTTATTATTATTGCAAGTTTTTTTATTTTGATTACATCTAGATTTATTATTAAAGATTAAAAAATTATGACCAAAAACTTTTTAGAAATAGACAATGTTACATTCACAGCTAGTGCTAAAAATAAAGTAAACAACGTTTCTCTGCACATTGAAAATAAAGGTGATATTATTTGTTTATTAGGACCATCCGGTATAGGCAAAACTACAATATTAAGAACTATCGCTGGTTTAGAAAGAATTGATTCTGGAAAAATTATTTTGAATAATAAAGTTATATCTTCCAATGACACGCATATTGAGCCAGAAAATAGAAATATTTCTTTAGCATTTCAAGACAATTCATTATTTCCACATTATAACGTTATTCAAAATATACAATTTGGAGCTGAGAGAAATAACAAAAAAAAAATAAATTTAACAATAGATGAAGTTGTTAAGTTTTTAAATCTAAAGCATGTTTTAAATAAATTTCCACATCAGATAAGTACCGGTGAAGCTCAAAGAGCATCACTCGCAAGGTCCCTTTTATCAAATCCAGACTTATTATTATTAGACGAACCTTTGTCTAATGTTGACCAAAACTCTAAGGAGGAAATCCAAGTTAAATTGAAAAAAATATTAACAGAACATAAAATAACAACTATAATTGTTACACATGATTCCTACGAAGCTTTTTATCTAGGGACCAAATGTGGAATTATTCTAGATGGTCAACTCAAACAATACGATGATCCGTATAATGTTTATCATTTCCCCAATTCTATTGAAGTAGTAAATTTTTTAAACAGAGGAACTCTGATACCTGCGAAAGTTACAGGAGAAAATACTTTAGAGAGTATTGATCTTGGTACAATTAAAGGTAATTTTATAAAACATTATCCAAAAGGATCAGACGTCAAGCTATTAATACAACCCGAGGATTTAGAGCACGATGACGGAAGCAATTTAAAACTGGAAGTCGTAGACAGACAATTTCGAGGAACTAACTTTATATACACACTTAAAACCCCAAGTAATTTAACGATTCCAGTATTTGTTCATTCACATCATATACACCAGCATGAAGTTGATGAAAAATTTGGTATTAAAAGACCAATTAATATTGATCATATAGTTTGTTTCTAATAGAAATTAAAATTTAATTAACTTTAATTTTTGCTATTACTTAAATTGCATTAAATTAAACTTAGAGCGCCCCTAGCTCAGTTGGATAGAGCATCGGTTTTCTAAACCGAGGGTCGGAGGTTCGAATCCTCCGGGGCGCACCAAAAAAATAATATTAAGTTTAAATTATATTTTTAATAAAACCAAAAAGCCCAAAAATAGTTATTTTTAATATTTCTATTATTTCATAAAAATAAATTATATAGGCTTCTACATATGGATATTTTAAAATAATTAAATCTTTAAAAGAATTCAAAATCCCATAAAATGTAAGAAATATAATGATAGTTAAAATTAGATATCCATAAAAACCAATTGAATTTTTTTTCTTTTTTTCATTATTTTCTTGAAATGCATGTAATTCCTCCGTTGATAAGAGGTTTTTATCAATTTCGTGTTCCCCAGCCTTGCTAGCAGTTTCTTTTTCTAAATTATTAAATAGTAAATTTGACTCATTTAAATTTTTAATATTTTTTTCAATATCTTTAATTCTTTTTAATAAATTATTATTTCTAATGGGGTTATTTTCCTTTTTTAATAGTTCGTTTTTTGCTATGTTAAATTTTGACATTACAGTTTTTGCATCAGGAAGAATTTCAAATTCTTCTAGACGATCTTGATTTACTTCTAATTTTTGTTCTAAATTATGTAGAATTTGATTAATTTCTGTCAATGTCTCATCAAATATTGATGCGTCGATTACTTCAGAGTTTTCTTTATTTTCTCCAGTTAATTTCTTGAAGTTTGTCTCGTCTTCATTAATTTTATTTGTTTTTGTATATACATCGTCCATAACAAGTTTCTATAAGCTATCCTATTTTTTTAAATTAATATATAATTAGTTAATTTTCAAAATAATTTATTAACAATTATCAAAAGCAACTTGAAAAAAGAATTTTTAGAATACTGCCTTAATAATGGGTTCCAAAGGAACGATGAACAAATTAAAGCGTTAGATTTAATAATTAGTTTTTATAAAAAAAGCTGCACTTCAAAAAATAAGCTTTTAAAGTTTTTAACGAAATCAGATAACAAACTAGGTTTTTATTTGCATGGAGGTGTAGGAGTGGGCAAAACTATGTTACTTAATTTTTTTTTTGAACATTTAAAAATTGGAAAAAAACGAATACACTTTAATGAGTTTATGATTAAGTTTCATGATTTTAGACACCATCAGAAACTTCAGGGCAAAGATAACACGATAGAATCTTTTGTTAAAAAATTAAAAGAAAAAATTGATTTGATATACTTAGATGAATTTCAGGTAACAAATATTGTAGATGCTATGATTCTGGGTAAATTATTTGAAATTATTTTTAAAAATAATATTAAAGTTTTAATAACATCTAATATTAAAATTTCCAATTTATATAAAGATGGTTTGCAAAGAGATCAGTTCTTACCTTTTATTAGTGTTATAACAAAATTTTGTATAGAGCACGAACTGGCTATTGTTCAAGACTATAGAAAATCTGGAGAATCTAAACTGGAGCGCTTCTTCTATCCTGCAAATGAACAAACTTCTTTTCAAATAAGTCAAATTTTTAGACAGCTATCTAAGGGAAAAAATAAAAATTCTCTTGAATTAAAAATAAAGGGCAGGCTATTTAAATTTAGCTCTTTCTTCGAAGGTATCGCTAGATTTAATTTTCATGATTTATGTGCTGTTAATATTGGACCTGAGGATTACATAAGAATTGCTGATAAATGTAATTTTATAGCTATAGATAACATTCCAAATTTTAACGATAACAATTCTGATCAGCAACAAAGATTTGTTACGTTAATTGATATTTTTTATGAAAAAAAAATTCCACTTATGGTAAGTGCTAATTTCAGTCAGGAAAATTTTACTTCCTCGAGAAGATTAACAGATACTTACAAGAGAACTATAAGCAGACTATTTGAACTTACCTCTCCTGATTTTAATACAAATTAAGATTTTATTTGTTGAAACGTCAAAATCTATATTTAGTTTAAATTTTTGCAACAAACCTATATATTGTATGTTTATATCTAATTACTTGATCCATAATTTTAATTTCTCTATGCTTAGAAATATTTTGATCGATCAAAATAAATTAACAATAAAAAAAAGGATATCTTAAATGTTAAAAACTTTTAAAAATTTGATTTTAATCGGTTTTGCATCATTACTTTTAATTGCTTGTGGGCAACAAGGTGGTGGAGCTGGATCAAAAAAATCTAAAACATTACAAAATACACAAAAAGCTGGTGTAGTAAAATGTGGAGTTTCACAAGGACTACCAGGTTTCTCAAATGCTGATACTGCCGGTAATTGGTCAGGCATCGACGTTGATGTATGTAGAGCTGTCGCCGCCGCTGTTTTAGGTGACGCAGATAAAGTTGAATACACTCCGTTAAGTGCGAAAGAAAGATTTACTGCATTAATCGCAGGTGAAATTGACATTCTTTCAAGAAATACTACCTGGACACTATCAAGAGATGCTGACATTGGTTTAACTTTTGTTGGTGTAAACTTTTATGACGGTCAAGGTTTCATGGTGAGAAAAAACTCTGGAATTAATTCAGTTAACGATTTTAGTAACGGTATTTCTGCGTGCACGAATACGGGTACTACTACTGAATTAAATATGAGAGATTTCTTCAATTCTAAAAACATAAGCTACGAACCAATCGCTTTTGAAAAAGCAGATGAAGTTGTTGCCGCTTATGATGCTGGAAGATGTGATACTTACACTACTGATAAATCAGGTTTAGCTGCTCAAAGAACTAAAATGACTGCTCCTGATGATCATAAAGTATTGCCTGAAACAATTTCTAAAGAGCCACTAGGACCAGTTGTGCGTCAAGGTGATTCTGTTTGGGAAGACATTGTTAGATGGTCTCTAAACGTTATGATCGAAGCTGAAGAATACGGTATTACTTCATCTAATGCTTCTAGCCTAAAAGATTCAGAAAACCCGCAAATCAAGAGATTAGTTGGTTCTGAAGGTGAATTAGGTGCTGCTTTCGGTTTGGATAACGAGTGGAGTTTAAGAATTATCGAGCAAGTTGGTAACTACGGTGAAATCTATGAAAAACACATAGCTAGCACCGGAATTATGCCTGATAGAGGTCCAAATGAACTTTGGACTAAAGGTGGTATACTTTACGTAGCACCAGCTAGATAATTATTAATACAAATTTAAAATTAGAAAGGGCTAGATTTATCTAGCCCTTTTTTTTATGATCAATTTAAAATGAATAAAGTAAAAAACTAATTAATTATCGTAAAAAAAATCTAGTGAATCTAAAAAACTTATCTATAAATTTAAAAAACAAAAAGAAGTTAATACCTCAAGTCCTAACTCTATTGTTTATCGTATTAGGAATTAGTTATTTTGCTTTTAATGCCCAAACTAATATGGGCAATAGAGGAATTTCTTTTGGTTATGGTTTTTTAGGTCAAGAGGCTTCGTTTGATATAGGTTTTTCTTTAATCGACTATGATGGCTCCCACACTTACGCTAGAGCTTTTTTAGTGGGTTTATTAAATACTCTTTTAGTGTCTTCTATTGGGATATTAATAGCAACTTTAATTGGCGTAACTGTTGGTATTGGAAGACTCTCTTCAAATTATTTAGTAGCAAAATTTTCTGAAGTTTACGTTGAAGTATTTAGAAACATACCTTTATTACTACAACTTTTTTTTTGGTATTTTGCGGCGTTAAGAGCACTACCTCTTCCGGAACAAGCTATCAATTTTTACGATATTTCATACTTAACTGTTAAAGGTTGGTATGTTCCAAAATTTTTATGGACTAATTTTTCTGTATTTATCTACTCAATATTAGCGTCAATCATAGCAATTATTTTTGTGTCTAAGTATGCAAAAAAACAAAGAGAAGAATTTGGAAAACAACTACCTTCATTTTATATTGCTACGGGCTTATTTTTTCTAATTCCTAGTCTAAGTTTTTTAATTGGCGGTGTAAAACTTAATTTTGAAATTCCTGTTTTAAAACAAATGTCTACAACAATTTTTAATTTTCATGGAGGTGTTAGTATTATTCCAGAACTATTGTCACTAGCAATGGCTTTATCTATGTATACAGCTACATTCATAGCTGAAAATGTTCGAGCTGGAATTTTAGGTATAGGAAAAGGACAGAAAGAAGCAGCTGCTTCAATTGGTTTAACCAAAACACAAATTTTAAAATTAGTTGTTTTACCTCAAGCTTTAAGAATAATTATTCCTCCAACAACTAATCAATATTTAAATTTAACCAAAAACTCTTCTTTAGCTGCTGCTATTGCCTATCCTGATCTCGTCCTTGTATTTGCAGGTACTGCATTAATGCAGACGGGTAGAGCAATAGAAATTGTAAGCATTACAATGGGTACTTATCTTTTAATAAGTCTTTCCATCTCTTCTTTTATGAACTGGTATAACAAAAGTGTTGCAATTAAAGAAAAATAAAAATGAATTTAAATATATTAAAACCAAATAAAGAAAATATTTCTATTTATTTAGTTATGGGAGTCGGACTATTGAGTGTTGGATTTATAGATATTCTTAGCAATACATTTTTTAATTTCAATATTACTAGAATTTTTCCTGAAATAATTAGTTATCTTAGTCCTTTGTTGCTAGGAGTCTTTGGTTTGCACTTTATAAGAATTGAATACAGCGGGAACAAAACACTAGATATAATCAACAAAAATCTAAACTCTAGTAATTTTAATGCAATTTTATCACTTATTGTAGTTTTTATTTTAATAAAATATTTACCACTACTTTTGAAGTGGGCATTTTTTGATGCAAATTTTCTTGGTAACACCAAAGAAGACTGTACAGGCGATGGGGCTTGTTGGGTTTTTGTTAAAGTTTGGTTATAACA
>Ga0209711_10002211_pt1 | contig 17807 bp, 10 predicted proteins | sample ArcticOcean_MG_C_7_FD_187441 | JGI IMG/M metagenome (GOLD analysis project Ga0209711, IMG submission 187441) | Marine microbial communities from western Arctic Ocean - ArcticOcean_MG_CB11_88 (SPAdes) (version 2) | ecosystem: Environmental > Aquatic > Marine > Oceanic | place: Arctic Ocean... | reverse complement strand
TTTTCATGTCAAACGGAGATGTTGAAAATATTGCCGAATCAGGCAACATAATACCCATAAATATTGAGGATGAAATGAGGGGCGCCTACATCGATTATTCGATGAGTGTGATCGTTTCAAGGGCCTTACCTGATGTGAGAGATGGATTAAAGCCTGTTCACAGAAGAATTCTATTTGGAATGGATGAATTAGGTGTCAATTACAATCGGCCCTATAAAAAATGTGCCAGGATTGTAGGAGATGTCTTGGGTAAGTATCATCCACATGGTGATACAGCTGTTTATGATTCCATGGTGCGTATGGCCCAATCTTGGTCCCTTAGGTATCCGCTTGTAGACGGACAAGGAAATTTCGGGTCTGTAGATGGAGATTCTCCAGCGGCCATGAGATATACAGAAGCGAGACTCAAGCGTATTTCTGAAGATCTTCTTGGAGACATACAAAAAAACACAGTAGATTTTGTTCCCAATTATGATGATTCTACGACAGAACCTTCTGTATTGCCTGCACGACTGCCCAATTTGCTTTTAAATGGAGCTTCGGGTATCGCAGTAGGTATGGCTACAAATATGGCCCCTCATAATTTAACGGAGGTGGCCAACGGAATCGTTGCCTATATAGATAATAATGAGATTACTATTCCTGAGCTCATGGAATTCATTACGGCACCTGATTTTCCAACGGGAGCCATCATATATGGTTATCAAGGAGTTCGTTCAGCTTTTGAAACAGGGAGAGGTCGTATCATGATGCGCGCCAAAGCAGACATTGAGGTAATGAAAAGTGGAAAGGAACAAATTGTTGTGACGGAAATTCCTTTTCAAGTCAATAAGGCTTCTATGATTGAGAAAACCGCTCAATTAATCAATGAAAAGAAAATAGAAGGGATATCAGATTTGAGAGACGAATCAGATCGAGATGGAATGCGTATCGTTTACGAGTTAAAAAGAGATGCGATTCCCAATATTGTACTAAATACACTTTTTAAGCACACCCAGTTGCAATCGGCATTCAGTGTGAACAATGTGGCCCTAGTTAAAGGGAGACCTAAGATGCTGAATCTAAAAGATTTAATTGTGTACTATGTTGATCACAGACATGAGGTAGTGATTCGCAGGACAAAATATGAATTAGAAGAGGCAGAAAAGCGTGCGCACATTCTAGAAGGATATTTAATTGCTTTAGACAACTTGGATGAAGTGATTGCTTTGATTAGAAACAGTCGCGACCCCGAAATAGCAAAAAATAATCTTATAGAAAAGTTTTCTTTGTCAGAAATTCAGGCAAAAGCCATCTTAGAAATGAGATTGCAGCGACTCACAGGTCTTGAAAGAGATAAAATCATCAAAGAATATGAGGAAATAAAAAGATTAATCGATAAACTTCAGGAAATACTTGATAACGTTGATCTTAGAATGAAAATCATCAAGGACGAACTTCTTGAAGTTAAGGATAGATATGGTGATGAAAGAAATTCGATTATAGAACACGCTGCTGATGATTTCACAGCAGAAGACATGATTCCAGATGATGAAATGGTTTTAACCATTTCGCATCAAGGTTATATTAAAAGAACGGCCCTAGTAGAATATCGAACACAAGGAAGGGGAGGTGTGGGGTCCCGTGCAGTAAAAAGTAAAGATGATGATTTCACCGAGCATTTGTTTGTGGCTACCGCACATAATTACTTACTTATTTTTACCCAACTGGGCAAAGTCTTTTGGAAGAAGGTATGGGAAATTCCAGAGGGAGGAAAAACATCGAAAGGGCGTGCGATACAAAACCTTATCAATATCGAACCTGAGGATGCTGTGAGGACTGTTATAAATGTGAAGACCCTTTCTGATCCCGATTATATTAATAATAATTATCTCATCATGTGTACTTCAAGAGGTACTGTCAAGAAAACAACCTTAGAAGCTTACAGTCGTCCTAGACAAAATGGGATCAATGCCATTACCATTCATGAAGGCGATAAGCTACTAGATGTGCGATTAACAGATGGGGACAATGACGTTGTGATCGCAAAGAATTCGGGTACTGCTATTCATTTTCACGAATCAGACGTTCGTTCTATGGGCAGAACTGCGGCTGGTGTGAGGGGTATTCATCTACAAGAGGACCAGTTCGTTGTGGGCATGGTATGCATCAAAAAAGATACGGCATCTAACTTACTCGTAGTATCCGAGAAAGGCTATGGAAAAAGATCTGATTTAGGTGACTATAGAGTCACAAAGCGTGGGGGAAAAGGAGTAAAAACCATCAATGTAACTGAAAAGACGGGTGCATTGGTAGCGATCAAAGATGTCGTAGATGGTGATGAACTCATGATCATCAATAAATCAGGGATCGCTATTAGATTGCCAGTGGATCAGCTGCGTGTTATGGGAAGGGCTACACAAGGAGTAAAATTAATTAGACTCAATCAAGACGATGAAATCTCTGCAGTAGAGAAAATAGAATTCGTTGCCTCAGATGAAATCGCAGAGCACGATGAATCGGATGAAGATAATTCAAATCCAACCAATAAAAACGTATAATTTGAAATGATAATCGAAAAATAGAGTAAAATGAAAATAGTATCAACCTTATTGGTTTTTGCTTTAATAAGCACAACTAATATTTATGCACAAAAACAAATTAAGCCTAAGCTGAGTAAAATAGAATCCTTATTTAAAAAAGGTGAACTTATTGAGGCTAAAGAAATTTCAGATGTATCTATCAGCTACGAAAAAACCATGAATAATCCTAAAACTTGGTATTTGAGAGGGCTAATATATATGGCTTTAGATACCTCTGCCAGTATGGTGGGAGTAACCAGTGATGCCTTACAAACTTCCTTATCTAGCTTTAATAAAAGTGATGTGCTAAATGAAGGTGAGGATAAAGAACCTTTCATTACAGACGATGTAGGAATCCCGACTACAAAAACTCAGCAAATTGAGACCTATTGGGGCTTTTACTACAACAAAGCAGCTACCGCATTCGGGGAAAAAGATTATGTTGAGGCAATCACTTCTTTTAACAATGCCGCTTTGATCAAGCCTAACGATACTAATTCAGTAATTAATGCAGGTTATGCTGCTGTTCAGGCCAAAATGTATGATCAGGCAAAAAATAGTTTTTATAAAGCGATAGAACTCGGTTCCACAGAAAGAGATGTCAGATTAATCTTAATTTATGTAGTATCTACGGGACAAAAACTACTTGAAGAGTCTCTGGAGATTATTCGTGACGCTCGCGTTCTTTACCCTAGTGATAATGAACTGGCAAGACAAGAAATCAATGTTCTTATACAATTAGATAGAAGCGAAGAAGCAACTACTAATCTTATCAAAGCCATAGAAGCTGAACCGGATGATCCTAATTTACATTTTACCTTGGGTATCTTGCATGAGGAAATTGGGTTAAAAGTAGACAGCGAAGCTGAAAAATCCGAAAGAATCGAATTAGCTCGCAAGGCTTACACGGCGGCAATTAATGCAGATCCAAATTATTATAATGGGCATTATAATTTAGGCGTGTTGGCCATGACAGAAGTTAATATTTATATTAAGGAGCAAAATGCACTAGGTTATTCAAAAGCAGATTTAAAAAAGGCAAATGAATTAGAGCCCATAATTCAAGAAAAACTATCTTTAGCTTTACCGCTTTGGGAAAAAACAGTCTTGCTTAAAGATGATGAGATACCTGCCTTAGAGACTTTGGTCTATCTATATACTATGAAAAAGATGTACGATAAGGCTGAAAGTACTCAAGAAAAAATTGATGCCTTGAAGTAAAGTGGAAGCAAATTAATGAGATCATTATAGCATGATAAAAAAGACCTAAGTGACCTTCGGTCTTTTTTATTTGAGTCTCAGCAACATAGTTTCGATAGTTAATCCAGGACCAAAAGCCATAGACAAAACTGGACCTTTTACCTGATTGTGGTCATCTAATAATTTTTTCAAAACAAATAATATCGTAGCAGAAGACATATTTCCATAGTTTTTCAGAATATGATAAGCGTGCACATTATGCTCTTTTGACAGATTTAAGTTATGCTCTATGGCTTTAAGAATACTTTTACCTCCAGGATGTAGGGCATAGTGACTTATTTCAGAAAAATTAAAAGGGACTTTTTCGAGTAATTTTGATACTGGACTTTGTGCATTTTCCTCAATCAATTTAGCCACCTCATGAGTCAATACCATGTCAAAAGCATTTTGACCTATTTTCCATGACATTTCATTTTTTCCTTTGAAGAGGATATCACAATGAAATTGATCTATTAAAAAAGCATTGGGTGTTTCGTTATTTGTAACCAAACAGCTCGAGGCACCATCTGAAAAAAGCGCTTGCGATAAATTTAAGAATTCATCATTCTTACGTTGAAAATGGAGCGTACATAATTCTACAGAAACAATGAGCACTTGAGCTGTTGCCGATGCTTCACATATCGATTGGGCCAATTTTAAAGCATTAAAAACACCATAACAACCCATAAAATTGATGGCCGTTCTATGGATATCGGTCCTCATTGTTAATTGTTCAACAATTTCCAAGTCAATCCCAGGCGCATACATGCCGGTGCAGCTTACGGTAATAAGGTGCGTTAAGTGATTGAGGTCCTTTCCTTTCATACACTCCAAGATTGACTGAATAGCCAATACAGGAGCTTCTATTTCATACAACTTCATACGATCATTGAGACTAGGCTCTCTACCATGCATGATGAAGCCTGGAGTTTCTGTTGTTTGATGGAAGTCAGGTAGAATGGAATATCTGTAATCAATGCCCGAAGCTCTATAAATTACATCTAATTGATGGGATTGCTCTTCGTTGAACTCAATATGCTGCTTCATATAAGTAGCAATTTTACTTTGAGAGATCTTCGAATTAGGAACCGCAGTACCAATTGCATTAATGTAAGCAGACATAGAATTAAAATTGAGTTATGTTATATTTTTGAACCTAAAAATTGAATTATTTGATGCGTTTATCTGTAATATGCACAAGTTTGATATAGCTTAATACTCGAAATGTCCTTAATCTCACATTCAACTTTAAAACATTTAAGAATTACTTTTAGTTTTAATTTATTACCTATTTTTTTATTTGGGTTGGTCATAACGCCCCAGTCTATTAATTGGATAGACGCCATTGTGTTATTTTTGTGCTGGCATTTTTTCATTTATCCTGCAAGTAATGGGTTTAATTCCTATTTTGACAAAGACAAGGAAAGTATTTCAGGAATTAAATATCCGCCTAAAGTAACGAAAGAGCTGTACTATTTTTCAATTACTTTAGATGGAATAGGTATTTTATTGGTCTTGTGTATAGATCTTCCAACAGCTATTTCCATGTTCATATATGGTCTTATCAGTAAAGCTTACAGTCATCCTTCCATTCGATTAAAAAAGAGGCCTATAGTCAGCTGGATCATAGTATCTCTTTTTCAGGGGTATTTCGTATTTTTAGTCACTTATTGGGCCGTACACGATATACCTATATCGATACTTGCTACGTCTATGATTCAAATTCCTGCATTACTAACCACTATGATGCTTATGAGTGCCTATCCCATTACACAAGTATATCAACATAAGGAAGATAGAGAAAGAGGTGATTTTACTCTAAGCTTAAGTTTAGGTATCCTAGGTACATTTCACTTCACAGCCCTTGCATTTATCATGACAACGCTGGGTTATGCTGGCTATTTTTATTATTATCAGGATTTACAGACCCTGTTACTTTACCTTACCTTAATGACCCCTCTCTTCATATATTATGTTTCTTGGTATCAAGAGGTAAGAGAAAACATAGAGTTGGCCGATTTTGAACATACTATGAAGTTGAATCGGCTTTCGGCACTATGCCTGAATACCTTTTTTCTTCTCTTGATTATTATCAATGCTTAAAATTGCCTTTTCTGAAATTTATGCACATCACTTACCTGAAAAGCATCGTTTTCCTATGCTCAAATATGAGTTGTTGCCTAAACAACTGATGCATGAAGGCGTGGTGGTGCAGGAAAATTTCTTTCACCCCAAAAATGCTTTAGAAAAAGATATTTTAGAAATTCACAACGTACACTATTGGCACCGATTAATTCAACTTAATCTTTCCCCATCAGAGATCAGAGCGATAGGGTTTCCACTAAGTGGACGGCTGATTGAAAGAGAAATTCATATTGCCGGTGGAACACTGCAGTGTGTCACTTATGCGTTGGTACATGGTATTTCCTTCAATATTGCTGGAGGCACTCATCATGCGTTTTCTGATCGCGGCGAAGGCTTCTGTATGCTTAACGATCAGGCCATTGGCGCAAATTACTTACTAAGAAAGGAAAAGGCCAAGCGAGTACTTATTATTGATTTAGACGTGCATCAAGGCAATGGAACGGCTGAAATTTTTAAAAATGAGCCTCGCGTATTTACCTTCAGTATGCATGGGGCAAAAAATTATCCCATTAGAAAAGAACGAAGTGATCTAGATATTGGACTTGAGGATGGTTGTAAGGATGAAGCTTACTTAGCCTTATTAATGCAACACCTCAATGAAGTGACGCAATATTTTCATCCAGACTTCATCTTTTATCAAGCAGGCGTAGATGTCCTAACAACAGATAAATTAGGTCGACTTGGATTGACGAAAGCGGGTTGTAAAAAAAGAGATCAATATGTTCTTGAATTTGCCCATCGTGAACAAATACCTATGGTGGTATGTATGGGAGGGGGCTATTCTCCAAACATTAAAGATATCATAGATGCCCACGCCAATACCTTCAAATTAGCCCAGCAGATATTTTTCTAACAAAGTCAGCTAAATGACTTTCCGTGTGTCTTTGAGATGAATTTCTGTGCCAGAATAGGAACAGATTTAGCTAAGGCTAAAGTAGCATTACTCAGGCTGTGATTTCCAAATAGAAGTTGTAGGCTTCTTCCCCACATGAGTCGATTACTAAACCATCGATTCCATTGAAATTTATATATATCTTGTACTTCTCGACGGAGATCAGGCCGGGCTTTTTTTTGAATGATGATTTCAGCCAATAATTTTCCTGAATGTATTGCCATGGCCATTCCGTTTCCACATAAAGGAGTAATCAAACCTGCCGTATCACCACACATGATCAGATGATCTTCAATTAATTGTTTTTTATTAAAGTTTATCTGATTAATAATGAGAGGTTTATCAAAAATAAAATCACTTGATTTAAATAATTCTCTGATATAGGGATTCTTAAATAATATATCTTTTTCCATAGACTCAATGGATCCCGATTGCTTGAGATTGTTACCTTTGGTTAAGTAGCAAATATTATAGAGGTCTTCTTCAATCTTATTCACGCCACAATAACCGCCACGAAAATTGTGTAGGGCAACTGTATCTATGGAAAAATCAGTACGCACATGATATTTAACTCCTAAATAAGATGATTTTTCAGGCTTAATGCTGCGATTTAAGACGCGATCTAAATTACTTTTTTTACCAAAGGCACCCACAGCATAATGCGCTTGGTACCTTCCTTTTGAAGAGGATATATTGAAATGTGGATTTTCAAAAACACAATCATGAACTTTGGTGTGCGTTAAACATTCAACGCCCAGAGCCTTACACTTTTGATATAAATAATCATCAAAAATAAGTCTACTGATGCCGAAAGCACCTGTCTCTAGGTCTAAGTCTAAAGATTTACCTATCTGAGTAGTCAATTGAAACTTATTAATTTGACTAGGCTTAAGATCTTTGGGGTATAAATCATGTTTTTTTAGAAAAGGAAGCGCCTCATTGCTGATGTATTCTCCGCAAACTTTATGTTGTGGATAACTGCCTTTTTCAAGTAGAATGACTTTATAACCTGCTTTAGCCAAGAGATAAGCATTGGTCAATCCTGCCAATCCTCCACCGAGAATTGCTACATCGTACATATAATTAAAATTTAATGATGATTTGCCATCTGAAAGCCCATTTCCAACGGATCTGATAATCCTTGATACCGGCTGCTTCAAATATACGTATCCATTCTTTACGACGAAAACCACGTACCACTGACAAGGGACCATCGTATTGAACCATAGCTGATTTTGAAAACCATTGAGTCAAATATTTTATGCTATAGTAGGCCAACCAGTGGCGATGTAAATCGCTAATGACCATTCCTTGACTTGCTTGATGCCTAAATATTTTAAATAACATGACCAATTCATCATGATTAAAATGGTGTAAAAATAGACTGGCGTGTAAAATGTCACAATTAAAATCCTTTTCAGCCGCATCCAGTACATTGACATCAATGAAGGACAATTGTTTAAATGCTGCTTGGGCGTCTCGAGCGTATTGTAGAATGTAGGCATTGGCATCAATGCCTACTCCCGAATTCAATTGATCTTGATATTTACGGGCCATTTGCGCCAAAAGAGTACCGCTTCCGCATCCTAAATCAATAATAGAAAAAGGGGCTTTATTTTTATCGATCAATTTTTTAATCCCTTTTAAGCTCACCCAATCTCCGCCCAACCAATAATTAATAGTGTCTAGCTCTGCTAAACTTTGGTCCACTACAGTTCCATCGCAGTTCAGATCATCCATGAGCTCTTTTAGCTCAGATCGTTTCTTAAAATTCACCTTGAAGTTGTTGATGATTTACTTTCATATGAATACTTGATTTGCTTTAAAGAGTAATTTACATATTGAAACTTTAATACTTGCACCTCATGATTTGTATAAAAAAGCATTGACCTCATTACCAACTGGTCCTTCATCGGAACGCTTTAGTAGGATAGTAAAAGGAAGTCGAAATCCTAGTATTGGTTATTGGGAATATCTTCCTGCAGGCTACGGTCTGGGGAACAAATGGCCGTTAATCCTTTATTTTCACGGATTAGGAGATAATGGTAATGGGAATTCAGATTTATATAGAGTGCTTTACACGGGTCCGCCTAATTTGATAAGTGAAGATAAATGGCCTATAACAGCTACTGCCTCAAATGCAGCTTCAACAGCGGGTGATGCCTTTGTTGTTCTTTCTATGCAAAATGATTCAGGATGCCCAACAGCAGATAAAGTGAATGATTTTATGAGGTGGGCAATAAATGAATACGATGTTGATATTACAAGAATTTATCTCTCTGGGTACAGTTGTGGAGGTGGTGGAGTATGGAATTATATAGGGAAATATATTTCTGATGATTTAGTAGCGGCTGCAGTACCGGTTGCGGCTCTCATGGGAGAATATATTTGGAATAGACTTGGTTGTAATATGGGGATTTTACCAATTTGGGCTTTTCATGGAGATGAAGATAATGTAACTGTTAGAAATGCAAATATTCCGATTGATGGTTTAAATAATTGTGCAAATGAGTGTCCTGAAGATGCTGATCTAGAAATTTGCTCGGCTCCTCTCGATGCGCGCAAGACAATTTTTAGAGGATGGGGACATGGTATTTGGCCGATAACATATAAGTTAGATGCTCGATGGGGACATGATATTTATGCGTGGATGTTGTCACATGTTAATTATGATGCCAAATTATGATTAGTTTGTTTAAATAACTGATGAGTTGTTTTTGGAAAAGAAGGCCATCAATTATTTAATAAAAGAGAGGGAGTTACTATTTTCATGTCAGCGCTCAAATTATTTCATATCCATATTTTTTTTGGCAGGATAGAGAGCTTCCAAAAAAGTTAATTTTGATACCTATATTTTTCAACTTATTTCTTATATCGAGGTATTTTAACACACTATTTTTTTGAATAAAATTATAATTTCTACTGATTTAAGTTAATGCTAACATATTAATGTTTTGAAACAATCAATTTTATAATGATTTATTAAAGGAAAATAAATGGAGTTCTTGATAAATTTTTCTTAGAAAGCTGTGATCATATCATAGTATAATGCTTGCAGCCTTTGGGTAAGGGTAAGATTGAAGTCACCAATAAATTTGCCATCAATATGACGGACGGGTGTCAGGCCTCCGAACGTACCTGTCACAAAGGCTTCATCTGCGCTGTATACATCATAAAGTGAGAAGTTTTTTTCATGGCAAATGATACCGTTTTTATAACATATATCAATCACTTTAGATCTTGTAATGCCATTCATGCAATAGGCATCGGTAGAGGTCCACACCTCTCTATCTGTGACTATAAAAAAATTAGTTGCATTACAAGTACTCACAAAACCATTAATATCTAGCATCAACGCCTCATCAGCCCCAGCTTCAATGGCTTGAATCAAGGCTTGCACTTCATATAATTTACTATGGCAGTTCAATTTGGGATCCAGATAGTCGGGAGATCCCCGACGGATGGTACTGGTAAATAATTTAATACCTTCTTTGAGCGTAGAGGTTGCCGCTTTTTTATGCTCTGCAATGATCACCAAGTTGGGTCCTGATAAAGTAAGTCTGGGATCTTGTGAGGGAGTTTTTTTAATACCTCGAGTAATCATCACTCGGATATGAACGTCATCAACCATCTCATTTTTTGCTACGGTGTCAAGGATGTGCTGTATCAATGCTTCTTTGGTAAAAGGGAGCTGAATAGAGGTTGCTCTAGCGGCTTTCCACAATCTGTTTAAATGATCGTCAATAAAGATCAAGCGTCCATGATGTAATCGAACCCCTTCCCAAATACCATCTCCCACCAGATATCCACTGTCAAATACCGAAATTTTAGCTTCAGTCCTTTTCATAAAATTGCCATTAATGAAAATGAGTATCTCATCATTGCGTTCATCTTGTTCAGCGTTGTGCGTTCCGTGTACCATAAGATTTTCTTGAAATTGAAAGTAAATGTAGACTCAAATAATCTTTTAATATCGAAGGGGGTGTATTTAGCTCTGTTTTTTGCGTTCTTATAGCTATTATAAGTAACTTATTAAAAAAACAGGGATTTAGTAAAATCTCTGGTTCAACCATTTCTAAACGATATTGAATATTAAGCGGTCAAAGAAAATAATGCCTACTGATATGAATTGAAGGGAAGTCACCTTTCGCATACTCGAGGTATATATAAATCATCAATTGTCATAAATTTGATGCAAATCCTTTATTTTTGCAATCATTAACATTTAATCTCATCACAATTATTATCATTCAGTACACTTAGATAATAATGAACCAACTTTATTACTTCTTACTTTTCATCTTACTACTTCCTATGTTTGGATGGGCTCAGCAATATTCAAGCCAAGACAAGCATAATATTGATGCTAATTTTGGTGGAGCTATTTCTGCCTTTCCCGTAGATTTGGATGGTGATGGTGATATGGACATTATGGGGACAGCATATACCGATGATGATGTAGCATGGTTTGAGAATAATGGTTCTCAAGTTTTCACCGAACGTTCTATTGATGGTGATTTTGATGGAGCCACTGTAATTTATCCTGTAGATATAGATGGAGATGGCGATATGGATATAATAGGAGGAGCTTGGAATCTTGGGGATATTGCTTGGTATCAAAATAACGGTTCCCAATCTTTCTCTAAAAACATCATTGAATCGAATTTTAATGGGGTGATTTCTTTATTCCCTATTGATTTGGATGAGGATGGAGATATAGATTTAGTAGGTGCTGCTGCGAATGATGACGATATTGCTTGGTTTGAGAACAATGGTGCTCAATCTTTTACGAAACACATTATTGATGGGGACTTTGACAGAGCCTGGGCTGTGCATCCCATTGATATGGATGGAGATGGCGATCTGGATATAGTCTCTGCTGGCTTTTCTGAAAATGCCATAGTTTGGTATGAGAATAATGGATCAGAAACTTTTACAAAGCAAACCATTCAATCCAATTTTAATGGTGCTTCCTCTGCTTATCCAGTGGATATGGACGGAGATGGGGATATTGATGTGATGGGTACGGCATACAATCTCAATGATGATGAAGATGTTGTATGGTTTGAGAATAATGGTTCGGAATCTTTCACCAAGAACATAGTTGAAGTGAATTTTAATGGTTCAGAAGGTTACGCCAAAGCTGTAGATATGGATAGAGATGGTGACTTGGATATTTTGGCAACGGCGTACTATGATAATGATGTAGCATGGTTTGAGAATAATGGTTCTCAAGTTTTCAATGAACGTTCTATTGATGGTGATTTTGATGGCGCATGGGGTGTTCATGCTGCAGATATGGATGGAGATGGAGATATGGATGTTGTAAGTTCAGCTTTTACAGCGGGTGATATTGCGTGGTACGAATTTGCTGATAATATAGCTCCTACGATGACCATTACTGCAAAAAACGGCAGTAATGCTGTATCTGATGGTTCTAGTACTAATGATGGGACTCTGACCCTGACATTCACCAGTAGCGAAATCACCAACAACTTTGTCGCTGGCGATATCTCCGTAAGTGGTGGGTCAATTAGTGATTTTTCTGCAACTAACAGTTATGTCTATACCGCTACATTCACGCCGACTTCTAGCGGAGTTACCGCAATTGACGTGGCAGCTGATATTTTCACAGATCAAGCGGGAAATAACAATACCGCAGCCAGTCAATTTAATTGGACTTATGATGGGATTGTCCCAACCATGACGATTACAGCAAGTGACGGAAGCAACGTGGTCACTGACGGTGCCACAACGAATAATGGTCTTATAAATCTTATCTTTACCAGCAGTGAATCTACGACAAATTTTGTAGTGGGGGATATTGTTGTGACCGGTGGTACCCTGAGTAATTTCGCAACTTCAAGTAGTACCATTTACTTTGCTACATTTACACCCTCTTCAAAGGGGGCAACGACTATAGATATACTCGCAAATAAATTTACTGATGCCGTAGGAAATGGAAATACAGCAGCTGATCAGTTCAATTGGATTTATGATGGCGATGGGCCCACCATGATCATCACAGCTGCAAGTGGAAGTTCTGCAATCAGTGATGGTTCGACCACCAATGATGCCACCCTTACCCTTACCTTTACCAGTAGTGAGGCTACCTCTAATTTTAGTGAGGGCGATGTTGCGATCTCAGGAGGAGCTTTAAGTAGTTTTACAGTAACGAGCAGTGCTATTTACACAGCCACTTTTACACCTTCCTCAAGTGGTTCAACTACCATCGACGTTGCTGCCAATAATTTTACAGATGGGTCAGGTAATAACAATAATGCGGCAAGTCAGTTTAATTGGATCTATGATGGTTTGAGCCCTACTGTAGTTATAACAGCCAAAAATACAGATAATACATCCATAAATGATGGCTCATTTTCTAAGGATAGTACGCTGATATTGACTTTTACCATTAGTGAGGCTACTGACGATTTTGGGGTTAGTGATATCACGGTGGGAGGTGGTATTATCAGTGATTTTCTGGCTACCAGTAGTACTGTTTATACTGCCCAATTCATTCCCAATGCAGAGGGAACCACCACGATTGATGTCAATGCAGGTGTTTTTAATGATGCAGTTGGTAATGGGAACACAGCATCTAGTCAGTTTAACTGGACTTACGATGGATTGCCACCCTCTATTAGCATTGCGGCAACTAATGATAATAATGAGGGGGTCACTGATGGTGCGACGACCAATCATGCTGCCTTGACGATTATATTTACAACGAGTGATGCTACAGCTAATTTTGTTTTAGGAGATATTTCTGTCTCGGGAGGAATTCTAAGTGATTTTTCAGCTTCTAGTAATTCCGTTTATACGGCTACTTTCACTCCATCCAGTAGTGGAATCACTACTATTAATGTTGGAGCGGATACCTTTACGGATTATGCAGGGAATAATAACATCGCATCAAATTCATTCAATTGGACGTATGATGGTACGGCCCCATCGATAACTATTAGCGCTGAAGCCTCTGAGGGTATAATTAATGATGGTTCCACGAGTAATGATAGCACCTTAACCCTTACCTTTGTTACGAGTGAGGAGACGACTGATTTTGGAGTAGCTGATATCTCCGTTACCGGTGGAGAACTGAGTGATTTTTCTAGCTCTACTCTAACATCATTGAGTGGTACAGAATACACAGCCCTTTTAAAACCTTCATCGAGTGGGCTCATAACCATTGATATAAATAGCAATCAATTTACGGACCCAGTGGGAAATGGAAATATTGCCGCCAACCGTTTTAATTGGATTTATGACGGTATCGCTCCCACTATGTCATTATTGGTTAGCAGCGGAAAAGATACCATAGTAAATGGAATGACAACTAATGATGTAAATTTATTACTGACCTTTACGAGTAGTGAGGCAATAATAAATTTTGATGAGAAAGATATTACTGTTTCAGGGGGCATTCTAAGTAATTTTAATGTGGTAAGCAGTACGCTATATATTGCCACCTTTACGCCCTCAGATGCAGGAATAACTACTATTGACCTTTTGGCTAATTCCTTTTTGGACATTGCAGGAAATGGTAATCTTGGTATATCACAATTTACTTGGACCTATACCAATCAAGGGTCGTCTATGGTGATAACCGCTATAGATGATAACTTTACTGTGCTGAATGGAGGAACCAATAATTACTCTGAATTTTTGGTCAATTTCACAAGTAGCAGTCCTACGGTTAATTTTACTTTAGAAGATGTGACCGTGACTGGGGGAACGCTGACTGATTTTTCTAGTTCAAGTGCTTCTGTTTACTCGGCGATTTTTACACCATTGATAGATGGTATGATCACTATTGATGTGGCTGCCAATACTTTTACGGATGATAAGGGTACTAATAATATAGAGGCCAGACCGTTTATTTGGACCTATGACAGCAAAGCACCTAGGCTCTCTATAACTGCTAGTAACGGCCAAACTGAACTTTCAAATGGTCAAACAACTAATGATCAAAGTCTGATGTTAACTTTTACGTTCAATGAAATCGTGAGGGGATTCGTTGCAGAAGACCTACAAGTTGTCGGTGGGATCATAAGTGAATTTAAATCAACGAGTAGTGAAATATATTCAGCAATATTCACTCCAACTTCTGATGGATTGTGCTCTATTAAGACCGATACGGCCTCTTTTTTAGATGCAGCAGGGAATGATAATGTTACCATTAGAAGATTTGATTGGACTTACGATGGGACACCACCTGGCATAGCGATTACCGCTGCAGGTGAAAATCAAATCCTATCAGAGGGGGACAGCACTCGGGAAGGCTCTTTAACCTTTACCTTTACTATTAGTGAGGAAACAGCTGATTTTGATCTAGAAGACATTGAGGTAGACGGGGGAGGCTTAACTAGTTTTTCTATAATCAATAAAAAGATCTATTCAGCCTTATTCTTACCAAGTGGCTCAAACGATACGAAATCTATAGCCGTCGATATAAACACCTTCGAAGATGTTGCACATAATCGCAATACCGATCAGACCGTATTTAAATGGATCTATGATTCTAATCGTGAGCCTCAGATGATTGCTGGCAATGCCTTATTACCTGAAAATACTCCTAATGGAACTTTAGTAACCACAATTAGAGCCAATGATCCAGATGATGATGTTTTGTCTTACCGTATTGTAAGCGGAAATCTAAATGAGGCTTTCCAACTAGATAGCCTGAGCGGTCAATTAACGGTTGCTAATAGCTTGATAATTGACTTTGAAACAACACCTGTCTTTGAGTTAACTATTGAAGCCTCAGATGGGGTGCTGACTGATCAAGCACTCATTATAATTAATCTTACAGATGATATAGCTGAGGATTTTAATTCATTACCTGTTATCTACGATCAAAATTTTTTAGTAGAGGAAAATAGTCCAAATGACTCTTTAGTGGCAATGGTCATCGCTGAAGATGCAGACGGAGATGTTTTAACCTACGCGATAACGAATGGTAATAGTGACCAAGCTTTTGCTATTGATAGTAAAAGTGGAGCAATTACTGTGGCTAATACCCAAGCACTGGACTACGAAGTCACATCTGTCTTTAGTCTTATTGTTTTGGTTCAAGATGGTGAAGGTTACGATAATGCCATAATTAGGATTAGTTTGATTGATGTGGATGATGGATCTATTTTGTCTGTTATAGAGGTCGAGGAGATGATATATCCTAATCCATCAAAAAGGACCTTAAATATTAAAATGAAAGCATTTAAAGAGGCCACCCTTTATGAATTATCAGGAAAAGAAATACTCAAGTCAACTCATCCAAGTATCAATATTAGCCATCTGGAAGCAGGTGTATATATTGTCCATCTTCAGAATATCAATGGGCAAATTCGAACGGTTAAATTCATAAAAGAATAGATCTTAAATGTAGTCTTCTTCTTGATTATTACTCCTTTTAAAAAGTTTTACTTCCATTATTGGTTGCCAAATTGTAATTTAATGTCTGTCGCGAGATACACTTCTCGTGTTTTTTTTTTGTGTTTAGTGAGAAAATAAATCACTCTTGAAAGTACCAAGCAGAGGATCAATGTTATTGTATTTGAAGACTTTATTATTTAATTACATCCATATCATTTCAAAATTATCTGTTTTGTTATATTAGATGAGTTTCGAAGCTTTCATAGAAATAAGCGCCATTATTTGTGTAATTGTTTGAAAATCAATAAATTATTATGAGAAAATTATTCTTAGTTATTTATGTCGTTGAAAATTACTGAGCGACCCTTTTTTTAGGCTATGTTGGAAGGCTATATTCTAAAATAAAGTGAACACCTTGTTTTGATTGAATCACAATAATGCCCATGTCTCTAAAAAGAAGAAATTTTATGAAAATGGTATCGGCAGGTACCTTGATTAGCACACCTCTTCTCCAAGCAGCATCCTATCCATTTGCCATTGGAAAAGAAACTATGGACCCTTCTCCAAAAAGGCGATCTATTAATAGTAGCTTCAGTTACGGAGCTCAAATAGTGATCGATGGATTGATTATTTCACGTGGCTGGAATGATGATTCCTTTGGGGCATTATCTAAATCTGGTTATACCGGTTTCAATACATCACTGGATTCCAAAGACTTAACTTCGGCCTTAGAATCATTAGCACAATGGAAGTTACGTATTGAAGGCCATCCTAATAGACTCATGGGCGCTCTTTCAGCGGAAGATTTTATTACGGCGAAAAAAGAAAATAAAGTGGCGGTCATGTTCGGGTTTCAAAATGCGACGATGATAGAAAAATCCATCGATAATTTAAATGTATTGTACGCCGAAGGTACGCGTTGGATACAGTTGACCTATAATGAACGAAATCTTTTGGGAGATGGATGTACAGAGCGTACGAATGCTGGATTGTCAGATTTTGGTATTGAAGCCGTACAGCGTATGAATGAATTAGGTATCATCGTAGACCTGAGTCATTGTGGAAGACAAACGACTCTTGATGGTATCGAATTCAGTAAAGTAGGCGTTTCCATGAATCATACCATGTGCGAAGCTTTGTACAAGGAACACCCCAGGGCTAAGACCGACCAGCAAATTCGTGCCATGGCCGAAAAGGGGGGTATTATGGGGATTATTTGTTTAGGCTATATGATTGGGCCAGACCCAGGGGGGCAAACGACCTTAGAAACCTATATTGATCACATTGATCATGCGGTCAATGTGGCTGGAATCGATCATGTCGGACTTGCTGCAGATTTTGCCATTGAAGGATTAGAGGCCAATGGCGCAACACGAGAAAATTGGTTTATACCTCGTTTATCTAGGTTTAAGCCTTCATATCAGGTGCGTTGGCCACCATGGATTCCCGAACTTGATCGTGCTGAAAGATACCAAGATGTAGCTGTAGCTATGGAAAAGCGTGGTTATAAACATGAAGAGATAGCAAAAATTTTAGGTAAAAATTGGCTAAGATACCTCAATGAAAATGTAAAAATTAAGTTATAAGTAATTGTAAAT
>Ga0209711_10002197_pt1 | contig 17902 bp, 11 predicted proteins | sample ArcticOcean_MG_C_7_FD_187441 | JGI IMG/M metagenome (GOLD analysis project Ga0209711, IMG submission 187441) | Marine microbial communities from western Arctic Ocean - ArcticOcean_MG_CB11_88 (SPAdes) (version 2) | ecosystem: Environmental > Aquatic > Marine > Oceanic | place: Arctic Ocean... | reverse complement strand
GTTACACCGAATCAGTGCTTGTCGATCAAGGAAAAGTTATTTGTACACCTGGGGGTAAAAATGGTACCCTTGCTGCACTTGACGCAAACTCAGGAAGAACTATTTGGAGAACCAAAGGATTCACCGATGGTGCTCAATATTCCTCCCCTATCTCGATTGTACACCAGGGGAAGCAACAATACGTCCAACTGGTTATGAAAAACTTGATTGGAATCGATTCAAAGAATGGTTCTGTTTTATGGAAATCATCATGGCCGGGAAAAACCGCCGTGATTCCCACTCCAATTTACAGCGATGGCCATGTATACATCTCTTCGGGTTATGGAGTGGGTTGTAAATTAGTCAAAATTGGAAACAACGATCCAAAAAATATTTACGAAAATAAAGTGATGAAGAATCATCATGGCGGAGTGATTAAACTGAATAATTATCTTTATGGTTACTCGGACAGCGTCGGATGGACATGCCAGAATTTCAAAACTGGGGAGTTAATTTGGAATGAAAAGAAAGCACATGGAAAAGGTGCAATTGCATACGCGGATAATCGCCTTTACTGCCAAGGTGAGAGAGATGGTAAAGTAATTCTGATCGAAGCTAGCCCAAAGGGGTGGAAAAAACATGGGGAGTTTATCATTTCGCCTCAAACTAAGAAGAGAAATCCCAAAGGCCGAATTTGGACTCACCCTGTAATCTGTGACGGAAAGCTCTACCTAAGGGATCAAGAGTATATTTCATGCTACAATTTAAAAAGATAAAACATTTGTTGTTCTACTCTAAATCCTAGCACTATAATAAGTACTGGATATGCCTTAATTAAGGGTATAAAATGATTGAACGATTACTACTCTTCTCGCTCATCTTAGTCGTCGGCATTAACCTATCCGCTGAAGAGGAGGTCGACTTTAACCAGCATATCCGACCGATTCTGTCGGGTAAGTGCTTTGCCTGTCACGGTCCGGACGAGAAGGAACGCAAGGCGAAACTACGTCTCGACATGTGCGAGTCTGCCATCGCTTATCACGGGGGCATTCGCGCCAGGCCGCATTGGACTTCTTGAGGTTTTCACGGTCATTACCTTTGATGTTATAGCATTGCAGTCCAACCGGGCCTTGCAAGTATCGAGGGTTCAGAGTTTTTACCACAGATATTGACTTAGATTCCCGGGACGGATTCTCAGATACTGGCACGAATTGTCGAAAGATGGAGTGATCTCAGCAACGAGTTGAAGAGGTCGGTTCTGAGGGCGTAGGAAATGTCCCTGATACCCATATTATGGGCGTATAGGATAATGACATTGGACCTGTTCGCGGCGCAAACTGTCGCACTTTAAAACGCAGAGTTGAAAGGTTAGTCGCTTCATCATCAAAGTTACTGATAACTGATTTAATGAAAGTATTATTTATGCAATGATATCTTGGACTACATGGCCATGAACATCCGTTAACCTAAAGCGTCTTCCCTGGAACTTGTAGGTTAGTTTAGTGTGATCAATACCCATCTGATTTAAGATAGTAGCCTGTAGATCATGGACATGAACCGGATTTTCAACCACATTCATTCCTAGTTCATCAGAAGCACCATAGGTAATTCCAGGCTTTATGCCACCACCAGCCATCCAGGTGGTATAAGCGTGAGGGTGATGATCGCGGCCCCATTTTTTGGGCGTATTAAAATTCTTTGCTAAAAAGGGCGTGCGGCCAAATTCGCCTCCGCTAACCACAAGGGTATCATCTAATAAACCGCGCTGTTCGAGATCTTTAACCAATGCTGCAGAAGCTTGATCTGTATCTCGACATTGGTTGTATAGCTCAGTTGTAATAGAATTATGATGGTCCCAACCAGCATGCATTACTTGTACGGAACGTGTGCCGCGCTCTACCAAACGTCGAGCCATGATGCAATTATAGGCAAACGTGCCCTGTATTTTAACAGATGGTCCATACATTTCGAGCACATGTTGGGGCTCATCACTCAAATCGGTCAACTCAGGAATTGACGTTTGCATACGGTAGGCCATTTCGTATTGAGAAATTCTTGTACTTATTTCAGGATCACCAACACGGTTTTTTTTGAGTTGATTGAGCTGACTTAGTCCATCCATCATATCACGACGAATTTCCTTTGAGACTCCTTTGGGATTTGAGAGATAGAGGACCGGATCACCGCCGCCGCGGAATTTTACGCCTTGGTATTGGGAAGGTAAAAATCCAGATGACCAGTAAAAATCATAAAAAATCTGACCACAACTCGTTCCTTTGCTGACGGAGGTCATAACGACATAAGAAGGTAAGTTTACATTCATACTACCCAAGCCATAACTTAACCACGCCCCCAATGTTGGACGACTGGGCATTTCTGAACCTGTTAGCATAAAACTGATAGCCGGAGCATGATTGACCTGTTCAGTGTACATGCTTTTAATGAAACACAGCTTATCGGCAATAGCGCCGGTATGAGGCATGAGGTCTGAAACCCAGGCACCGCATTGGCCATACTGTTTAAAAGGCTCCACGGGAGCTAGCATAGTTGCAGCGTCGATATTCTTGGTCATGGCACCGAAACGCTTACCTTCGACGAAAGATTTTGGGAGAGTTTCGCCGTTCATTTTAATTAGCTGAGGTTTATAATCAAACATATCTATATGTGGGGGTCCCCCGTTATGAAATAGATAGATGAGATGTTTAGCTTTAGCTACCTTATGTGGTGTATTTATCTTATCATTTGCAGCATTGGCCGTCCCAGAAAGAAGATTTGTCAAAGCGGCTGCACCAAGTCCGTTTGTACTGTTTTTAAGGAGCTGACGGCGAGTCATGTTATTTTGATATTCTGTCAGTGGATTCATAATTACTCCTTTGTTAAGCTTTCATCGAGGTTCAAAATCATCAGGGCTAAATTGGCTAGAGATGCGACTTCAATTTTGTTTGAATTTTCCGGCGTTATATATTCACCAACATTTAAGTACTCATCAGCCAGTTTTGGGTTTTGCTTATATTTTCCTGTGATTTTTTGTAATTTATTTTGCAGGATTTTCATTTCCTGTTCATTAGCATTTCGTCCCAAAAGCAAAGAATATATTTTTTGAATTTTAGCGGCATTACTTTTTTCCCCGATGACTCGAACAGCTAGAGCCCGACCGGCTTCTACATAAGTAGTATCGTTCATAGTCACTAGAGCATGAAGTGGTGTATTCGTTCGCTTGTCTTTCACTTCACAAAACTGCCTACTTGCTATATCGAAGAACATTGTCGGAGAGACGATACGTCGCCAAAATGTATAAATACTGCGCCTGTACAGCTTGTTACCATTATCCTGTTTGTAGCGGATCTTACCAAATGTCATCTCGGCCCAAACTCCGGCCGGTTGATAAGGTAAAACTCCTTTGCCGCCCATTTCTTCGTTCAGGAGCCCACTGGCCGCTAACGATTGATCGCGGATCATCCAAGAAGGCATTCTGTATCTTGGTCCACGGGCCAAAAAACGATTATATGGGTCGGTTTCAATTTTCTTGTCTGTAAAGTTGGTGCTTTGTCTGTAAGTCGTACTGGTTACCATGAGGCGAATCATGTCTTTAACATTCCACTTACTATCTATAAACTTGGAGCTCAACCAGTCGAGTAGTTCCGGGTTTTTAGGTCTTTCTCCCTGTATTCCAAAGTTCTCAGTCGTCTTAGTTAGTCCGATTCCAAAAACTTGAGCCCAAAATCGATTTATAATCACCCTTGAAGTTAATGGATTTTCTTTTGAAACCAGCCAGTTTGCCAGAGCTAATCGGTCAGCTTTTACGCCTTTAGGAAGGTGGAAGAGAGATTCAGGAGTATTGGCAGTGACTTCGGCTTCACGCTGATTATACAAACCTGTATTTAGGATGTAAGTTTTTCGCGTTTGATTATCCTGCATGACCATAACCTTTATCCCCAAGGCATTTATGGCTTTTTTCTGATTTTGGACATTCTTTTGAAGCTTTTGGAACTCTTTGTTTTTTTTCAGAAAATCATCCTTGGAATTAATTTTCACCTTGTGGTTCTTAAATAGTTGAGCAATTCCTGCAACGGGGATTTCACCAATCGTCGCAATGCTGAAATGGCCTAGATTGTGGCGGGCATGTTTGGAGTCGTGTTCCAACCCTATTTCTAATTGGTCTCCTTGGTTAAAGAGAAATGTTTTGCCTAGTACAAAAACAGCATGATGATCCTGAGTAAAGGGTTTGCCGTTCCAGACTGCCCAGCCGGTGCTTTTTTTATTGTCGAAGGCCTGGTTTATTTTAAATCCAGTTTGTTCATAGCTTGCTTGAGCCTCGTGAATCTTGACTGGAATTCTTTGCCCCTCTCTAATGAGATTGATCTTAATTTCAGTAAGCACAAAATTGCCTGAATTTGAACGAGAAATCCCACCACCCGTCATACTTTCGTGTCTTAAACCGCTCAGTTTTAATGCAGAAACCTTTTTAGGTGCCTTGGCGAGGATCGTATAGTTGTCGTTGTTGGGGATTTCACCCTTAGCTAATATGCTGGAATTTTTTCCAATAACTAAAGTTTGGTGCTGAGCAAAAGCTTTTAGAGGTTTTAGTAAAGCCCATTTGATATCGTTGCTTTTAGCTTTAGCCAGTGAACCGAATTCATCAATCAAGACCTTGGTAAGGGCATCTAGCTTATCTTGTTTTGTCTTTAATATATTCTGCTGTTTAGTCAGGATCTCTTGAGCAGGAGGTATTATTATAGTAGGGGCTGTTTGCCCACTCCCTCCGCTTCCGTTTATCGGTGTTTGATTAAAGAAAGCTGAGAAAGAAAAATAATCTTTCTGACTGATAGGATCGAATTTGTGATCGTGACATCGGCAGCAGTTAAGGGTTAGGCCAAGGAAAGTTGTACCGACAGTCTCGAGCTGATCAAAGATGTACTCGACTCTATTCTCTTCGGCAATGCGTCCACCTTCACCATTAATCATGTGGTTTCTAAGAAAGGCTGTGGCCAGTTTCTGCTCAGAAGTCGCATTTGGCAGCATGTCACCAGCGACTTGTTCTATGGTGAACTGATCAAAAGGCATATTTTTATTAAAGGCTTTGACGACCCAGTCGCGCCATGGCCACATAGTTCTGGCAGCATCACCTTGGTAGCCATTCGTGTCGGCATAGCGAGCTGCATCGAGCCATGGCCACGCCATACGTTCTCCGTAATGGGGAGAATTAAGTAAACGGTCGACCTGTTTTTCGTAGGCCTGAGGATCTTTATCTGACAGGAACATCGCCATTTCTTCAGGAGTAGGCGGAAGGCCTGTGAGATCTAGAGAGAGTCTTCTTAGTAAGGTTCTTTTGTCAGCTTCTGCATTAGGCTTTAACTTAAGCTCAATGAGATTTTTATAAATGAAGTTATCGATAGGATTGCGCGCCCAGTCTTTTCCATCTACGGGGACTTTGGGTGACTTTGCTTTTACAAAGGCCCAGTGCTCCGAGTAAGTGGCACCTTCTTTGATCCATTGCTTTATGAGCTCGATTTGTGCCTTGCTGACATGACGGTTGGAATCGGGCGGCGGCATAATGTCATCTTGATCGTCAGTGATCATACGTTTGATGATAGCACTTCCCATGGCATTGCCAGGTATTATTGCTGCGCCCTTTTTACGCTTAGCAATTGCAGCTTCAAAGGTATCGAGTCGGAGTTTCGCTTCACGCTTTTTTGCATCTGGTCCATGACAGTGAAAGCACTTATCACTTAGTATTGGCTGAATATCTTTATCGAAATCTATTTTCTTTTCTTTGGCACTAAGACCAACAGTTAAAAGAAGGAGAATTACAATATCACAAACAAAAATATTTCTCATACATTTGTTCCATATAACACAAATTCAGAATGATAAACGAAAAATAGATTGCAACCAAAACCTTAAACTGTTCGCCATTTTTGAGTCAAGTATTCGCAATAAAACAGTCGGTTCGCAGCGTGGGAATTATCATTGTCTTCGACTAGAAACCACAGCAGTAGAAATTTTCCCATGCGTGGGTCAGACCATCACCTGGGTCAGCTCGCCTTTGGCGTCGGAAAACTTCTCCGTCGGCACGTCGAGCGCGTTGAGGATGGAGGTGTAGAGATTGTTCAGCGGGGCACCGATCGCCTGCAGTTCGTAGAGGCTGCCGTGCTGGAATCCGAGGTTGCTCCCGCCGCAGATCATCATCGGATAGTCACGGTTCATGTCGTCGGCCAGAATAAACACGATATTGGGCTTGGTCGCGGACTGAACCGTGGCCCCCAGGCAAACGGAAGCCAGTAATGCGATTAAAGTAAATTTATTCATGATCAGTTCTATAAGATTCATAATAAATTTATTCCTATTTTTCTGAACGCCAACACTGAGGTTGAGTATTTGCCGTGCCCTGCGGCAATATTTTCAAACCTATTGTTTGCAGTCCTCAATAATTGGTGATCACTCAAAGTGCTTTTCGACAGACGACCGCATTTTCTGAATACTCTTCGCTTTCTTTTTGAACGTGGTGATGCCGTATCGCTTGAAATGCTCAACGATGGCGTCGCTATCTTTCTCGAGGCCTTTGTCTTTGCTGGATACAATCCATTCCACCATTCGATTTTTGAGTTCTTTGTGAACCGTGTCGAACTTCTCGTCGCCGATGAGGTTAATCGTCTCGTAGGGGTCACCCTCAAGGTTGTACAATTCTTCTTCGGCCAAAGGCTTTAGAAGTTGAGCCTGAACAGGGGTCAGCAGATTTTTCTCTCCCATGATGTTCAACAGGTGGTAAATAGGATGCGCCGCTCGGCGGTATGCCGTGGTACATTCATTGATAGATCCGGGCGTCTTGAAGTTCCGGATATATTTGAACCTGGCCGTTCGCACAGCCCGACTGCAACTATCAATATCTCCGATACGATCGACCGCTGTGTGGATGTACTGCCGCGGACTGGAATCGTTTTGAAGAAAGCTTCTGCCCTGCATCCAACCAGGAATTGAACCGCCGCCCATCAGAACAGTCTCGGCCACAAGATCTACGGAGCTGAGCAGTTCTGAATGCTCCTTTCCCGTCTGGTATCCGTCAGGTTTCTTCACGTTCTTGGGATAGTAGATGATCAGCGGAATCCGGGTCCCACTATCGTACAGCCAGTTCTTTCCGCGAATCATCGGTCTTCCATGATCAGAAAAGACGCATACAATCGTATTCTCATCAAGATGGTCGGCCTCAAGCTTTTTCAAAATTGCACCGACCTGCGCATCGAACTTGTTCACGGAACCGAAATAACCTGCCCAGTCTTTTCTGGTAACCGGATGATCAGGATAATACGGAGGAAGTTCAATGTTCTCTTTCGAGACATGCTTGGCCGAAGAGAATCCTCTATGGGATTGTCTGGAGTTGATTTGAGCAAAGAAAGGCTGGTGTTTTACCAGTTCGCCCCAAGAGGGGGTATCCCACGCTTTCCCCGTTATTTTGAATAGCCAGTCATCCTTTCCCGATCCTGTCCCACCAACGTTCTTGATGTTTCCGGTGTAATAGCCGTTCTCACGCATCAGTTCCGGCAGAACCTTGACCGGTTTGGGAAGGGCCGGACTGAGCTCTTTGCTGTAGCGCATGTGATGGGCACCGAGGGTCGTCTGGTAGACGCCTGTGGCAAGTGCCGTTCTGCTCGGGGAACAGGCAGGGCCGGTCGTAAACACTTGATTAAACTTCATTCCTTTGGCCGCCAACAGGTCAATATTCGGAGTGGTCACGACCTTATTGCCGTAGCACCCGAGATCAGGAGACATATCCTCAGCAATGATCCACAGGATGTTGGGACGCCGGACCTCTTCGGCAACCGCAGAATCCGGGCAGGTAAAGAGAAGCTCCCTCCCCGTCTCGGCCTCAGCCGTCGACAAGCGATTCAGCCCGTCCTCGGCGGTCGCTGTTAACACCAGCGAATAGATCCACAGCGATGCGATAAAAAATTTCATGATACGATTCCTCATTCTCGGTTATTGCCTCCGATTCTTGTAATCGAGCATACTATCGGTCGTTCCGACGAGCCCTTTTTCGTTGGTGATCCCATGGAAGACCAGTGGCATAAAGGGCGCGGGATCTTCTTTGAGAGTCCAGGCGATACCGCGCATCAATAAGAGGCGGTACAACGGATCGTAGTAGGTATAGGTGTAGTGCCCAGTTGTTGTACCAAAGACCCGCCCCTTGCCCGATTGATAGGTCCAGAATGCGTGACTTCGCACATCCTCCGCTTTCAAGACCTGCGCGAAACTCGCTGCATTCTCCAGAGATTTGGGCGCTACGGCAGCAATCGGCTCGACAGTGTCGCTGCTGAGCAGATTCCAGTAGGACTCATCATTGAAGGCGATGGACTTCGGTAGGCCAGCGAATGCCGGGTGTGCCGTATCGAGAAAGAGTGGGTAGCTGTGGTCAAACTTGCTCCACTTGGACGTCTTGTTGCCCTTCCATGAGCAGCCAATGCATTTCGCGTACTTTTCTGCGCGCTTGACCGGACGCATGATACAGGATTCATGAATTGACACGACACCGCCACCACGCTCCACAAAGCGCTTATACATCTGTAATTGCATCTCGGTCAGGTCCGGCATGTGAAGGAACTGAATCAGCAGGTCCGCCTTATCGAACTGCGCCTGACTGGGAAACTGAAAGGCCTCATCGACCGTGATTCGAGGAATGGTCGTCAACATCGGAACAAAAAGCTCTTTGATCCGGATATAATCGTGGGCGCCGCCACCATGGTCTTCCGGGCCATAGAGCCAGAGAATCTGAACATCTTTGCTTGGTTCGGCCTCTTTATTTCCGGTTAACTTGAGCAGTTCCTGTTTCGCGACTAGCGCATTGGGGCGTGGCTCTATCTGCGGGGGCGATTTGGCTGAAACCAGTTGTATTGTGAGACTGACCAGCAGAACGGTCAGGAGGGGTGTGAGTCGCGTCATCATTTGTTTCTGTTCATTGGGTTTATTCACCGAGAATGCTTCCTGTTATTTCGAGCGAAACGTCTCACTCAAGATCAGGTCCACGAAAAGATCTTGGAAACCGTGCTTGTTCTCCCTGTTGGATTTAACCAGATCTTCTATTTCTTTGACCTCGATATAGCTTGGCTCTCTACCAGTGGCATAGATTATTAACTTGACCGCAAGACATCTCGAAAAAAGGTCGATATTTATCAGCATCCAACGCTTAAGTTCGATGACATCTGTCACTTTTGTCCCGTCCTGCAGTGTTGCCGACGCGTCAATGATGGTTTCTGAGTCTGGCCACTTGTCACGCCAACGCCCAACGGGGTCAAAATGTTCTAAAACGAAACCCAGAGGATCAATTTTCCTGTGACAACTCATGCAAGATTTCTCTTTCGTATGGGCCGCCAATAGTTCCCTGGGGGTCTTTGCCGCCCTTGTGTCAGGAGTCAAGGCGGGGATATCGTCCGGCGGCGGCGGAACAGGCATGCCCAGGATGTTTTCAAGAACCCACACGCCCCGGAGTACTGGTTGTGTGTCAACGCCGTTCGCGGTTGTGGTCATCACCGCCGACATACCTAGAAGCCCCCCGTAACGCCCATCGCGCGCTAGAGTGATCTTTTGGAATTTGTTCCCGCTATCCTTTTTCGCTTTGGTCTTATCATTTTCTACCTGATAGATTTTCTTGGCGAATGCAGGGGTGGTAAAAGTAAAGTCGGGGTCTATGAAATCCGTCATAGGATGATTGGCCTTAAGCATCTCGGTGAAGAAATATTCGACCTCCCGCTTTGCCAAATCAAGATCGTCTGCGGTGAAGTTGAAAACTGGGTCAGGCATGATGCTGCCCAACTGCTTCGTCCCCAACCACTGACTGGTGAAACTTTGCACAAGTCGGGCTGAAGGGCTTGTCGGTATAAGACGTTTCGCCTCTCGTCGCAAAACCCAATATTCCATTTTCGTAGGATCGGATTTGGACGGGCGAGCGGCTGAAAGACGACCGCGACGAGCCAAATCAACGAGAATTTTATCGGGCGGGGCCTGGGTCAAAAAGTAAGACAACCTTGCCGCAAGGTCATAATCATCCATAGGCCCATCATTTAAGGAACGATACAGAAATCGCGGTGAGATGAGAATGCTTCGAATCAGAAGGTGGAGTCCAGATTCATAGGAGTGCCCCATCGACCAGTGCTCTGTCGCCATTTTCAAATAGACTTCGATGGTGCGACTCTCGACCGGCTTTCTGAATAGCCTGGGCAAGAGATTTCCTAGAAGGTTTGTAATGCGTTCTTCCTTGGACGGCACTTCATTTGGTCCACCAAACAGGAGCCGTTGCCTTTCTTTGACTTCTTTGTCTTTGGGGCCGTCCACCGACCGAAGAGGCCCCTCGACACGGATCTCATGAAGATCTAATGCCGGGCCTTTTTCGTAATAATCATAAGCAAACGCCTCACCAAGTACATTCCCTTGACTGACAAATAAGGCAATTAACTTCTTCGTCTGAACAGAATCCATTGTCGCATGGCTCATGTCCAGGTTTTCATCCTGAAAAGCTTTCTTGAACTGCTCCCAGCCCGACATACCTCTTAAGTCACCGTAATTAAATAAAGTCCCTTCTTTCGGATCGTGACTATTTTCGAGCACAACTTTCTGCCACGCGGCCAAAAAACGCTTATCTTTCTCAAAACGCTTACGAACCTGTTTACCCAGATCCTTGTTATTCCCTCCACCGTATCTCAATGGTGAATTATTCCAATAAACCAAAATCGTCTCACCTTCATAAAGCTCCGCTTCAAAGGAAACATCTTTGGGGGATTCCGAAGATACGCTGATTGTTTTCAAAAGCCGGAAACGATGGATCATCTCGCGCTCTCCTACCGCCAGATCTCGTGCCCGTAGCTCCAGCAACATGGGCTCCTTCGGCATAAGATTCCTTGATCTTGGTAGAAAACTCGATGCCCTCACCGTTAGCTTATAGATTCCCGATGATGTAACCGTCATCTGTTTCGGCCAACTGCAACTGCGCATGATTTGCCTACCACTTGATGCGAATCTTAGCGCATTATGGTACATAGCGGCAGCCGCATAATTCGCTACCATATCATCTGGTTTCAGTACTCTGATTGACGATTCTTCAGCCTTCTTTTTCAGAGGAATAAGCTCATCCGCCACCTGATTGGCAACCTTAAGGTAGCCTGCCAGGAGCGTGGGAGACATGATAAGTCCTTCCCCCGTGTTATCAAATCCATGGCGAATCGAATCGTCGGGGAAACCAAGGGGGATTTGATATTCAGGAAGATCGAAAAGGCTGCGGATGGTATTCCGGTATTCCTCTTTGCTCAAACGGCGTGCCAAGGTGCCGCCAAAGGAGGTGTTTTCCCGCAGCGATGAATCGAGCCATTTTGCCAGCATCTTTCTTTCGGTGTCTGAAGGTTGGAGTTTCTTGGCAGGTGGCATCGACCCGTCCAAAACTACAGGCAAGACTTTTTCCCATAACTTCAGGTTTGTGGGCGAATCCCAATCATTCAGCTTCGAATCAAGATCCAATCCACCTTTTTTGACCTTCGCATCGTGACATTCGACACAGTACTTATTGAGCGTTTCCTGAGGGTGGACTCCAAGAGTTTTCTCATTTGGAACGGCACTCTCTGCCGGGGCAGATTGGAACGCCAGGCACAGCGTTAATATCAACACACAAGCTAATGGAATATTTCTAATCAAACAAAGATCTCATTAAGACTACGACTGGCATTGGAAAAGCTATTCGCTTTTACCCCCATCTTATTCATGAGCGTGATATAAAGATCGCCAAGAAGGTATTCATTTGGGTCAAGCGAGACATGACTTCCGTGGTCAAAACCACCACCCGCGACCAAAGTCGGCAGGTTGTCATTCGCATGCCTGCTGGCGTCCCCCATTCCGGTGCCTAACAGAACAACCGTGCTGTCTAGCAATGGGTTGCCCTGAGCATCCTTCTTCTCTTTCAGGTCAGTTAAGAAATGATTGAAATGCTTCATCAGTTCACATTCAATTTTCAATAAGTCACGAATCATTTCCGGCTTATTGCCGTGGTGGGACAAGGAGTGATACCCCACCTTTAAAGGAACGTCGTCGATTGTGAATACTGCTCCTAAGCCATTTAACATCAGGCTCATAACAGGCGCAGATTCTGTTTGAATAGCGAGCGCCATAAGATCGTACATCAAGGGTGCGGCTTCCATCATCATACTTGATGAAATCGGATCCGAACCTGAATCTGGAAGCCGGTAATCCGTCTGAGCAATCGCGTCATGAACGGATGCGATTTTCTGATTGAGTCTCTTCTCAACTGAACGAATCGAATGAAAATACTCGTCTAATTTAATGCGATCCGCCTTAGACACATTGCGTTGTAAATGCTTGGCATCGTCGAGGACATAATCAAGAGAGCTTTTTCCACTGCGTAGAATGTACTCGGCCCGTTCTTTGTCCGACTCTGAAACAAATAATTGACTATAAAGAACGCTAGGCCGCCGCATCATCGGTAACGGAATTTTTTGCTTGGTGAAACTCGTCTTTCCGCCGATACTGCCGCCCTCATTTTCCACCCCTCCAACCGCGAGCTGTAGAGAAGGAAATCGACTTTTTTGCCCAACCTGATCGGCAATCCTTTGATCGAGGGAGTAGTCTCCAAGATTCTTGCCGCAAAGAAAATTAACCCAGCCGAAGTGACCATTTTTGGCTCTATGGTCGAGACCCGAAAAGATAGTGAAATCGTCTCGATGTTTGGCAATGGGCATAATGATCTTCGGGATGGTGTAATTCTTACCAACCTCTTTGGGGTAGAACTCTTTTCGGTACCAACCAAAGAAACTACCAATGGCCACAAAGGTCTTAGGTTTTGCTGTCGGTTTGATATTTCCGGCAAATGTTTCCAAGGCTGGCAGCCCGATCGTCGCCATTGTAGAGGCTAAAAATCGGCGGCGGTTCGTGGTTTTCATTTATGATATATCTCTTGAAGTAAAATTTGATTTTAGAATCAACATTTAATCATAAAACCTTTCAAATAATACATAATAGAACCTTTGGTATTAATTATTTACAAGCTGAAAGTTGGATGTTCGAGAATATACAATATAGAATGCTTCAGGCGGAGGACCCGCAATATGCTGAGGATTCACTCGGCGTAGGTAATTTGCAATTTTACGGTTAGTTACAAGTATATCTCGGGCTTTCCTCACACTTAACCTGCTGATCAATAACCTCCCATCTTAACCGCACATTGAATCTTGATGCCCGCAGTGTTTTAAGTCCTTCACTCTTTCAAGCGAGCACTTAATAACTCGTTTTATCCTACTATGAATTCGCCGATTGCCAACGATAGATAGAAGCAAAGAGCGGAATTTGGACACGCCCTTTCAAATGTAAAGGAAAGCTCTAATTAAGGGATCAAAATTAAATTTTATTCTACAACTCAGAAAGATAAAGCTTTTATAGTTTTACTCTAAACCCAAGGCCCTCTTCCCCTCATCGGACATCATTTTCGGACTCCAAACCGGATCCCACACAATGTCTACTGTAACCTTATCAACTTGAGGAAGACTTTCAATTCTAGTTTTTGCATCATCCGCAATAACAGGACCCATCCCGCATCCCTGTGCGGTTAAGGTCATCTTGATATCTACATTTTTCAATTTTTCATCGCCACTTATTTTCAAATCATAAACAAGACCAAGGTCGACTATATTCACCGGGATTTCGGGGTCATAACATCCTCGTAATGCTTCCCAAACTACTTCTTCACCAAAAGGCTTTTCACTTGCCTTCACTTCTCTTGCCTTGATGACTTCTTGATAAATTTCTTCGCCAAGTGCAGAAAGTTCTCCATCCCCTACCCGATACATTCCATTAATATCCCGAAGAGTAACAGACCCACCCAACGATTGGGCAATGCTGTAAGTAGCGCCTTCAGCAAGCGTGATTTCATCCCCAGCTGGAATGATCGTGGCTATACAATTTTTAACAAGAGTTACTTCATTCTTCATAAACAAATAAGATATGGATTAATGTGAAAAACCAAAGCTCCCCCGATACCAAGGGAGAATAGTGTAAGAGTGCCTGGGATCATTAAAACTTTCTATCTGACTAATAAAAAGCTTCATTTCCTTGAAAGCTGAAATTAAAGGAGAATCTGAATTCTTGCCTCCTATCTTTAATGAATTAATATTAAAAATATCCGCAAGCGCATCCATTGGATTTTTTGCTGTGGGAAATTCAACAATCTCATAATCATCAACCCCTGACAAAAGTGCACCATGGGCAATGGCATCAGTTAAACCGCCTAGTTCGTCGACAAGACCTAGTTCATGAGCGTCTGACCCCATCCAAACTCGTCCTTGGGCAATCTCATCTACACGACTTGCGTTTAAATCTCTACTCAGACTGACAAGAGAGATAAAACGATCGTAAATTCGATCCACGTATTGTTGAACAATATCTAACTCCTCTGGAGATTTCGGACGAGAGACTCCCATCAGATCGGCCGAGGAATGAGTCTTGACCACATCCCAGTGCAAGCTGAAATCTTCCACTAAACTCTTGATATTAGGCAATAAACCAAAAACTCCAATTGAACCAGTAATCGTCTGCTCATGAGCAAACACTCTATCCGAGTCCATTGAAATCCAATATCCTCCAGACGCAGCGACCGAGCCCATGGAGACGACAATAGGCAACCCCCCTGCCCGAGCACGGGAAAGTTCACTCAAAATGGCATCCGAGCCAGAAACACTCCCCCCAGGGCTATTCACCCTCATCACTATCGCTTTATAATCTTCATCTCGGGAAATTTCGCGAATGCGTTGAGCAATTTCATCCCCCCCCACAGAAAGACCATCGTCGCCCCAACCGTCCATGATTGTTCCTTCAATGTAGATAAGTGCTATTTTGGATTTACCATTCGTTTCAGCAGGTTCTTCATCGACAAGTGATTGAGGGCGTTCAACGTAGTCAATCAGATCAACATGGGCAAATTCCTCAGAATCCTCATCTTCAATTCCAAGCTCAAGTAACTTGTCCAACATTTCACCATAGGGTGTAATAAAATCAGCCAAGCCCATCTCTTGACAAAGATCGGGAGGAAAGAGAAAAGTCTTGTTCAAATCGAGGATTAAATCATTTTTGTCAACTCCACGATTCGAAGAGATTGTGTTTAAATAATTATCCCAACGCAGTTCCAGCAATCTAGATATCTGCATGCGATTCTCATCGCTAAACTCGGTTGAAATAAATGGCTCAACTGCCCCCTTAAATTCTCCTACCCGAACAACCTGGACGCCTACGCCGAACCGTTCCAAAGCCTCGCCAAGGAAGATTTGTTCATTGGCCAACCCGTTCAAAATTAGCGTTCCACTTGGATTCATATGTAATTCATCACAAATTGAATAGACTAAATAATCTAATTGTGATGGGTCTGAGAAAAAGCCAATGATCTTTTTATCAGTCTGCTTAAAACCTTCAAGGGCTTCTACAAATTCCTGAATGGATGCATACCCACAACCATATCCATCGGGAATGAAACCTCCCTTGATGAAAATCCCGCAGATTTTCGGATCGGTCTCCGCTTTTTTAATTGAATCGAGGACTTCCTTTAAATGAAAGCTTGGTGGCTTTCGTTCGTCGGTAAGTGCTTCTCTCGTTAAATCCTCAAGTTTAATCCCTGAAGGTCGATCAGTTAAGTTCATTGAAAGATCAAGAACTAAGAAAGAACCCTTCATTGTTTCTGGTTTTTCTTTATCTAACAATGCAGAAAAAATTGCTTCAAAAAGAAACATCGAGATAAGCACAAACAAAATCGTCGATACTAAAGTAACGGCCATTCTTTTAAATACATCTTTGAAAAAATTCTTCATTTAACTTTTGCAAAGAAAACACCTCTTTTTGCCTAAGGTCGAAGAAAAACTTTGCCTGTACTCAAAAAGATCGCATTTATTCTTAGCTATGACTGATCAAGAACTCACCGCGGACCGAAAAGCACTCCGTATCAATTTAGATTCTTCCAAGTATGGCACTTTTGCTGAGATTGGAGCCGGGCAAGAAGTGGCTCGGCACTTTTTTCAGGCGGGAGGTGCAGCTGGCACAGTTGCCAAAACGATATCTGCCTATGATATGAAATTCAGCGATGCGATTTACGGGGAAGCCGGTCGATATGTATCACGAAAAAGAGTAGTGCAAATGATGGCCCACGAATATGAGCTTTTGGATGAACGTCTTTCCGAAGCACGGGGTGAAGTGAGTACTTTTTTTGCTTTTTCCAATACCGTTTCTGCACTTAACTTTAGTAAAACTAATGAATGTCACGGATGGATGGGAATAAGGTTTCAAATCTCCCCTAAATCGCCATATCACGACATTATTCTACATGTTCGTATGCTTGATTCTGATAACCAGCTCCAGCAGGAGGCAATCGGAATCTTAGGGGTTAATCTTGTTTATGGTGCCATGCACCTTAGCGACGACCCAGATGCCTTCATTGATAGTTTAACTGATAGTTTAGGCACAGAACGGATAGAGGTCGACATGATCGAATTTAACGGTCCGTCCTTTGAATCAGTTGATAATCGAATTCTATGCCTTAAGTTGACTGAGAGAGGTTTAACTAATGCGATTATGTTTAATGCCTCAGGGCATGTCGTACAGTCTGCCGAAGAGCTTTATAAAAAAGCCTGCCTCATTGAACGGGGGAGTTTTCGTCCATTAACCAAGGTTAATTTAGATATGCTTGAAAAAGCCAAGGAACAATTTGTAACAAGGGAGGATGTCGAAGAAAATAGCGTGGAGGTATTTATGGAACTCACACTCCGAAGTCTCCTCAATGAGGGTGATATTGATTATGAAGACTTTCTTTCAAGAATAGAAGTGATCAACTCCTGCGGGTATGGCGTCCTCGTTTCTAATTATTTGGAATATTTTAAACTCTCAGCCTACCTCAGGCGGTATGTCAAAAAACCAATAGGGCTCGTTTTGGGTCTCAATAATTTAGCCGATATTTTCAAGGAGGATTACTACTCAAAACTTGAAGGAGGTATCCTTGAAGCATTTGGTAAGCTTTTTAAAGATAATGTTAAAATCTATGCCTACCCGATTGAATTGAAAAATTTTGAACGTTACCGGATGCAAATGGGCATTGGCGATAATGTAGAAACCGAACTGGATGAGACTAAAGACGGATTAGTAACCATTGAGAATCTGCTTGTCGCAAGTAACCTTCGGAACTTGTACAAGTATATTCGGGAAAATGGTTTCCTAATAACGATTAAAAATTGCGATCGAGCAAATATGAACCTCTTTTCACGGGATATCTTTGAACTAGTCTGCAATCGAACCGAAGGATGGCAGGAAAGTTTACCACCATGCGTAAGTAAAATGATTGAAAAGAAAAACCTTTGGAGAAATTGATCTGCACAGAAAGTGTAGGTCCCTGTCGAAAAGGAGTCACGAGCACTGACTTGCACTATTATTAAGGAAATCCCCTAAAATGAAAAGTCTGCGTAAATCATGCGGTGATCCGATGCAACTTCTGCATTTTTAAAATCTATAATTCTTCCTGAATTTGGCATATAATATTTCATGAAATTTGGACTTGATAAAATGTAATCGATTCGAGAGTAACTATCCTGTTTTTTGAAATAGTGAGTCCATAAGTGCCCCCTAGAATCAACACAAGGGATTGCATGTGATAATACCCGATCATTCACAGTCATAAATCGCCTTAGGGGAGCCGAATTTTTATGATCATTAAAATCACCCATTACTAAATAATTGGGCTTACTTTCGGGTGGATATTTCTTCCGAATGAGATCGCGCATTGTACGCGCCTCCTTTTCCCTACGAATTTGAGCATTGGGATCATCCTTTCTTTCAGTCCACATGCTTTTTAAATGAAGGTTAAATAATGAAAATCTCAAACCAAACGGTTGGTAAGAAACCTCCA
>Ga0209711_10002196_pt1 | contig 17904 bp, 19 predicted proteins | sample ArcticOcean_MG_C_7_FD_187441 | JGI IMG/M metagenome (GOLD analysis project Ga0209711, IMG submission 187441) | Marine microbial communities from western Arctic Ocean - ArcticOcean_MG_CB11_88 (SPAdes) (version 2) | ecosystem: Environmental > Aquatic > Marine > Oceanic | place: Arctic Ocean... | reverse complement strand
AATCGTTCGAAAACGCTTAACGCCGGCCGCGTAAAGCGGAATAAACACAATCCTGCCACCCAGATAGACAAAGCCTCCAACCTCGGTTAGCGTGCCAGTCTTACCCAGCAGCACCGCTGCCAACATTCCCGCAACGAACATCGGAAACGTTTCCATATAGTTGTAGAACGCTCGTTGCAATCTAGCCGGAACTCCTGAAATAGGACTTGGTTCATCCCTGGATCCCATTCCCCAGTCATAACCTTGTTGCGTACGTGCCGCGACAGATCCCAGCAGTAACTGCAGAATACCAAGGACCACAGCAGCCCCAATCATTTGAAGTTCAAGGGTGTTTAACGAGCCGCTTAAATTTTCCATGTGTCACCTGTGTCTATTTAATTGCTTGATAAGAAGCCAATCGTTTTAACTCGTTAGCTTACCCGGGATAATCATCTTCGCACAGGGTATGCAAGTCGATCGCCTCGGCAGTCCAGTGAGCGTAGAAGTCATCCTAGTCTTAAACGGTAAAACAGATATAAACATCGCCTACGGCACTCTGACGTTTTTTATTTTTTTGATTGCGCGCAGTTTCAAACGCCGTTTCGATGGAAACCGGGGAAATTGGTCATAATGCTGATCGAATGCTGGTCGGTGAACATGCAGAGGCCCACGAAACACCTGCGCTTCGATTGATTCGGGGACGATCAATGAAAATACCCGCTTAATAACGAAGCCCTTACCGTTCTATTCAGTCGTTCTATTCAGTCGATCTCTTCAGGTTCGTGACGGTGATAACTGTACGATGCGAAGCGAGGTTGATGAAAAGGGCCATAAACCAGCCTTCAAATGGGCATCTTGGCACTAATTAAGCCTGTAGGATATGGTGACCTAGAGTGCTAAACCTCCGTCAATCCGATACTCGCCACCGGTGGCGAACTTTGACTCGTCCGACGCCAAATAGAGCACAATGCCAGAGACGTCTGATGGTTCGCCTACAGTACCCATCGGATGCTCCAACCGCATACCTTCAAGCCCTCCTTCGGGATCAGGCGATTGATCAATGAAGGCCTGCACCATCGGAGTCATCACCGTACCCGGGTGGACGGAATTACAGCGGATACCGTATTGCCCGGTATGCAGCGCTACCGATTTGGTAAGCATAGTGACCGCCGCTTTGCTGGTATTATAGGCTGCCAGGGTTGACTTAGCGTAAAGGCCCGAGGCCGATGAAATATTGATAATCGAGCCACCGCGCTTTCGGCCATTGGCTTTCATGCCCTCGACGGCGATTTTACAGCCAAGAAAAGTACCATCGACATTAACCGACTGGATCCGCCGCCAGTCCTCCAGACTGAGTTCCTCGATGGTGCCGGCCACGACCACGCCCGCATTGTTCACCAGCCCGTCAAGCCCGCCGAACGTCGCCAGTGTTTCGCGAAGAACGTTCCTCCAGCCGTCCTCTTCGGTCACATCGTGCGTGACGAAATGCACGGCATCACCCAAATCAGCCGCAACAGCCCGGCCCTGTTCCTCTTTCACGTCGGTAAGGACCACTCGAGCCCCCTCGCCGACCAGTGTACGCACATGAGACTCGCCGAGTCCGGTAGCCCCACCAGAGACAATCACTACTTTTCCCTCTACTCGGCCCATTCAATTCTCCCTGACTTTCGCGTTTATAATACGATTGCGCATCAACGCGCATTCGTCGATAACCCCATGCGAGCAGCGTTTAACCTGTTTATTAGCCATTGATCCTTAGCTCAAGGATTGAGCCCAAGTCTGATCAAAGGCGCTCATCCCGGCTCGGATTTTATACAAGTTTGCCGACGAACTCCCTCAGGCTTCCCTTTAGATTAGTCGGGTAATCCAAGAACGCGCTTTGCAATGATGTTTGCCTGAACTTCATTGGTGCCGCCGTAAATTGTTACTGCCTTACTGGAAAGCCAGGACCGCGCTGCGCCGATTTCATCGGCCGAAAATGAATCCCCCTCCCAGCCTAAACCCTGCGTGCCCATCAGTCGGACAATGATTTCCTGGCGATCCTGCGCAAGCGTCGATCCGTAGAGCTTGAACACTGATGTCGTATCAGCCAGTGTCTTGCCATCCCTTGCCTGCTCGCCCGCACGTTTCTGGGTTAACCTGAAGGCGGCACTTCTCATCTTCCAATCAATCACTTCATGACGCAGCGCCGGACCGATCGCGGGGTCATTTACATAGTCTTTTAGGACATCATCGACTTCCAGGTCGATAGTGACACCCACTGGTCTTGGCCTGGCTGCGGTCGGCGACAAGCCGCCCTGTCCTGAACGCTCGTGCTGCAGTAGGCGTTTACCAATCGTCCAGCCTTCATTTAACGTGCCTATGAGGTCTCGTTTTTCTGCGATCGCATCGTCGAGAAACGTTTCACAAAACGGTGAGTTGCCCGATATCAGTGAGATAGGCTTTACCGTGACACCTTCCTGGTCCATCGGCACCAACACAAAGCTGATGCCGCTGTGCTTGGACGCTTCAAAATCCGTTCGTACCAGGCAAAACATCCAATCCGCGTATTGGGCGCCGGAAGTCCATATCTTTTGGCCATTAATCAGAAAGTAGTCTCCCTTATCCTCGGCACGGCATCGAAGGCTTGCAAGGTCGGACCCGGCGCCTGGTTCGCTGTAGCCCTGGCACCAGGCAGCACCACCTTTCGCGATCACTGTCAGATGCCGCTGCTTCTGCTCCTGGGTACCGAACTCCAGCAATGTCGGGCCGAACATTCGTGTACCCATATTGATCAGAGGTGGACGGGCCCCAAGTTCGTTCATCTCTTCAAAGAGCACGCGGGTTTGTTCAACACTTAAACCACCACCACCGTATTCCTTAGGCCAGGCGGGCACTGTCCAACCACGTTCGGCCATTCGCTCCATCCACAATTGGACGTCCGGTTTAAAAGTTACCTTGGTGCTGCCAGAATGCACGGCACCAGGTCCCTTGGCCCCTTCAGGACAGTTTTCGGTTAACCAGGCTCGTGTCTCTTCGCGAAACGCTGACAGATCACTCATCACTCTCCTCCCTCTTGTCTTTAGTTGGTTGTCTTTAATTGGTTTACTTCGCCTGACTCAACTGCACCATCACACCGTTTGCTTCTGCCGGATGAACGAAGGTACCGCCAATGACACGAACGCCTTTGCCATCAAGCTCGGCAGCCGTTTCCTTCTGGTCATCAACCGCGAAGGCAACCGTATGAATCCCATCACCTTTTTTGGCAAGCGGTCCCGCTAGGGGCGAATCGTCTTGCGTGGGTGTAATCAATTCCAGGAATGTACCGTCGCCAAAATGATAGAACGCCTGGTCAGCCTTGAGCACATCCGAATGCTGTCGATCCGGCTCAATACCCAAAATTTTCGTATAATTGGTGATCGCTGCCTCCAGATCCCCAACTCTTACCACAATATGATCAACGCCTTTAAACGCCATGATTTATCTCCTTTGAATTTGTAAACACTATGTCACGTTACGCTTGATATCGCGAAAAGGGCCGGTATCCGATCGTTGTTCTTTTGGCATCCCGAGCACCCGCTCGGAAATAATGTTTCGTTGAATCTCATCGGTACCACCCGCAATAGAAATGGCAGGAACCGAGATCAGGGTCTCTGCAATCATGCCCTCTTCTGCAGATTCCGGACCACTTAACATTGCCTCAGAGCCTGAAATCATCGTGTGCACATGCGCTGCCTGTCGGGCGATGACACTTGCGCCTAATTTGCCAATTGAACCGGCGGGAATAACTTCATTACTGCCTGATTTTCGCTGAGCCACCGCACTGGCGGCAGCCAGTTTCGCACCACTCGACAAACACATCAGTCGAGCAATTTCCTGGCGCACAGAAGGATCTTTTATGGCTCCCGTCTCTTTGGCTCTTGGCAGCACAAGGTCCACCCGGCCTTCACGCTGGGGATACCAGGTATAAGGCTCGTTCGCGATCTCAAGCTCGACCGCGAGCTCTTGATAAATAATCCCGTCTTTAGATTCTCTGCTGACAGTGGGCGTTCTGCCCCTCGCAAAACCCTGGCGCTCAATCGACAGCGTTGTCGTCGCAATCGCCCAGCCATTGCCCTCGCCACCCATCAAGTCCTCAGCCGGAACAATGGCATCCGTCATAAAGACCTCGTTAAACGAAGCATGTCCGTTCATCTGCTTCAGCGGTCGTGCTTCAACGCCTGGCTGACGCATGTTAATCAGGAAATAGGACAGGCCCTGGTGTTTGGGCAGGTCCCAATCAGTTCGCGCAACAAGAATGCCAAAGTCAGCGTGATGCGCACTGGTGTTCCAGACCTTTTGGCCGTTAATCATCCACTGCCCATCCAGCAGTTCTGCTTTAGTGCTCGCACCTGCAAGGTCCGACCCACTGCCCGGCTCACTGAACAGCTGGCACCAGGCATGCTCTCCCGTCAGGATCGGCGGCAGGTATCTCTTCTTCTGGTCATCAGATCCGTGAACAAGGATCGTTTCAGCAGCCAGTCGACGCGGCCCAACCTGCGCAGCACCAACCGCGCCCTTTTCAGCAAAGACTTCACTAACAACCGCGGTCTGTTCGGCGTCATAGCCCCGCCCAAAACAATCTTCAGGCCAGTCTGGCGCAGCCCAACCACCCTCAAGGAGGATATTCCGCCACGCTATCAGCGACCTGTCCGCAGACCAGTTAGCGTCTAACCAATTACTGACCTCTTCTCTTATTTCATCGAGTTTCATGGCTGTTCTCCCTTGTCATGGCTTGAGGTTGTTTCAATCATCGTCATCATCCGCTCACGATGCATATGGGCTGAACCCATAAACACCTCGGAACTTTTTGCTCGCTTAAACCAGAGATGGGTGTCCTCTTCCCAGGTAAAGCCGATGCCCCCACGAAGCTGAACACCCGCTCTGGCGGCCTCCATGTAGGTATCACTGGCCATCGCTTTCGCCATGCTTGCCACGTACGGTTCACCATCACCAGCCGCCAAACAGAACGCAGCATGGTGGATCGCCGCTTTCGCAAACTCCAGCTCCATTAACAAATCCGCACAGCGATGTTTCAGCGCCTGAAAGGAACCAATAGGTCGACCAAACTGGACCCTGACCTTTGTATACTCGAGCGTCGATTCGAACAGATATTGCGCACCGCCGATCATCTCGTGCGCCAGAACGCTACATATTTCATCCCATGTCCGATTTAGCAGCGCTTCGGTCAACCCGCCAATTCGTTCAGCGCTCACCTCATTGAAGGATACCCTGGATAGTTTGCGTGTAGGGTCCAGCGCTTCCTGTGGGGTAATCGTCAACCCCGCCGCATCCGCTTTGACAAGGTATAAGCCCAGACCCTCTGCTGTCGATGCGGCCACAATCAATACATCAGCAATATGTGCATCAATAACGATAGGCGCTACCCCAGAAACCACGTGTTTTTCATTCGCTTTTAGGGCCGCCCCTACTTTCTCGGGGTTGTTAAGGTTGTCCAGAACAAGTGTCGCAATTTGGTCTCCCGAGGCTATACCCGGAAGAATCGCGGTCTTGTGAGTCTCCGTTGCGCCATTTAACAGGGCGTACCCGGCCATGACCGATGAGGCAAAGAAAGGTCCACAGTAAAGGTGTCGGCCCATTTCCTCTGAAACAATACCGAGCTCAACCGGGCCAAAGCCAACGCCCCCATATTCTTCGGGAATATGCGTACCCGCCAGGCCAACTTCCCCGCAAAGCTGTTCCCAGACCGCGGGATCATAGCCCTCGCTTGATGCCATCAATCGACGCACATCAACGGCTGTTGACTTCGCCTGCAGGAATCGCGATACGACCTCACGAAGCTGTTCCTGCTCTTCTGTGTAAACTATTTGCATGGGTTAATCCTTACTGTAGAAAACCCGATCTGGATTTCTCTATCTGATTAGATAGTATCAAGGCTTCTCAAGCCATAAGGAACAACATTCAATGGATTTCGAACATCTTATTTACAACGTCGATAATCTCGTCGCAACAATCACATTAAACCGACCAGAGACCCTAAACGCCCTAACACCTGCGATGCGAAAAAGCTTTGAGACGGCCCTTGGGCTGGCAGAGAACGACGACAGTGTGCGTGTCATCGTGATCACCGGTGCTGGAAAAGGTTTCTGCTCCGGTGGAGATGTGAAAGCGATGAATGAAGCAAAAAAGTCTGGCAAATCCAGTGCACTGGAAGATCGAATTGATCCTATTCGGGATCGGATAGTGTTGGCATTACAGGATTCAACAAAACCCATTATTGCTGCTGTCAACGGCGCGGCCGCAGGCGCAGGCATGAATATCGCCCTAGCCTGTGATATTCGTATCGCATCGGACACGGCAAAGTTTGGTGAAACCTTCGCCAAACGTGGCCTGCACCCTGACTGGGGAGGGACTTACTTCCTGCCACGTATCGTTGGTATGGCCAAGGCCTGTGAACTGATTTGGTCGGGAAGAATGATCCCAGCAAACGAGGCGCTGCAACTCGGTATCGTTTCCCAACTGGAAACGCCGGATGCTCTGATGGCGACAACATTAAAGATGGCGAACTCATTTGCAGCGGGCCCGCCCATCGCGATCCGCATGGCGAAACGCGCCCTATACCGAAGTATGGATTCTACCCTGCGAGAAGCGCTTGAATTCGAAACCTATGCACAGACTACCTGCAGTGACACCCAGGATGCCAAAGAAGGTATTGCCGCGTTTGTCGAAAAACGTGAGCCTGTGTTTACTGGCAACTAATAATTGCTAAACAGTAAAACCCTCATCAATTAGCGGCATCTTTCTGACCCGTTTACCGATCGCCGCAAAGATCGCATTAGCAACTGCAGGCGCAAGTGGCGGCAGCCCGGGTTCACCCAGACCCGTCGGTTCATTGTCACTCTGAATGAAATGCACCTCTATTTTAGGAGCCGCACCGATCCTTAGTACGGGATACTGATGCAGATTAGTCTGTTCTATTATTCCGTTTTCCATGGTGATCTTCTGCCCAACCATTGTGCTAAGACCATCAATGACCGCGCCCTGCACCTGGTTTAACGCACCACTCATATTCACGATCGGACCAACGTCTGCGACTACCGTCACCTTGTGGACCGTGAGTTTTTTATTCTCATCGACACTCACTTCGGCAACTTCAGCAACGTGTGCCGCATGACAAAAGTAAAACGAAAGACCAAGCCCTCTTGCCGCTGGCATCTCTCGACCCCAGCCCGCTTTTTCAGTGACCAGCTTGATGACATCGACCGCACGGCCTGTGTTCATTGAACGAATGTCCCCGTTTTTTAACCATCGAGGCTCACCCAACATTTCAATCAGTAATTCCCGGTGATCCCTTCCTGTGGCTACCGCAATCTCATGGATAAACGACTGGGTCACAAAAGCATGTGTATTGGACCAGGGCGCTCGCCAGGGGCCGCACAGCGTGTTCATCTCCGTCAGCGTCATGGTACCGCGGGCGGTCGGGAAATTCGCCAAAGGAAAGGCACTATCCCTGAACCCGGCGCCAATCACCGGCTTGCCTTTCTGTTGCACACCAATCGCGTGCTCTTCCCATCCCACCAGCTGATTATCTGCGTTTATAGCAGCCCGAATTTTTTGGAAACCACCGACCCTGAAATAATCGTGCTTGATACTATCTTCCCGCGACCAGGTCAGGTTAACCGGCTTGCCGGACCGCTTGGATAGTTCAATCGCCTCACACACATACTCATTACTCGTACGCCGACCAAAACTTCCGCCCATTCTTTTGATGTTAATCGTAAGCTGATCTTTGGAAAGGCCATACAGACTCTCAGCGAGGGTTTGAAAGCGTGGGCCCATTTGCGTGGGAATCCAAACTTCAAGATGATCCTTCGCGCCACCCCCCCCTTTTTGGAAATGTGCGGTACAGTTCATCGGCTCAAGACACATATGTGAGACGTAGGGGTACTCGTAGACGCTATCTATAATTAAATTCGAGTCATCTGCAAAGACCTGGTCCACCTTCCCTCTTGAGACAACCTCTCTATCACCGGTCGGAGAATCAACCGATGCTGCGAATTTTTCAAAGTCGGTCCAGCTGTCTTTAGATGCTTCGGTTTCATCCCAGCGCGCGTTAACTTTTTCTTTCGCTTTAAACACAGCCCAAGTACTGGTGCCAACGATACCAATGCCGTCCATCAACTCACGCGGTTCGCCGTTACCTTTTATCAAGTAGGCGTCAATGACCCCGGGTTCGCGCTTGAGCTCAGCAATATTCGCACTGATGAGTACCCCGCCCACCGCGGGACTCTTCACATAGCCGCCATAGAGCATTTCCGGCACCCTGGTATCAATCCCGAAATCTCCCACGCCTGTCACAATCTCAAGACTGTCGACCTGGCTCTTGGAGGTTCCGATAATTCGGTACTCCTGCCGCGCCTTAAACAACAGATCTTCTACGGCAGGAATCGGTTGTTTGTAGGCAATCGCGACCAATTCTTTGAATGTTCGAGACTGACCAGATGAAGGATGGAACACAACAGAGTTTTCCGCTTTCAATTCATGTTTAGGTAACTCCATCAAGAGCGCCCCGGCACTAAGGAACATGTCCCTTGCCATGGCACCCATCTGACGCATCAGCTCAAAATTCATGTTTAACGTGTAGGACCCACCCGCCCATTGGGGGCCGTATCTATCAGTATCCACAATCGACGTCTGTACGACCGTAACGTCGTCCCAGTTCGCGCCCATTTCCTCTGCTACAATCATCGGCAACGACGTTTTAATTCCCTGGCCCATCTCGGGTGACCCCGATAAAATGACAATCTTTCCATCGTCTCCCACGCTAACGTAAGCATTTAGGTCTACAGAACCAACAAGACTGGGTTTATCCGTTGCGTTCGCGGTTCTCGGTAACGCCGATGCCAGCACAAATCCCGCACCGGATATTCCTCCAAGCTTCAAGAACGTTCGACGGTCAAGCCTGTGGCCCTGAAGACCTTTGATAATCAAATTTGTAAGCTTGTCACTCATGATGTTCCCTCCCCGGAGGCGTCATAGAACCGTGCAGCCGTATGAATGGCTTCCCGTATTCTGACGTACGTTCCACATCGGCAGTAGTTACCTGACATCGCCGTGTCGATATCTTCATCAGAAGGTTTTTTGTTGCTGGCAAGCAGCGCCGCCGCAGACATTATTTGTCCGGTCTGGCAGTAGCCGCATTGAGCCACATCCTGGTCTATCCAGACCTGTTGCAAAACATCCAACTGGCCGCCCACCGCAAGACCTTCGATCGTCGTAACATCCTGGCCTTCGACATCTGCGGCCTTCATCAGGCAGCTTCTTACGGGGTTGCCGTTTACATGCACGGTACAGGCTCCACACTGCCCGATGCCACAACCATATTTGGTTCCGGTCAAGCCAATCGCATCGCGCAACGCCCAGAGCAACGGCATATCATCGGCCACCTCAAGTTCAAAGGTTTCCTGATTCACCCGTAGTTTAATATTCGACATTTGTTCCTCTTATTTTTCCGTATTCAATTGAGACAATCGGTCTATCTAAATTACAGCAAGACCTGTCACGTAAGCGCCTAAATTCACGGCGCAGGTAAAATCAATCTGTGTCATAAGGTCTCACACCCCTGCTAACACTAGTGCTGACAAAAGTTGCAAACAAAAGCTGCTGTTTACCGATACCCCTCGGCAACGGGCTTTCGAGGCAGCGACCACCAAGCACTTTCACAAGCCTCGTCCAGTTCATCATCAAACTCGATGTCAAAAGCAGCCAAGTTGGCATCCAACTGTTCCGGCCTCGATGCGCCAATGATCGCGGAGGTTATCCCTGGCTGTTTCAACACCCAAGCCAATGATACCGAAACCATATTAAGGCCTTTTCCTTCCACGACAGCTTTTAATGTTTCAACGGCGTCGAATTGGGCATCGTGCCAATAGCGTGCCTGATACCGTTCAGCGGCAGTGCCAAGCGTAAATCGGGTACCATCCTGCGGTTTCTGGCCTGGTTTGTATTTACCGGAAAGGAATCCGCCCGCCAGCGGATTATAAACAATGACACCGAGACCTTCACTCACGCAAAGCGGCAACATTTCTGTTTCTATGTCTCTGTATAGTAGGTTGTAACGCGGCTGCACTGAAATGTAACCGCTCACGCCAAGCCCGTCGGCCGCTCGCAATGCCTGACCCAGCCGCCAGGCTGGATAATTCGAACAACCAACATATCGGACTTTTCCCGCCGTCACGAGATCTTCGAACGCGCGAAGCGATTCCTCAATCGGCGTCTTTGGATCAAAACCATGTGATTGATACAGGTCCACATAATCTGTCCCAAGACGGCGCAGACTGTTGTCGATCGATTCCATAATATGCTGTCGGGAAAGACCGGCATTATTCAGCCCTCTTCGGGTTGGCGCAAAGCACTTGGTTGCGATGATCAAATCATCGCGATTACCCTTGTCCTTCATCCAGCGCCCCATTATCGCTTCTGTTTCGCCCAAGGTACTCAGGTCGCCGCCCAACGGATAGGCGTCAGCCGTATCAAGAAAAGTCAGCCTGTTGTCGACCGCTTTATCAAGGATAGCGCGAGCGATTTTCTCATCGACCTGAAGCCCAAATGTCATCGTACCAAGACACAGCGCTGGCACTTCCAGCCCATGCCGCCCCATTCTTCTTTTTTCCATTTACGACTTCTCCTGCAATAGTTGTAACGTCGCAAGCTTTGCCTTCAGCGCTCGCAGGGCCTGCTTATTGGCATTCTTGATTGCATCCATATCGGGTGCGATCTTGCTGATATCCCCAAGCTCCTTGAGCACCACATGGACATCATCATGACCTTCCACTTGGCTCATATCGGTTAACCACCGGCTTACATTAGGGAACGATGTCAGGTCAAAAACATTGGTGAACTGTGGCTGTAACTGTCCAATCTCGACATAGGCGGCAAGGTCCGCCAACATCACCGTATCTCCCATCAGAAATTTGTTATCGGACAGGTAGCCTTTCTCCAGTGTATTAAGCGCAACCGTCAGATTGCGTTTCGCGGACGCCTGAATGGACTCAGGAATATCCAGGTCTTTTCTGATCTTAGGCGCCACCAGACCGACCGAGGCTTCCCGGATATTTCGGTGATGGTAATGAAGATAAGCGTCAATTTTCGCCCTTACCCTTTCGTCATCCGGATAGACATCCGTCCAGCCATTCGTGCGCGCCAGGTAAGTCATAATCGCGTGCGCTTCGCCCAGCGTGAAGCCAGTCTCCGGCTCCTCTATACACGGAATGGTACCGCTCGGGTTCTTCGCAAGATAGTTAGGATTACGACTGCCCGTGTCTCCTTTGGACCCTGGATTGATTAATACCAGTTCGAAAGGCATTCGCTTTAGCAACAAAAGCCATAAAACGGCTCTCACTGGTTGCGAGAAAGGTACACCATAGACAATAAGTGGCTGCATACTACCTCCTGTTTTTTTAGTTCATTAAGGGAAGATATCATGCCGCATCCCTGGCCTGAAGTCGGCGCGTCTTTGCAAGTTTTATAACTAAACCCTATGCTACCGCGAACTCTCTTTACACTAAACGGTAACCAAAATGACCCAACCTGCCTGCCTTGTTATTGGCGCGGGCGCCGGTATCGGCGGCAACGTTGCTAAAAAGTTCCCACAGGAAGGCTATCACTCGGTTCTATGTCGCCGAAGCGATGAAGCAGGGCTTAACAGGCTCAATATCACCCATCAACACCGGTCGGTTTGGACACATGAGCTGGACCTTCCTACCTTTTCAGATACGGCGTGGTGGAATCATGAAAGTTGATAATCCCTTCGATTTTGACAGCGACCCTTTTCATCAATACCTTGGCTTAACGCTCGAGGAAACGCGCGAAGACTACGCCCGGATTAGACTTAACATCCACGCCGACACACCGACAGGCATCGGCGGTAGCGTCAATGGGGGCGTGCTTTCAACCATGATCGACATGGCTGCTGTACCAGCGGTGTTCACCAACATCAGAGCAGGCAGCGAACCCGCCGGTACTGCCGACCTGCAAATTACTTACCTGCGACAGGCGCACGGTAGCTGGATTGATGCAGAAGCCAAGGTGATCAAGCGTGGCAGACAACTCTGTACGATACACGTGGATATCAACAACGATAAAGGCATTCTATGTGCTACTGGCAGGGTGCTTTATGCGCTAAGAACCGTTGGTTGAGGGAAGCAACCAGCGGCACACTAACGCAGACAGCACCGACTTTGCGCGACATGGCCCGTCGCAACGGGTCCCGCCTTGCCCGAAAAAGAAGCCTATACACCCGGATGCGCGCATTTTAATTCCAGATGACCCAAGCCTGGCAATCGAACATAACGACATCACTCTGGCTAAAAACGCTGGCTAAAAAGATCTCGCTAAAAAAATTTCACTAAAAAAATTTCACTAAAAAAATAATCAAGTACAACCGCCAGGCGCGCGAGATTGATTACCTGAAGCGCTCGTTCCACTTACCATCATGCTCCCTTGTACAAGCTTCCTCTGTATCGAAACTCACCTGCCGTTGCATATCCTTTACCGATATCGCCACAGCATTCAATTTTTCCGCGATAAGGCCGCGTAAGTAGTCACACTGATGGGCCGCTAAAGCGCCAGATAATTCGTCGTTAGTGTCAAATACACAGACAATGGCAAGTGAGCCGGATACGTCTTTATAATTAACGAAATGCGTAATCCATTTGAACCCGACAACGTCCGTAAGCGCAGTATCACAAACCTTATTAAGCGCATTGCACAACAAGTTTTCAATTTTCTTATCTGTTTTTCTCATTCGTATTCGCGTCGGGCATCATGCTGCAGTGGCCCTACTATATCTTCGCATTTCACTTTCCGATACCTAGCAGTAGCGTCGCCAGGTAGGTTTGCAATCGTCAGACCCGTAAAGGCACTGCTGCGCCAGACTCTCTCGAACGCCGCGATAGCGAACGCCAGTTCAATCGGTTTACACGTCCAAGCCATATAAAATCAAAAAAGAGAAAGGAGAAAGCTGCCAGAAAACCGCTCAACCAGACCTCTTTCGTTGCCGGGCAGACCAGAAACCCTGGGGGGCGGGCACCCAAAGGTCATCTCCGTCAAGGCGCCCGGCGCCGAAAGTAACAATAGGGGGCAGCGAAACCTCTGGCTGTTAGTGCTACCCGAACACCCGATAGCCCCGGGTTTCCATACAACGATAAAGTATCTTTTCCTTGCGGTGCTCCGCTTTGCGGAATCCCTTTGCGCCGCCGGCGACCGCGCCAATACCGGCACCCTGCTCGGCATCGTCGCTGTTGCCCAAAATCGCCCCAACGGTCGCTCCAATCGCAACGCCAATAGCGCCCGCCTTCGCTGTTTCTCCCACGGTATCTACCTGATAAGCGTACGACCGGCACTCTGCAAGATCATCCTGATACTGCGCTTCATCGACACCACGACGATCAACGATGGGTTCATTGGCACAGCTCATCAGGAGCAACGGTAAGGAAAGCAACATCACTGTTCGGATCATCTGACTAACTCAATAACTGGATGTCGCTAAGTTAACGCCTGGAAGCTGAACGGGGAGTGAATCCAAGCTGAACAGGGCAGGTTTACGTACGCTCACTTTTGCCGGGCCTTGCTTGCAAAGACGCCATAATCGCCGCGTGCCGCGTGCGATCTATCCGGTACCGGACATACAACGCCAACCCGCCAAGGGTAAACACAGATGTCGCAGGGCCTGCGATGAAACCCAACTGCCAGACAATTTCAGCAGGAACTGAACCCATCACGGCCCCTCGTGGAAATGCAATAAAATCCAGCAGGATTCCTCCAGCCACTAGCCCTATAGAAGCAGATGCCTTGTTCGCAAATGACCTGGCAGCAAATATAACCCCTTCCCTTCGCTCGCCAACATCAAGTTCATGTTCATCTGCAATGTCCCCAAACATCGAGTTCAAAGTGGCAAACACAATAGGCGCGAGCACGGTAGTCATTCCACTGCTGATAATCAGCACCAGCAACAGGCCGGTAGAGCCGGGCTCGGGGAACCAACTAACGTCAAACAATGTCAGCACTATCGGTGTGTTGATGTTCACGATGGTCAGCGTGGCGCATCCAATTAATGTCGGCTTTTTGTCAAAGCGACGGGTTAGTATCGGAATCAAAATCACCGAAAGCACCAACCCGACGAACATTCCTATTGGGATGTACGCCAGTTGCTCGGTGGTCATCCCCCAGAAATGAAATCCCATAAACGGATTAAACACGGCCTCAACGGACAGTATAAAAACGCTCAGCACCATGCCGAAAAAGAGCACAAAAAAAGAATGGTTTTTGAACACCTCTTTCACCTCGCTCAGCATTCGGAATAGGGAAAAACGCTCAACAGAAATGTTTTGAGTGCGACGTAATCTGGGAATCTCGTGACGCGTCCCGACAACACTGACGACAATCGCGAATATCATCGTTACACCGGCGAAGATCGCCCATGACGAATAAGCACCTTGGTTCAGTAAGCCCGGGTTAAACGCTTCAGTGGTTGGGAAAAACACTCGGTAAGATATCGGTATAAATACGACAGCGCCCATAAATCCAAAGAAAGTACTAAGGGCATACATCGTAGATCGCTGGTCATAGTCACGGGCCATTTCCGCTCCCAACGCAAGATGCGGAACGTGATAAAACGTAAGCGAACCGCGCACCAGGATGGCGAATACTGCCAGCCAAATAACATAGCTAGATTCAGACAGACCAACCGGCGGATTGAACAGCAGATAAAATGAAATTGCCAGGGGCACCGCGGCAAAAAGGATGAAGGGATGCCGCCGTCCCCAGCGGCTGTGCAGTTTATCCGACACACTGCCTGCCACGGGATCAGTCACGGCATCAAAAATAAGGGCGATCGCCAGCGCAATAGCGCTACCGGTTGCCGATACCTGAAGCACCTGGTTGTAGTAGAACAACAGGAATACGTTAAAGCCCTGATTCTTGATGGATTCTGCCACCTGGCCAAACCCATAAGCCACCATCGTTGGCATACTAAGCCTGTGCGTCATTAACCACCGGTGTGCAAAGAAACAGGCGAACATCAAATCATGCTCTACCCTCCGCAAGCAACACTTGGTTTACACACCGTGACCAACCCCTTCGCGCAGGGAATTGGTTCCTTACGGGTCAATAACGCCAACGGACTGATGTCGGTAAACCTTACGGCAAACAACACGACCGCCGTCCATGCCCGCTAAACAATCTCTTCGCCTAAACGGAAAGCCCATCAATATTTTCGACAAGCAATTAACAAACTTACGTAAACACAATAATCACTCTGGACATCAGTAATGCCGAAGGGCTAAATGCTTTCTTTTGCATTGGAAAACATCCATGAAAAATCTCTTTTCTATCGCGGGCAAAGTTGCCCTGGTGACTGGCGGATCAAGGGGCATTGGCGAAATGATCGCCGCGGGATTCCTTGCCAATGGGGCAAAGGTTTATATCAGCTCACGCAAGGCGCAGGTGTGTGACGCAACCGCTGCGCGACTGTCAGAAGAATATGACAGAGAATGTATTTCTATCCCGGCCAACCTTTCAAACGTCGAAGGTTGCGCGCATTTGGCAAGTGAACTCGCTTTACACGAGGACAAGTTGGATATACTGGTCAACAACGCCGGCGTGTCCTGGGGCGCTCCGATTGATGAATTTCCGGAAATGGGTTGGGACAAGGTCTTCGACACTAATGTGAAAGGCGTATTTTTCCTTACCCAAAAATTATTACCGCAACTAAGAGCCGCTGCCTCCTCTGAAGACCCCGCCAGGGTAATCAATGTCGGTTCAATCGACGGGATTAAGAACCCGGTCTTTGAAACCTTCTCGTATGGCTCATCGAAGGCGGCCGTGCATCACCTCACACGAAATCTTGCCTTACATCTGACCAAAGAAAACATCATCTGCAACGCTATCGCACCTGGTCCCTTTCCCACCTGGATGCTAAGTACTGGTGTCGGCGGCGGGGGCGATACAGATATCGATTGGGGCGCTGTCGCCAAGGGCAATCCAAGGGGACGCGTCGGGACACCAGAAGACATCGCCGGGCTCGCCATTTTTCTTAGCTCCCGCGCTGGCGCCTACGTCGTTGGCGAAACCATCGCCTGCGATGGTGGCTCTGCATACGCTACATAAAGGATCATCTACAATGCCAAAGATAAATGCCAATAGCCTTTCAATAGAATTTGAGACTTTCGGTGAACCAGACGCTAAACCATTACTACTGGTGATGGGGCTGGGGGGCCAGATGATTGCCTGGGATGAAAACTTCTGCCGACAACTCGCCGACGCTGGTCACTTCGTCATACGCTTTGATAATCGGGATGTTGGCCTGACCACTTACTTTGATGACCACGGGGTTCCTGACTTCAAAGAACTCGCGGTAGAATTAATGACCAACGGATCAGTTAAGGTTCCTTACACCCTGGATGACATGGCGATGGACGGAATTTCTTTGCTCGATGAATTAGGTATTGAACAAGCTCATATTTGTGGCGCGTCCCTAGGCGGTATGATCGTGCAGGCGATGGCAATCAATCATGGTGACCGTATATTGAGCATGACTTCCATTATGTCAACTACCGGTAACCCTGCCCTGCCACCAGCGCATCCCAAGGCTATCGAAGCACTGACGTCTAAGCGTGTAGACGACCCCACACATGCGATGGATCGCGCTGTAGAAGTATCAAAAATAATCGGCAGCACGGGCTTCGAGCGAGACGAAGAACGTATCCGCAACAAAGCCCTGGAATCCTACAACCGGGCCTACAATCCGGATGGTGTAGCCCGTCAAATGGCTGCTGTGATGGCTCACGGCGACAGGAGGCCCGGCCTTAATCAATTGAAACTGCCTTGCCTGGTTATTCACGGAGACATCGACCCATTAGTACCTGTCACCGGAGCACATGACACCCATCAGAATATCCCAGGCGCACAGCTCATGATCATAGAAGGTATGGGGCATGACATGCCCAAAGGCGCTTGGAGTCAGGTCGTTAAGGGCATCGCCACGCTAACTCATCAGGCCAAAACTGCGGCGCCTAACGGTGATTGAAGTCGTGCTGACAGTTTAAGGTCACCTTTAGCCACCCTGACGTTGATGTCGATAGCACTGCAAAACCGCTGGAATTCATCTGCACCAGGACACTCAACGGAGAACCATTGCAACTCACACCCCCCCGGAGCAAGCTGCGCCGGGTGTTCACTATCCTGCCAGTTAATAAAAAAAGGCATCGCGAGCCCATGCGGCTGATGCGTAACAAACAGAATCTGCCACGCCAGTTGAACCCCATCTGGCCTGGTGCGTGACATTTCAATCATGTGATGCCCATAACCAAACCGCTCCAGTACCAAAACCACTGGCGTAAAGTCTTTCGTCGCCACAGCCCAAGTCCTGATATAGCCACACGGCAGGGATAACAGTTCCGCAGCCATAGCCCCTGTAACACCAGCCCCTGTAACACCAGCCCCTGTAACACCATTCCCTGTAACATTCTGTACGGGATCAGGGGCAATAATTTCCAGATACTGCTCATTGCCGAATGACAACAAAGCATTTCTGGTTCCCGCTCCGGCATGACTTCCACCAAATTCGGCAGACACGCCGGTCAGGTTCTTTATTTGCTCAATCCCCGCATCAAGATCACTCACTGCAAACATGATGTGATCCAGTTTCATTGGCTATTCCGACACTGGATCAAGGGGCTGGTGATCCAAGATCCATTCGTAGATCACCCGATAGACGTCAACCGGGGCATCACTTGCAAACAGGACATCCAAATGCCCGTAATTTTCAAGCACTTTGATCGTTACGTCATCTGAACCCGACCGCGCAGCGGAATATATCCCGGACAACAGCGACTCTGCGCCAAAGCCACCCGAACCGAAATACAACACAGGAAGAGCCATCTCCCC
>Ga0209711_10002195_pt1 | contig 17914 bp, 15 predicted proteins | sample ArcticOcean_MG_C_7_FD_187441 | JGI IMG/M metagenome (GOLD analysis project Ga0209711, IMG submission 187441) | Marine microbial communities from western Arctic Ocean - ArcticOcean_MG_CB11_88 (SPAdes) (version 2) | ecosystem: Environmental > Aquatic > Marine > Oceanic | place: Arctic Ocean... | reverse complement strand
TATACTCCCACGGGCAGCTGTTTGCGCGCAACCACTGAAGCATCCCGAGATAGCCGTGTGCCGCCGCAATCGCGCACGTCTCTGCAACCCACGGGCAGCCGTTCACGCGCGCCCACTGCAGCATATTGAGGTGTCCGCCCCTCGCCGCCCCCGAGCACGTTCACTCGTTCCACGGGCAGCCGTTCGCGTGTAACCACTGCAGCACCTCAAGGTGCCCGCCAATCGTCGCGAACGCGCACGTCTCCTCGTCCCACGGGCAGCCGTTCGCGCGCGCCCACTGCAGCACTTCGAGCTGCCCGCCCTTTGCGGCCAAGCTGCACACGTTTGGCAGACTACCTTTCTTGGCCTAGTGCTTAAGGGTTTCTAAGCACCCGAGCTCCGCTGCTTCCTCAGCCGGCAGCTCATCCACCGAAAGTCCCGTCTGGTCCACCGCGTCGCGCATCGCGCGATTCACCGCGCGTAGCCGCGCGAGAACGATGGGGTCAGTGTCAGATCTGAGAACGTGAGTGACCACGACTTCTTGCGGAAGGCCGGGGAAAGCCTCTTGCGTGGAGGACTCGTGCGTATCGGTCGTCTGCGCTGCGCGTGCCTTTCTGCGCGCACGTTTGGCAGCGCCGGTGAGGGACTTAGGGGGCATCGTGGGGAGAGGTGGTAGTGTTTGGTGTGAGAGGCGCGAGGCGTTGTGGCTTGCGTTTTCTAGGACGTTACGAAAGTTGTTGCTTTGAAAGCAAACCGCACTGCCCTAAAAATTCAGATTGCCACTGTGAGCCTCACAACAAAATGCTGAGACTGGATGTTATGTTGCTATTTGCTTTTGCCAAATCTCGGAATGGCGTTATTTTCCGAAACCTTCGAAGCCTTCGGTTCGGTTCTATTCCTTTCTTCGTCGACGCATTCCCCTCCACTTCCCAGCGCGCATCCAAGCCGCACGTCACGCACTCTCCTCACACCTCACAACTCACGACCATGACTGACACCAAGATCATAACTGTCATCGGCGCCACTGGCGCGCAAGGCGGCGGCGTCGTGCGCACGCTTTCCGGCAGACCTGGGTACGAGATCAGGGCGATCACGCGCGACACCTCGTCTGACAAAGCAAAGTCGCTCGCGGCGATGCCTGGCGTCACCGTCGTCGCCGCTGACCTGGATGACGTGTCTTCCCTGGAGAAAGCCTTCGAAGGCGCGTACGGCGTGTTCGCGGTGACGAACTTCTGGGAGCACTTCTCGCCCGCGAAGGAGCTGGCGCAGGCTGAAAACATCGCCATGGCGGCAAAAAATACGGACGTGAAACACGTCGTGTGGTCCACCTTGGAACACACCCCTTCCCATCACGACTGCGTGAACATCCCGTCCATCGACAAAGACGGCGTTGAGTACAAAGTTCCCCATTTCGACGCGAAAGGCCTGGCGGACGCGTTGTTCACGAAACACGGCGTGCCCACCACCAACCTGTACACCGCCTTTTACTTCGACAACTTGGTGCACTTCGGCATGGGCCCAAAGCCGGATGGCGACGGCGGATACGCGTTAACCTTCCCCATGCCCGCCGATGACCTTCTTCCCTGCATCGCCGCCGAGGACATCGGCGCGTGCGCTGCTGGTGTCTTCGGCGACGAATCCTTGATTGGGAAAACCGTCGGGGTCTCTGGGGAGAACCTAACGTGCGTCGCCATGGCGGAGAAGTTAGCCACGCATCTCAAAAAGCCAGTCAAGTACAAGCAAGTCACTTTCGACCAATACCGCTCCTTCGGGTTCCCCGGAGCCGACGACTTGGGGAACATGTTCCAGTTCAAATCCGAAACCAACAAAGCGTTCGTCGCGCGAAGAGACGTTACCTTCGCGAAGACGTTACACCCGGAACTGATGGACATGGACGCGTGGCTGACAAAGCACGTGGACACGATTCCCATGGAGTAATTTTGCGCGAAGAACCTTCTCAATTCGTTCACGAGTTTCGGGAAGTACTCCAAGCTTCTGCTACCCGGTTTCGAGGGGTCGTACGGCATACCGAGCTGGTCATACGAGTTCAAGAAGAAAAAAAACGAGTTGAGCGGGATGATTTTCAGCTGATGATTCTCGCTTTCGTTGACTGTTGACTTTCAGTCATGGTAACTCTTTTGTTGAATATTCATCACACCCAGATACATCACCCACAAGAATAGCTTCCCCTTCCCTTCCAACACACGAATTCGCCGTGTGTCGACCTTCCTCTCCCCGTCTTGGTCAAACCGGTCTCACGCGCTTCACCCAGAAGAAACTGGAAATAATAGTACTGAACGAAAATCAAAATGAAAAAAAAACAAATCGGCAATCCACTTCACTCCAAAAGAGGCTTGAAAAACGTACGCTTGACCCGGTAAAAAGGAAGCGACCCGATGAAACTGTTGAATGGAAGGCCACTCGTGGACTCTTCGTGACCCCATCAGATAAGGGTGCGTAAGCGTGGCAATCTGCGCGGAAACCAGCCGTGAGACTAGAAACCGCACGGAGAAAGAAGCTCGATAGGATAGAGCGATTACGAAGACCGGGAACTGCGACGTGACGGCGAGCATGCAACCGAGAGAGAGAGTGCAAGGGTGAACGAACTTCCATCTACCACTTAATGCGTCAAGAGTGATGTAAAGCTATGTACGCGGTGTAATAATTCAATGACGCATTCAGCGTTCACAATCTAAACGTGCATCAGTGGGAAATAGAGCGTCGAATACGTCGAAATTGAATGATTCCAATCTCGGGGATCCAGCTGACGGATTTCGTATTTCTCCGGTTCAGGCAGTTCTGAAGTGCCCAGTCGTGAAACAATCAGGCAGCCATTAACGCCGTCGATGTTCAGCGCAAACACACCATCTACGTGAATTGGACTTCAACGCGTGTCAATGTCGAGCACATGCTTCCAAAACTCGCGAGTACGTGCAAGTTATTGACGGTTTCCGATGCAAAGGTCCATCGACCCAAAACTCGACGAACAAAAGATTCAAGTAAAACGCTCCAGAATTTATCTTACAAGCAGAGACACACTTCTATTCTAAGCGCTTTGAATCCTTTTCTAAGCGCTTTCGACTCGCGGTGATTGATCATTCTCAGCATTCAAAACGCTTTCCAGAAATTCAACAATAAGCGCATCATATCCCGTCATTTGCATCACAGCGATTGAATTATTATTATCTTCGTCGTCGCAGTCTGTACAGCTCGCTTTGAATACTCCAATGCAAAGTGCCAGATGTTAAATGGATCGAGGTTGAGCGCTGACGCGGTAAAGGGCTCTCCACTCGTTAGTAATTTTCCAACCAACTGCGAGACTTGATCGTTCAAGGCGTCTTCCGTTGGCAAAACCATGTCAATATCCGCGCCAGCCTTCCGCTTCGAGCCGACGTGATGGTTCAGGGAGTTTCTCGCGCTTTCAATCAGCGCGTCGCACGTTCCACGGAGTTTTTCCAGCGTCGAGTTACCCCGACAAGCTTCCTCAGTAGGCCTGAAACGAAGGAGTAACGCGCCGTAAAAGGCAGTCGAGGTCTGTGGCTGGTTCCCTTCAACGCTTCCCTCCACGATTAAGTGCGATGTTAAGCTTAGCAGGGTCATCACGCCGCTCCGCATCAGCGTGTTGATGAGCTCTGACCTTTCCACGAAGTCCACACTGCAAGTCTGTTTGATTCTCCAGCCATGCGTAAATTTCGGTCTCAACCGCGTTCACTTTTGGTGGATTGTTTTTTTCTTGCTTTTGGTTTTCACCCTTCTCCGAAAGTGTGCGCTCCAACTTTTGGAAAAGTTTGGCCACGACTGTTTGCCGTGGCCCTAACTGTACCGGATATGCTTCTCACCAGTCGTGGACCACGTGCAGATGGTATGAAATTACACACCACGTAAAAATCGCTACATGAACCGCCAAACGCTTTCTCGGTTCGTCTCGTCAGGCGCAGAATGAATATGATCCGAATCGCGATATACCATCACTTCGTGCCCTTCGAAATACTCTGGCCTACCGATTGTGTTGATGGGAACATCTGTGCTTGCATAGTCCTCCCATTGTATGATGGTTCCCGCCGCGCCATCTTGACGCAAGGGATGCGACAGCTTCACCGAATGACTAAACACGCCGACGCCGCTCCAGTTGCTTTCAGGCGGGAACCCAAGCATCACCGTGAACCTCTCTAGCCCCGAGTCTTGATGCCAGGAATGGCGTTCTCTTCGTCTACCGGTGCCCGTGATATCGATCAGAGATCCGTGGCTCTCTTCCCCGCATAACGCGCCTAGCGTCTGAATGAACGTCTCGCCGTCAAGGCCTGACACGCCGTGCTGCTCAAATAACGCGGTAAATGCGGCGTACCCTGTTCGTGACGTTTTCCAGTTGACCATCAAACTAGAACTCAGAGAGCGAATAGCGGCGTTAGCCTTGTCGCTCATGCCCTGATCCTGGACGAAAAAGTCGTCGCGCATTGCCTTTCGTATGCCAGTTCTGAACTCCGCACTGGAGTTGAAAACTGTTTGAAGACCTGATGTTTTCGGGAACAGCGCGTCGAGTCCGTAAAACTTGACGTGCTCGTTCACAGCTGCGACGAAGAGTCGGGTGAGACGATGGGTTAGAAATTAGTAGGTGTGAAGACACCATGAGAGGCGTTTGCATTTCGTTGTGTTGCTCACCATCCTTGTTCGGTCGTCTGAGTTCGTGAGGAACCTCGAAAACATCCACGTCGTCCCACGGTTGGTATTCCGCCGTCGCAGATTTATTCACAGAACTACTGTTCGCACTTTGCTTCTTCGGGTTTGCTCCTGCAGCTGTAATCCAACATGAAAGAGCGTCGGTCAGCGAAGTTTCGGGAGAGTAGAGTCGATGCGATTGCGTGTCATGGCATCGTGCGTACCTGATGCGAAGGGATCAGCAGCGACGGTTTTCGCACCGGAACCAAACGGAGAAGCAGCGGCACCTCCGAAAGGCGATGGCGAAGAAGTCGACGCCTTGTTCTTCGCATCGCCGAACGGGCTAGTAGCGCAACAAACACCGGTGTTACTTCTCGTTCGACACCGGTAACTCGGTGGGGGCGTTAGATGTGCTGGCAGGCACGTGAAACTCATGGTTTCACTGCTGTGTGCGCTGCTCGTCTGCCGGAGAGCAGGCGAGAGATCGGGTTTTAGTCATCTGCCAACTTTGATTTTTTTATCATTTCGACGAGCGTCTTTCGTGGCAGCAGTTCTCGTGGCTCTCGTGTACATCAGCCCTGCATTCGTTGCGCGCGCGCCGCTCGACCGCGAGCACGGTTCACGCGCGTTTCCGTGTCGTCCCTCGCGGTCTCACTCGGTCCACACACCGGCCGCACGAAACCTTCGGAAGCGTCCCGTGGTGCCCGCCTCAACGGTTGGGAAACGCCGCGGGCAGGGAGATCTGAGAAGCGCCCCCCGGCAAAACCGACCATGGCGCAGGCCCCGATGCAGGCGAAGCTGGTACGTTAGGGACTTGGGTTAGGGATACGTGCAAACTCTACCGCCCGTCCAAGAGAAGAGGCAAGCAGGCGAAAAGCTCAACCGGGGGCTCACTCCGTCCAGCGCCGCCAAGAGGTGCGTCCGACGGACGCGCGAGTCGCCCCGGAGTTGACAGGCGCGTGCGCCCGACATTTGATGCTGCGCGGAGTCGCGCGTTGGCAAAGACGAAACCCGCTGAAGTCGATGGTGCCAACCTCGACGCTTGCAGCGTCCTCCAGCGCCAACGCCCTCGCCCCGGGCGCGTCACGCCTCGCCGCTGACCGCGTCGCTGCGACGACTCCTCTCAGGTCCCGTGCTCGACAACGCTCTGTACGAGAATTTCGACCAATCCGGGCCGTCATGGCGACCGTGGTTGATGAACACGACCTCCATGTCTGGCGACGCGCGTCGTCGTCATTGACCTCTTGCGACGCCAATGGGAGCGATCTTCCAGGACGTTTTGCGGAAGCGGCGGGTTCCACCGACGCATTTCGTCCCGGGGATCGCGTCCTGGCGTGCGTGAGCGGCGGCAGCGACTCCGTCGCGTTGCTTACTCTCCTGGTCGAGATTCGCCACGCGTGGGATCTGGACGTGCGTGCGGTGCACTTCAACCACGGAGTTCGCGTTGACGAATCAGCCGAAGACGCCGTGTTTGTCGAGGCGCTGTGTGCGCGACTCGACGTCGAGCTTCACGTTCGCGCTCCCGAGAAGCCCTTCGCGCTGTCTAATTTTCAGGCAAAGGCGCGACAATGGCGCCGTGATGAAACTGTTGTTCTTCTGGAGTCGCTCGGCGCGAACGTCGCGCTGCAGGGTCATCACGCCGACGACCAGACCGAGACGGTTCTGCTGAAACTCATTCGCGGGTGTCATTTATCCAACATCGCCGGCATGCGTCCGCGCGAGGGCGTTTTCGGTCGCCCGCTTTTGTCGTTCCCGAAACGCGACCTCGTCGAGTTTCTCGAGTCTCGCGCGGAAACGTGGCGTGAAGATCCTTCCAACACATCGCCGAAGTATCTCCGCAATCGCGTGCGGGCTGAATTAATCCCTCTGCTTCGCGAACTCGTCGACGAAGGCGGCTTCGAGTCTCGAGTCGAAGCGTTGACGGTTCAAAGTGCCCACCTTCGCGAATTGCTCGACGACGTGCCATCCACACACCTCGCGCATGGCGAAGCACCCACGACGTCATCGTCAACGGTTTTCGATAGATCGTACCTAGCACGAGGTGAAATCGATCTCGATGCTTGGTCCGACCTTTCCACGCTCGTGCGACAAGACCAACTTCACGCGTACGTGTCAAACTCTGCCGGGGTGGACATGGAATATCACGTCCTGCGCAAGCTGTGCGCGCGGCTCTTTGCTCGCGCGAGCGCAGACGCGAACGCCGCGGATGCGCCGGAATGGGAGTGGAGAATACGCGGTGATTGGGTGTTGCGGAGCGTTGGTACCCGGGCGTGGGTGGTGAGAACCCCTCGTCTCGACTTGAAAACGAAACAGGCGGTTGTCGGGAACCGTGACGAGGGCGACGCAGATTCGCGGGGGACTGGAAAAGAGGTGGTCATCGACGCGGGGCGCGGCGTTTCCATCGCGCATCCACCGGGTTGGTCGATTCGGACGTCTTGGGAAACTTCCTCGTCGAAGGGTGATACAACCGGTGATAACGAGGGCGTTCGACTGTCAAATCTTCCCGATGTTTGCGCGCTGCGTCTTCGTTTTCGGCAACCGGGCGACGCGTTTCAGCCAGAACAGTCGCCGTCGCGAGGAAGACGCGTGAAGCTGAAAGATTGGATGCGAGCGAACGGCGTGCCTCTGCACGCGCGCGACCGAACGCCGCTCGTTTGTTTAGGTGGCGAAATAGTGGCGGTGTATCCATGCGCGTCCGCGGAGACGCAATCTTCGGAGGATGGAAGCGTGATGGACGGTAGGCGCGGCGCGAGGCTTAACCTCGTCGTCGACTGCGTCTCCGTCGACGACGTCCAATAATAGCGCGAATGAAATGAGATGAGCCGACCCCCTTGACGGGGTGAGGTGTGCTTCGGGTGACAGTTAGTTTTCGGGTGATGTAATTTTATTCTATATACCAATGCGTCGTGCTCGCACCGCGGCCCGATACACCATGGGCAATTCTTCTCTCACCCAATCATGTTCCACAAATCGTTCGTCAAGTGGTAATCTGAGCGGTCGTTCATCACAAAGTCGATGACCTTCAGGTCCTTCCCCTCGTGCGCGTTGACACGCCCCTTTATCCTGTCCGTGACCTCGTACTGCCAAGAGATCTTGGAGATGTGCGCGTAGAGGCTGAGCTCGTGTTTTGCGCGCGGCACCTCCTCGGCGGCCACTGAGTCCACTTCCGCGCGACGCACTTTCAGCGTCGCGCCCCTCTCCTTGAGCTCATCTTGCAGCTCTTCCAACGACTGCGCCTCTTTCTCCATGTTGGTCAGATTCTCGCCCGCCGCCCGTTTCTCCGCCTCCGCCTCCGCCACTCGCTTTTGGTGTTCCGCATCAGGCGCCGCGGCTGCGTTCACCTTCTTCTCCGCTTTCTCGACGCGCTTCACCATCTCCTTGATGACCGTCTGCATGTGCGCCTCGCGCGTGTCGCACAGCTCGCGCACCTCGGCGAATTGCTGATTCAGCTGGCGCACCTTGACCGCGTCCTCGTCGGTGGAGTAGATGCGCCGCATCTCCTCGATGAGCTCATGGCACTCGGCGAACGCGCCGTCCTGGTAGGAGGCGTCGGGAGCCATGACCGCCGGCAGGTGCGAGTGCAGCACGCGCGCCCTGGGTTGTGCGTTCCCCTCCCCAAATGAAGCAGGTGGTTTGAACCAACGGAATTTTGGCCGGCCGCGAAACTTCGGTCAACAACAGAACGAAAAGAACTTTCTGAGTGCCCCTTGCATTGCGCTCTTCAATCTCGCGCGCGCCAGCCACCGCGACGACCGTCACCTTTCACCGGTGACGCATCGGCATAGTATACACTATCTCGAGGTACGTGCCCCTGACAGACGAGACCGCCTCTGAACCTGAGGCCTCGCTGGATCGTGCCGTCCGAGAAAATGTTTCGTTTCGTGACACGCATGTAACAGTGGTGGAATTACAATCGCGTTTCACCACGTGTGGCAACAAAGCACCTCGACACGACGGCAGATGTCTCCATGCATCCTTCGTAATCCTTCGTATAGCTGACTCACTCGACTCTATCCCTCCCCCGTCCTCTTCCTCGCGCGCAGCAGCCACCGCACCCGCTTGATTTACCACAATGAGCGGGAAAGGTAAAGTGAATGTTTTCTCGCGGGTCCGTCCCGGACTGGCTCGCGAGGATGGCGACCAACACTGCGTCACCATGCTCCCGGACTTGAAAAAGTGCGTGGTACGCTTAGAAGACGACGCCGTGGAACGAGTCCTGGCTGGTGGATCTGCCGCCCCCGGCAAGGTCACGGAGAAGGATTTCACCTTCGAGGGTGTTTTTGACGAGGATTGTTCGCAAAAGGAAGTGTACGAGGAGGTTGGAAAGCCCGTGCTTAAGGATGTGTTGCTAGGATACAACGGCTCTATCCTCGCGTACGGCCAGACGAGCGCGGGGAAGACGCACTCGCTGCTGAACAGTGGCATGGGCATGGACGGCAAGCCTGACCCGAAGCAAGCCGGTCTGTTGCCCCGTCTCGTCGCCGCGCTTTTCGTGCACATCGGCGCCGACACCAAGCACGCGTACACCGTGGAGGCGAGCATGTTACAGATTTACAACGAGCACATCGATTGCTTGCTCTGCGACGACCGGGAAAAGGGCCAGGGCCTGGCCGTGACTGGAAAATCAGACGTCAAGGGTTTAACGTGGATATCATGTAAAACCCCGACTGACATGTTGATGTGCTTTCAGAAAGGGCGCAACAGCCTGGTGTACGCGGAGACGAAGATGAACAAATCGTCCAGTCGCTCGCACGCGGTGTTTCAAATCAAAATCTCCAAGCGCTCCCGCGCGACGTCCAGTGCCAAGGCGAGTGGCGGAGGCAAGGTTGAGATGAAAGCGACGTTTGGCAAACTCACCGTTGTCGATTTGGCGGGCTCCGAACGCATCAAAAAGAGCGGCGCGTCCGGCGCGCAGTTCAAGGAAGCGACGAACATCAACGGCAGCTTGTTGGCGTTTGGCAACGTCGTCCAGGCGCTCGCGGAGAAGAAAAAGTTCATCCCGTACCGAGACTCGAAGCTCACGCGTATCCTCGAAGACTCGCTCGGGGGCAATTGCAAGACCAGCCTGCTGGTGTGCTGTTCGCCGTCAATCGAGTCCTCGGACGAGACGGTGTGCACGCTGGACTTCGCGTCGCGCGCGTCGCGCATCGAAATCACGGCGACGATCAATGAGACGACCGTGATGGTGGACGCCAAGTCGCTCATGGCGGACGTTGCCGGGGAAGGTCTGGAGACGGCTCTGAAGGAACAGCAACGTGAGATGAACGATTTGGAGAACAAGCTGAAAGCAGCGGGCGCCAAGAACGAAGCTACGCTCCTGAAAGCGAAGGATGACGCGATTAAGAAGCAGATGGCTGAAACGGCGAAGGCAGTTCAAGCCGGCAAACTGGTGGAAACATACAAAGCCAAATCCGACGAGGCTGCGAAGAAAATCCAAGACCTCGAAGCAGCTGTCAAAGAGGCGTCCGAGGCGAAAGAGGTGAAATTGCAAATGAAGAAGATGGTCGATGAGAAGGAGCGCGAAGTTGAAGCCCTCAAGGCGACGCTCGCGGAGGAGCGCAAAGCGCGCGCGCAAGGCGACGACGAGCGCGCGAAAACGCTCGTGCAACAAGTATCGAAAACGAAAGCACTCCTGGATGAGGCGTACGCGCACTCGTCCGTGATCGAGGCTCGCGCGAGCGAGGCCGAGATCCTCGCCGCCCAGCTTGACGAAAAGCTCCAAGATTCGTCTGCCGCGCTCGAGGCGGCGATCGCGGAGGCTTCGGCTGCTGCGGTGAGAGCTGCGGAGGAACACGCCGCGCTCGTCACGAAAATGGCGGAGGAGCAAGCCGCTGCTCTCGTGGAGAAGGAGTTCGACGCGATGGCGCGGATTGAAACGGCTGTGGAAACTACCAGGTCAGAGGTCGAGGCGGAGTCTGACAAGAAAGAAGCGGTGCTTGTGCGTCAGTGGAGTCTGAAGTTGAGTACCCAGGCGGAGGAAGCAGCTGCTGAAATCGCTGGGGTGAAGTCCGAGCTCGCCGACGCGCAGGCGGCGTTCGAGGAGGAACGTCTACTTAAGGAGGAGATTGTCGAAACGCTCAAAAGCGAAGCGAAGGCGAGCTTAAGCCGCATCTCGTCGCTTCAACGAGAAGCTGAGTCCCTCGCGTCAGAGATCGAGGCCGCGCGTGCCGAGGTCATTGAGCAACGCGAGGCGGCTGCGGCGGAAGCGGCGAGGCTAAACGTGGCGCACGCCGAGGCGCTCGCCAACCTCAACGAAAGAAGACTCGAGGATGCCGCTGCGGCGGAGAAACGCTTGGCCGAGACAGACGAGGCGCACGCCGCCGACGCCGATTCGATTCGCGAGCGTGCGGAGTCGCGGGAAAAACGTCTTTCGTGGGCCTTCAGCGCGTCTAAAGCGCTGCTTGCTGAGACCAACGCCGCGATTCAAGCGGACCACGCGAGGATGAAAAAGAGGTTCGACAGCCGAGACAGCCGAGACGACGACGTCGAGAAACTTGCGGTGTTAACCGCCGAAGTGAGCGCGCTTGATAGCATGAACAAGCATCTTCGCCGGGAGACGGAAGCTATCGCCCGCGAGCTCGACAACCGCGACCAGAACGACAGCATTTTCGGAAGCAGCGGGGGGGTGAGATCCGCGCCGGGTCCGGGTGCGCGAAAAACGACGGGCGGGCGAAGCCCGAGCGGGTCGACTGGCGGAAGAACGCCCTCGTCCAAAGGCGGTTCGTTTTTCCTCTCGGCGACGGGAACGAGCCTCAGCGGAACCGCGCGTAGCAAAAAATAGAGCGGTGAGCAGGAATAATTCATAGAGCAACCACCCATCGTGGTGATATGGTATGTAAAGTCAATACATAGACTAGAACTATTACAACTGTCTGCCTAAGGATTTTTTGCGTTCCTTCGCGGGAGCTCCGCCGAAGACGTCGCTCGCAGTCGGCGTCCAACAAGCGGACGCCTGAATTTGCATGTCGTCGGAGGAGGAAGTTTCCTCCTCGGCAAACGTCGTTTTTTTCGTGCCGCGAAGATTCAAGCGATCGTTTCGTTTCTCTTCCTCCGAATCGTCGTCTCGCTCGTCTTTTCTTACGTTTCGCTCGCCCAATTTGTTTTTCAGCTCGCCAGGTCTGTCTTCCCGGTCCGTGTCTTCTTCAGGAGTAAAGTCAAGGTCAACGTCTAATTTTCGTTTCGAGCCGAACGATCGCGCTTTGGCCACCGAACGGATATCTCTCCGAACGCTGACTCGCCTTGCCGCTGTCGTCTCGGGTTTTGTTTCTCTTCTCCCCGTAATAAGAGCGTCGAGGATACCGGGCATGGGCGTTTTTAAGCTCTTCGCGATCAGCACTGCGTCGCCCAGAGGCACGCCGATGGCTTTCAGGTCGCACACAGCCAACGCCTTGAGGGATTCGATCGTTTCGATCTTCTCCTCGCAGAGCTTCTCGAAGTGAATCTCCATCGATTCCCCGTCCTCGTCCTCGATGGCGTCCAACAAGTGTCGCAGATCCTCAACCTTCTCGGTGGCGATAACTTCGCGATCCGTACACTCGTCAAAGTAGTCTTCGTGCTTTCGAAACGAATCCATCGCGCGTTTCACCTCCATCGGTCGCATTCCTTGCTCCTTCAACCTGGTGTACACCAGCCGCGTTAAGTGCGATAGTAGGTTGTTTTCCTTGCGTCCGGCCAAGTCCTGGTTAAAAAGCGCGGTTTTCCCCAGGGAGAACTCCACGAATGCGATGGCGGCATCCGCGTTGCACTCGCCCGGAACGCGCGTCGCTTCGTGCGCCGCTTTCTTCAACACCGAAGAAATCATCATAACGTTCCTGGAGATAATCACTCTCCAGCGCATGGAGTGCTCACCGTACGTGTTCATCGCGTGGTGTAACGCTTCGCCATCCAACACGAGGAGAACCGTGCCGACGCTGCACACCGCGCTGCGCGACCTCGGCTCGCCGAGTTTGTAAACAACCTCCATGCCGAACGGCTCGCCGCCTCGGCGGAACACGTCGATGCCTCCCGCGGTGTTCCCTCCGCGCATGGGTAACATGACGCAACCCTTGACGCAGAAGTAAAACTGCGTCGCGGGTTCCCCGGCGGTGTACACAAAGTCGCCACGCGCGTAGACCTGGACTTCTATGTTCGCGGAGAGGTGCGCGATCATGTCGGCGTTTGCGTTTTTCAAAATGCCGCACGAGCGCAGGACGTCGCCGAACATGGCTTCGGACACCACTCGGCGCATATCCGCCGAGACGTTGTCCAGAATTCTCCCCAAGTCGCTGTACTGTTTGGAATGGGAAAACTTGAACAGGTAAAACGACCGGAGTCGGCGGCAAAACTCGGGGCCAGGCACTTCGTCGTTTCGCCATTTCATCACCCGGTTATACACGTCTTCGCGTTTCAAAAACACGTTCAGGACGTTGAGGTTGGAGTAGAACTCTCGGCTCGCTTCGTTCATTTCGTCCACAATCGCCACGACACCGCCGATGATCGCCGCGTTGGCCACGGCGCCGACGATGAGCAGAATCGAGATGTACGCCCTTAACACGGAACTCTCCTCTTTCCCGTCGTGGCCTTCGCCCATCCCGATTGTCATGAACATCAAGCCCCACAGGAAGCAGTAGTAGTACTGTTTAAACCGTGTAATTTCCTCGTCCATCTCAATCATGTTCGGCAGAAAAACCTCCAGCGCGGGGGACAGCGGGTCGTACTTGCAAATCAGCGCCAGAAGGCACGCGATCCAGTGCGCGGTGACCAGCAACACCAAAAGCAACATGGAGATGCTCAGGGCTTGGTAGTTGATCGCGAAGTCGGCTTCGTATTTTCGCACGATCTTCAACCCGCGGAAGATTCGCAGCATCTTCAGCAACCGGAAAAGCTTCAGCACGCGTAACACTTTCAAGCTGGACAAGCCCCCGCCACCCAGCGCTTCGATTATGTCGAACGGCATGATGGACATCAGGTCGATCACGAACATGCCTTTGAAATACCGCGCCGCCAGCTCCTGTTTCGACGTCACCCAAACCCCGTCGTTGTCTTCAAACGGCGTGATGAACACGAGCACCATGTCGGCTAAAAAAATCACGTTGATGACCTGGTTCACCCAGAACAAAACTTCCGCCCCCACGCCGGTCAGGCCGTCCAAGAACGCGATTTCGTACGGCGTGACAAGCGCGGTGAAAACGAGCAGGTGAAGGGTCATGAGGTCCCACCACTGGACGTACCGGTGCCGCGGGTTCACCACCTGCCACGCCACGTTCCACAAAGGATCCTGATCCGTAAACACCGGATTCGCCGCCCCCAAGCCTTGCGCGCTCACCATGCGTGACTTGTGTCGCAGCGCTTCCGTCCGCGCCTTGTTTCGTGTCGCCGTTCGTGCACGCATCTCTTTTTTATCAACCGCTCCCCCAAACACGCTGTCGGATTCCTCGCTCGCCACGGACGGAGGCTTCATCGGCGCGTTCGGTACGCCTTTGCCTTTACGCGTGGTTTTTGTGGTCGCCTCGAGCTCCTCACGCGCCTTCGCGGCGAGGCCTCCCGCGAGTCCGCCCCGCATGCTCGCCGCACAGGGGGGCGATGACGGGCGGTACACCACCAGAGGTAATAGTCCCTAACTACCACCTCTGATACCACCGCGTCGAGATGCGGCTCCGCGAGGGGCGAAGTGATGTCGGCATTAACTGATGGAGCCGCAAAAATGTCGAACAAGTTCGGTGTCGGAGGAAACAACCGAAGTTCCATTTGATTTCTGAAGTGTTGCCAACCAAACTCTCTCCCTCTACGCCTACCGACCCCCCACACCCCCCAAGTTCATCAGTCGAAATCGTCATCCTCGTACTCCACCTCTTCCTCCGCCTTCCGCGTGCCTTTGTCCCAGTCCTTCAGTTTGTTCCGCCCCATCAGGTACCCGTCGGAAAGAACGTCCCACCCCGCGCTTTCGGTTTTCTCGGCGCCGTCGTGTTTGTTTTTTTCTTTGTCACGCGCCGCCGCCGCTTCGTCCCTCGCCGACCGCTCCAGGTTCGACTTCTTAAGCTCTTGCAGGAAAGACCCTTTCGTGAGCTCTTTGGAGACCTTCCCCAACCCTTTTCGCGTCCCAGCGTCCGCCACGGTTTTCTGCGCTTTGCTCACGGCGTTGAAAAGACGCACCACGCCCTTCGTGGCGGTTTGCAACATCCGGCGCTCGGTTTGATCCGCTACGGGGTCCACGGTGCCTTTCTTCGGGACGTGGTGCCCGCGTTCGCGGAGCTCTAAACGTTCCCGTTTAAGTAACGACCGCGCGCGCCGGTCCAGTTTTTGTTCGATCTCCACTTTCTTCTGCTTTTTGGTTTTAGGTAAAAGCTCGGAACCGCCGCGGTTGGTCGCGGCGCCGTCCTCGTCGCCGACCAAGTTCGCGAAAGCTCTGGCGAACCCAAACGCCGCCGCGCCGCCGCCTTCCGCGCGGGCCGCCGCGGTGGAAGCCGCGGCGTCGCGGGTGCGTTTCCGGGAAGGCACGGTGTCTTCGTCGTCCTCGCCATCCTCGCCATCGTCGTCGCCGTCGCCGTCGGAAAAGTCGTCCTCGTCGAACTCGTCGTCATCGGCGCCGTCCGATTCCGAATCGCCATCATCATCACCATCATCCCCGCCGACTTCACGATCGTCTCCGTCGAACGCGTCGTTGTCTAGTTCGTCCAAGGAAGAGCTCGCTTCGCCGTCGTCGTCGTCGTCATCGTCGTTCTCGGACGTTGGCTCGTCGTCGGATCCGTCAGACCCAATCAACTCGTCATCCAGCTCGCCGTCGTCGCCCGACGAACCGTCGCCGTTCTCGGACACCGGTTCGTCATCAGACGCATCAACGTCATCGAGCTCGTCATCCAACTCGCCGTCATCACCCGAAGAACCCTCCTCCTCATCCTCGGCAACGTCCTGGTCGTCATCTTCCGAAGACGCTTCTTCCGACTCGCTTTCGGGTTTGGGCTCCACCGGGGTCTTGGCGGCGCGCTTGCCACCCGGCGCCGCCGCGGGGGGCTTGCGCTTTCCAACACCCGCCATCGTGAATCACCGGTGCGACGCCGAGCGGAGGACCCGCGCGGAGGCTTGTGGGGATGACTGGCCCGCCGCCGCCGACATTTTGCTGGCGGCAAGGAAATGGCCCCATAACCTGGTTGCGACAGAATCGAAGCTACAGAATCGGCACCGCTCGCTTGTTTCGTGACTGTACACTATCGTCTCCCCACCCCACTGTTGCCCCCGCCCGGCCTGACTCGGGCCCCGCATCGCGCCGTTCCTTGTTTCGTGTATTCCCTCGTACGGGATCATGGGCGGTGGGTACCGCGACAGCGACGTGCCTTGGAGGTTCACCGGCCGCGCGCTTTACCAGCTCAACCTGGTGAAATCGGCCGAGGCTCGGAAACACGTCCCCTCCGATTTGAAGCTCGTGGAGCTGTTCGGGTACACCCTGGGTGGGGTGTACCTGGCGCGGTACACGGACTCACCCGCGGGTGGTTTCGACGAGATGGTTGCCCTGGGTGGGTTGGTGTGGAACCCACCGTTCTCGTGTGCGTGGGCGGCGCGGGTTTTCGTTAACGACCCCGGCGCGCGCGCTCATGGGGTGAAAACATGCGGGTTACCATCGCGGTTAGCGCGCTTCGACCGGGGCGACGGCGCGGATGAAGTCGACGGGGGCGATGAGACGCACGGGTGGTGGCGAAACACGCGGCCTCCTTCCGTGTTCAAAGCTGCGGAGACGTTCGTGAAAGGGGGGTGGAGGCGACGACCGGGAAAAGGAAAAGGAAACAAGACGAAGACGAAGACGAAGACGAACAAAACAACGTCCGAAACCGTCACCCTGCGCGACGGCGTTTCCGGGGTTGGTTTGTGTTCGCTCGCGATACCCGCCTCTGGGCCCGGGTTGTTGGGCCCGCGGATTAGTTTGAAGCTCCCGAGTTTCAGCGGCAGGACTGAATCGGTGCCTGATTTGCTGAAGTACTCCCTCGACTTACGGGCAAACGTGCGGCTCAGCGGACCGATCGTGCCGAGGCGCGGCGAGAGCGAGAGCGACGCGGAGACGGCGCGGCCGTTGACGCCGAGCGAATCGTTCTGGGCGCCCAAACAAGACAAAGTGCGTTTCCCCCCCGCGGTCGCCGCGGCCGCGGCGATGAGCCTTCCGCAAACTATTTGGGAAACAAAAACAGAAGAGGCAGCGGGCGAGAAGGGAGGGAAACAAAAAGAACCGAAACAGGCGTCAAAACCCGCCGACCCCGAACTCGTCGCGATTCTGCGCGGCCGCCCGTTGCTGTGCATCGCGTTCGACAAGTTGGAGATGGACGTGGGCGCGCCGGTTAAGGTGGTGAAGGGAAAGTAAGTGCGGTACGGACTAGCTACTGGAAGTAGGCAGATAGTCTAAGTTAATACAATTAAGCAGTTTAATATTATCGTGGAGATTCGAAGGTGCCCACCGAAAAAACGAATAAAAATTTCGTGACTTGGCCAAAAGTCAACAGTCATCGAGGTGAAGCCACCACCGTCAGTCGTGACCTGCGCGCTCCCGGTGACTCGTTTTTGGCTCCCCCAACGCTACCTGAAACCATGTCCATGTCGCCAATGTTCCCCCTGTACGCGTTGTCCCTGCCCACGCTGTTGATCGCGAGCGCGGCGATCTCGTTGCATCAGTTCAAGCTTTGTTTCGTGGCCTTCGTCAAGGTGGCGAACACGTCCCGGGGAAACGCGGTGTGGCAATTCGTCCAGCCGTTCTTGCGGGACATAGCGGTTGTGTTGGAAGGCACACTGGGTAAAGCCTCAGGGTTCTCGCCGAATCTCACGCACGTCATGCTCACCTCCCTGGTACTGGCGGTGGTGTTCTCCGCGGAACGCGTGCGAGGCGCGATCTTGCAAAGGAAATAAACGCGAGCAGAAGCTTCAATTTTTTTATGAGCATCAATACGGATACAGTAGACACGACGACAATACTACGAGAATAAATCAAAACTATCGCTACTACACACACCACCTACCCTACACGTCGCTTAAACGCGGCGGCCCGTCCCCCAGTCGGCGGCCGAGGCGCGGTCGGCGGCGCCGGCAGAGGCGCCGGCGCGAATGAAACTTTTTCGTTTGAATCGTCCAGACCCTGCGGTTGCGCATTCGCTTTATTCAAATCACCAAGTGACCGCAGCCTTCCCGCTTTCCCCAAAACGCCTCCCTCTGTGCTGACACTTAACAGCCGGTGCAATTGCACCGTGTGTTCCACGCGGTGCTTTTCAACATCCAAACACGTGCGCAGCTTGGCGCTGTACGCGCGAAGGGTCGCGACGTCGGG